>Ga0208157_1001102_pt1 | contig 12788 bp, 17 predicted proteins | sample 5_EtaG_FD_184077 | JGI IMG/M metagenome (GOLD analysis project Ga0208157, IMG submission 184077) | Marine viral communities from the Subarctic Pacific Ocean - 5_ETSP_OMZ_AT15132 metaG (SPAdes) (version 2) | ecosystem: Environmental > Aquatic > Marine > Oceanic | place: Pacific Ocean | collected...
TTCTTGATAACGCTGCGAACGCTGCACCGACTTCATCAAATTGGACACCCATCGCTGATGCAATCGGGAGAACTCGACCCATTGACCCTGCGAGTTCTGATGCTTCGAGCTTTCCCTCTCTAACTGCGGCAACCATAACATCAGTTGCTTTGGTGGCTGAGATGTTTGATTCGCCGTAAGCGTTCAAAGCTGACGTAGCTAAGTCAGCGATCGTAGCTGTGTCACCCAATCCAACTGCTGCTGCTTTCGCTGCTGCCTCTAGGGTTTCTGTTGCAGCTGCGCCACGCAGACCGGCTGACGTTATGAAGAACATGGCATCGGCGAGGTCTTTGGGTGCTTGCGCTGTTTCCCCTGATAGCCTACGCACATCTTCTGTGAAGCCTTCTACGGCTTCCGATGATAAGCCAACGAGCGATTCTATCTTGGTCATGCTGGCTTCAAAGTCTGAAGCTGCCTTGATAGCCAGTCCCCCAACTGCGACCAAAGGCAACGTTACATTCTTTGAAAGTTTCTTACCGGCTGCTGTTGTCTTAGCGCTGAAAGCGTCAAGAGACTTCTCAGCACCCTTCAACTGCATCTTCATTTGGCTAGCGTCAGCCGTTATCAACGCCTTGAGGACAGTAGTCATCGATGCCATTATCTTCTCCTACTGTTTCTTTGTTTAGCCATTTCGTTCGCTCGGTTTCTTTCGTCTGCTTCTATTTGGTAAAGCGCTCTCCACGCTGTGAGTTCTGCGCTGTCCATTCTGTCAAGCAGTTCGCCTACGGTCATGCCGAGTTCTCTGGCGAGATGGAAATAGAATCTTAGCTCTGGGTTTCCTCCACCAAAGCCGAGGAGCCTTTTCCCACTTCATCCACAGCGTCAGCAACTAACCCTGAAACCTTCAAACATTCCTGCGCTATCTTGTCCACAACCTGAGCGGACTTTTCCTCAAGTAACCACTCTAAGTCATCCACAGTGAAAACGTTTTCGCCGGTGTCTGGGTCAAATACGCAATGCAGGATAATGTTTTCGTAGAGAGTGGAGGCGGATTGTTCGCCTGCCTCTGCCCATCGCTCTTGCATATCGCTACGCTGTCGAGCTGTCATGGAGCGGACACCAATCTTGACCCCCCACTCCTCTACGTTAATTGTGTTTTCTATCTTGTCGTCTGCTTGACGAATCTTGTCTGCTAATCTTGCCACCTTTAATACCTCCTAGTCAGACTTAGTATGTGCCTCTAGTAACCGCTCCGGTCACTTGAAGGTCCATTGAGAATGTTACCACATCACCGACTGGATTAGAAACTGAGTAGTTAGTCATAATCGCTTCGCCAGTATATTTGACGTTACCGCCGGTTGTACCTGCTGGACCATAAATGAATGATCGGCTAGCTGGCTCAGTTCCGCTGATGTAACCATCTACTGTCGCATCCCATATTCCAGATACGCTGATTGTGGTGTCTTTCAAACCTACGATGTAGGATTTGTTGCTTGAACCGAACGCTGTTGTTTCGGCTGTGTCTATTGTTTGTGGGAAAGAAACATCCGTGAGCGTGTCAGATATATTCCGGCTAGTGCCGCCGGTGTCATCAACCGCAAAGTCTGTTGACTTTCCATGTGCAAATGTTGGCATTGATTCCTCCTAGAATCTTGCGAAAGCTACCATAAACGTTATGGAGCCTGATGAACCGGCTGTGCTAGCCGATACCCGAAGGTAACGATTAACAGTGCCGGATACTGCTTTAATTTCACTGGTCTTGGTTGACGCACCCACAACAGTGAAAGAAAGAAGGTCTGCCCAAGACGAATCATTCGCCGAGTGCTGAACCTTAATTGTTGTATTCCCATTAACGGTATTAGTAGGAATGTGTAGAGTTGCCGCACCACCATTAGCTGATGAGGCTGCGTTGTCTACAGAACTTAATGCGCCCAACGAACCATGAGCGATACTAGCTCCTGCGGTTAATTGAACTCCGCCAGCTAAGGCAAACGTCAAGTTGGAAACCTGATTCGGCGTGCATTCGAAGTCAGCCGACACTGTATGTACGTCAGCGACTGGGCTGCTGATTGCGTAACTTGTTTCGTTGGCTTGGGCTATAACTGCACTACCGCCGATAGCTGCCGCACCTTCACGGACTGTCAGGAGCGGTGTTGTGGCGTTTCCTAATAGTGCTTGTAGTTCTTCGTCTGAGCCATCTGTGTCAGCGGACCACATGCCACTCATTGAAAGTGTGCCAGCTCGAAGACCGAGCAGGTATGACTTGTTAGTGTCACCGAACGCAGTTGTTTCAGCGACTTCGTTTTCTTGCGTGATACTTACGTCAGTGAAATAACTTGTTAAGTCAAACTCGTCAACGTATACAGCGGTGTTCTTACCGTGAATAAATGTTGGCATTACTTATCTCCCTTGAGTGGTCTAACAGGTTTGACATACCCTGACTTGATTAGCCAATCAGTTGCCTTGAGTTCAACGCTGTCGCCGACTTCATATATTTTTCCAGCGACCTCTATAGTTGCGTCTCCTGATTCGCCTCCGGTTACTATGTACTTTGGCATCTTACCTCCATATAGGCGTGACTGACCGCCTAACGGAGTCAGGTCACTGGGACACTTGCGCTACTAGAGCGACTACGACTTACAGCTATTATGGCATCATTTTTGGGCGTTGTCAGGAGTGTTGTTAATTTAATGATTTGACAACCCCCCCATACTATGGTAGTATTACTACATGGAGTTAATTAAAACAAACCAAGAAAGGAACAAATCAATGGATGCTTACTATGATGTCCCCGACTCAATAGCGGCGAAGTACCCAGAGCTATCTCGACCTACATGTATGAGGGAAACGAAGTACGGGTACAAAGTGTGCGGAGCTTGCCGTATGGCTCAAGCTGTTGCCGCCGGAACTAGGTTGCAGGGTTACACGCAAGATGAGGCAATCGAACATCAACTACGTGGTTGCAGCACGAAGCGTGAAAGCCTGAAACCAGTGATTGCCGTAACCAAACAGATTCGCCGCGATGGACAGCGGATACTTCAAGCAGGAACCAACGTCTACGTTCAACCGGATAAACGGAAAGGAACTAAACGGTACGAGGGGTGGGTCGTTGAGTGCTACTCAAACAATACCGTATCGATACATGTACCGAGCTTGGGTGATGCGATAACAGTGGAGGCGGATGAGTTCATCAAGGCTCGTCGAGGAACAACGGAAGGGAGAAACTAATGGCTGATAAAGACGACCGCCAGAGGGAAGAAGTTTATGCTGCGGAGCGAGCGGTTGATTGGTCAGCCTTTGGAGCTGACGAAAACCTTGGCGAGTTGGAAGATGTTTGGGTGTACATTGATAGGTTCATGGCTCGGCAAAGTTTCGCAAAGCGATACCCAGAAACCTACTCAAGGTTTAATCGAACGAATCAAGGTTGGAAAAGTAAACCCCAACGATACGTTGACTACGGTCAGCCGTATGTGGTGGGAAACAGCTACGGCAAGTTACATGGGATAAAGGTCATGCCGACATCTCGAGGGGGTAGGGCTAATGGTGATACAATCTGGTTGAACAAGTGGGCGAGGCAGAAGTGGATAGTCATACATGAACTAGCTCATGTCGTTGACCGTAACGAGAACGGTTGCCCGAGGGCTATCTGGCATCAGGGACACGGTTGGCAGTTCGCAGCGATATACCTCCGGTTAGTTGGTACGGCGTTTGGGTATGGAGCTGAGAAAGCGTTACGAGCTTCGTTCAAAGAGCATGGGGTTAAGTACTCACAACCCAAGACAGAACGCACCGCTCGACACCCCAGAGAACTCAGCGACCGCTGGGTGACCGGATGGTGATTAAACAGCTAACGGAACCCCAGCACCAACACTGATAGTAAACCCATCAGCGAACACATACCGGAAAGGGTCTTCGGGAACGTTGCCCCCGATTCGATTAGGTGCTTGAGTTATGTTGGGTACTGGAAGAATCATGCAACGGCAGTTCGGGTGAGCCGGTGGGTTCGGTCCGCTACCACCCTGCCAACTAAAGTTCTGAGTGACTGGAATCTTTGTCCCACCCATCGGTACACAAATATCGCATACGTCTGTCGGTCCGGTTATCCATTCCTTCATGGCTTGTCCGCCAAACAATCCGCTACCCTGTGCTTGAAGTAACGTGTCGTACATTCCCTGATTCTGTGCAAAGGCTATCTCAGTTCTCGCTATCATCCTCGCCCTCGACCTACGCAACTTGTTACCGTAACGTTCGCCGTGACTAGCGGTGCGCTCTCTAATCACGTTAGGGGATAAACCCTGTTCCGCTAATCTGTTCGCATAGTTGTTCATACTCCTGTCCACAGCTTTCGCCCATCTGGGGAAAAGCCCTTTCGTGTGCGGTGCAACATACTCGGCGTAACCCTGCGTTGTTAGTGGGACTGATTGTGATTGTGCTAGGACATCGTATAAGCGGCGAGCGGTTTGCTGTGGCGTTAAGCCTGTAACGGTTCTCCCTGTTTGGAAAGTTTGCTGCGCTGTGAAACCTTCTTGGATAATTGTTCTTATGTTTTCGTTTACGTCATCTGTGATTGTGGATAGTATGTTGTTCGCCCTCAATCGAGCGTAAACTTTTCCGGTCATGTTGTCGGGCTGCTGGTCAAAGAGTCTAGCCACTGAGAGTTCACCTGATGTCCACTCAAACGGTTCATAAACGCCCGATACGGTCGCTTTCTGTGTTTCCCCTACACCTACTAGCCTAAGTTCACTACCGAGCCGTGAGAGGTCTCTGTTGACTTGTTCACGGATTCGGTGCGCCATGTCTCGAGCGCCTTCAACATAACCAGCGAATATCGCTAATGCGATGTCCTCGCTTTCATTTAACAATAATTCCATCAAGTCGGATTGCACCATAACAGGGTCCATCAAGTTGTAGATGAGCCTACGAAATGTGTCTTCCGGTATAGCGTTAATGCCAGCGAGTGTCGCCTGATAGATGTTGCGCTCAGTCTTGTCTAGGTCGTCTGAGTTTGTAGGGCGAAACTTTGGTGCATGGTTGTCCCCACGTTTCTTCTGCACCCAAGCGACCTTGACGGTCACTGTACGTCTTCGGTTTCTTCTGTGGGTAGCCCAGCTAATTCACGCAGGTAATCTGACAAGTTATCGTCAGGCATCATTGCGCCTGATGCGGTTAGCTTGCTTACATAGTCACCGAGTATGCCAATGTCTGGGTCTCTTGGTGCGCTGTAATGCAGTTTGGGCGATAGTTGTTCGGGGACTCCGTTAAGTTTCATGAGTCGAGGTATGCCATACGAGTTGAATACGTCAGCGATTCCTGTTAGCCATGCCTCTATGGAGTCCATGAATAATTCTATTTTGGAAACGGACAGCGCCTGAGTGCCGACTTTTTCGTGACCTAACATGATGAAGTCAGCGAGTACGGACATGGCTATGCGTTGATCGTAGCGGTTGATTATCTCGTTTGTATCAAACTGTCGCCGCCCACCACTCGTCAGTAGTTGTATGTCATACGCTTTCTGTTTAGTTTCAGGGTCGTATGCAAGAGGGAACACCAACCCTTCCTGCTCGTCACGCCGTATGTTACGCACAATGCGTTTGATCTCAGTGAGCGCTGCCGTTTCCTGACTGGTTGCGTTGTCGCTTAATAATTGGGGAGGAACAAAAGCGACAGGTAACCCAGCTAGGTCACGTTCTATGCCAATGGCTTCTATCGTTTGGATTCTTTTCTGGTAGTACCAAGAAGTGTAAGCGGACCGTAGGACACTTCTTCCCTTCGGGTTGTTGAGTTTAGTTGTGGTCCTGAACAAGAGAGCTTTTTCTATGGGGATAAATACTGGTCCTGTTCCAGCGAGCGGATTCATTTGGGTCATGCCCTCAATACCGCCGTTCTTATCGAACTTCCATTCGTAAACAGTGTCGTGCGCTCTCAGTGGTAACTTGCGCCAACCTATCCTGCCGTCATCGAACTTGCTTGAAGTGCCGTCATCTTGATGCCCTCGCCTTCGCTTGTAAACGATTTCATTAAAGCTGAAACCGTATGTCAGCATCGTGAGGATTGTGTTCACTGTGTCTTGCCAACTGATAGACATGTCATTCAAGCATCCGGCTACGAACTCGGCTTCGTCTACGGCACGTTGATCGTCTGGGTCTGCTGGCTGCACTGTCCAATCCACTGAGCGAAACAACATCTCTATCGCTGATAGTATCCCACCAATCACCGGATGATTCTCAGCCATCTCCCTGTAGATAGCGTAGCCACGCCTGCCTTGAAGTTGTCTTAAGAAATCTTCTTCGACCCTTCCACCGTACTGAACTAACCCTGAAGAACCGATCTCCATGAAGTCGGTTGATGTTGGGCGTGCCTGTTTTTCGGTTTCCATTAACTAATCTCCCAAGGGCTAGTGCGTGTAGAACCAAAGGGAACTACCGCTGGTGGAAGTCTACTACCTATTAACAACTCTGTCACTGCCCATACTAGAGCATCTAAGCGGTCAGGGGAAGGACTATCAACGGTCCATGAACACATTTGATCTTCAAGCTGTGGAAAAGCCCCAACGTGTTTGATCTTGCCCTGCTCATAAAGTGCGGCAACCGGCTCCGCTCTTGTGCGCTTGCCCCTTGTGGCGTGAACAGCTTTGACCGGAACTTGAGATTCGACAGTGTGCAAAGTATGTCGCACCATGTCACCGCCTTGATTAGCTTCCACGATTATGCGATCAGCGTTACTGCGGTGATATAAAGCGATCGCCGCATTAGCCCATTCAGTCGGGGAACCTTTCAAGCTCCTATCGTCAAGGACATAACCGTTACCGTCTTTGTCACACCCAACTGCTACAATACCTGTTTCATTGCTAGATTCGCCTGAGCTGACCGCTGGGTCAACCCCGACAACGATGCGAGTAAGTTCTGGCATAGTGTGAACACGACTAGCCTCTATCATGTCACGGCTCCACAACGCCCCCTCAACATCGTCAAGGATTTCAGCGTGGAGTTCCTGTCGCCCTAATCGAGTCCCTTCATACCGCCGTAGTATTTCATCCACGAAAGACGGTGCGAGGTTCTTGGTGTTCTCGTATGTGCTTCCCTTCGTGACAACTGTGTCCGCTCGATCAACTAGGGAACGTATCAGCGGTGTCGGTCTTGGGGTTGTTGTGGCAACGAGTCGTGGATTCTCACCGATACGCAAACCGAATATGAGTTGGTCCCACGCATCAGGGTAACGCCACGCTGCTATTTCATCACACCATGCGAGATCGTGGTTAGGTCCACGAAGTCGATCGGGTTCATCAGCGGAGAACGCTGTCCCCTGAGCGCCATTGTGAAAAGTGATGCGCCGCTTAGAGGGTTCATAGCGTGGTCGTTGGTGTGGTGGAAACACTTTCAACAAACCTGATTCGCCTTCTATCATCGTGTCCCTGACATCTGCTGCTGTAGCGCCGACAAGAGCTATGCGTTGCGCTCGTCCAGCGGTTACCACTTGCCTAATCCATTCAGCTCCGCTTCGTGTCTTGCCGAAACCTCGACCTGCAAGGATAAGCCAGACACGCCAATCGCCTTCCGGTGCGAGTTGTTTGGGTCTAGCCCATAACCCCCAATCCCACATGACTTCCATTTTCTGTTCATCTGTTAGCTGTTCGTACCAGTTTGGTTCAGCGATTGTGAGCCGTTGTACCACCGATTGTTCTTTTTCGGAGGTTATTTGAGCGCCCATAGCCGTATCGTAAGACATTTCTATGGGTTTAGTGGGGTAATGTTACCCTGAACTTCTTGTGTTTCTTCAAACACTTTCAGGCGGTCTTTCAACATTTCACCGACATCAGTTGCCAAAGCACCACCCCCTAATCCGGTTACCTCATGTTTGGTGGCGCTGTCCAAACCATTCAAGCTACTCCTGCGTCGACTGAGGTTGATAGCGCTGTTAACTAAAGCGGTAATTTCGTGTGCGCCGGTTTCAGGGTCACGGCTAGCAACTTCCAAACGAGCCATGAGTGTACGGTGCAAATGGTCTAAGCGCTCATTCTCGACAACCCTCAACTCGTCTACGGCTTCGCTACCCCACATCTTGACAGCTTGACTATACGCTTCCTTAGCGCCTGAACGCCCAGCGTAACCAACTCGTTCGGCTATGGCTTGAAAACTAAGACCCAACGCTCGGAGCCTAACGACTTCCTCATATTTGGCTAGTACTTCAGGTGTGCGGTTTGTTTGCGTGTATGCCATGTACAGAGCCTAGCGTACAGAGTTAGTCGGGAGCAACACGGTTGAGCGCTACTGGTATTTCTCGTCTTGTGTGTTGGGTGTATTCTGGTTCGTTTACTGCTTCTTGGATTATGTTCCAGTCGTGTTCGGTTATGGGAGGGAGTTGTGCTTTCTTGCCTTTATTGAATGGTAGTAAACCGTTTCGGTATGTGCTGTGGTTGCAGCCTGCGCATGGCGTTATGCCGTGTCTTCCATTCATTAGGGCTTTGCGTGCAGCTATGAAACGTTCGTGTTGCCATATTGTGTTGAGTGTTGTTTCGTATGCGTTGCCGATAGCGTATTTCCCTGTCCAGTCGTCACAGCATATCGCTACATTTGAGTCCCATCGTATTGTGAGTTCCCTGAAAGGTTTAGCACAGCGTTGATCTATACGGCTGTAGTCTGGTGGTGACGCTGACCCAGCGTGATTCCAGAGGTTCGAGTGTGTACCGCTTTCGGCTTGGCTGATGTCTTTGACGATGCTGACTACCCTTTCGTGTGCTTTTCTGCGTAGGTTTGGGTTGCCTCGTTTGTCTTCTGGGTATTCAACGACTAGGGCTTGTATGCTGTTTATGTTTTCTCTTATGTGTGGCGCTACCCTATGTGGTCGGTAATCGTCTACGGCTATGCAGTTCAGCCCAGCGTTGAGCGCTCGATTGAGGTTGATAACGATGTCGCCTTCAAGTAGTGGTATGCCGTTCGTTGTGAGCATGATTGAGTTCTTTGGCAAGTATGATCGTATCGTTTCAACCATTTCATAGAACTGTGGATGTTTAGTTGGTTCTCCGTGTACAGCGATCTCTATACGACTGTTCCATTGCAGTCCGGCGATGTTGGATGCGATCTTTTCTAGGTGGTTTGGGTCCATGTATTTGTACGGACCGGATAGGTTTTCTTTGTCGCCTTTTTCACGAATGTTTCTTATGCCGCAGAAACCACATCTGAGGTTACAGCCCTCAACGAACTCTAATTGTATTGAGAACGGAGGCGGTTGCGTGGTTGTTATATCTACCATTTGAATATGACCTCTGTGCCGTCACCTCTGTTCTTATTTATCTTAAACTTCCCATTCCATTTTGTCATCAGGTAACGAATGTTGTCTCGTTCTTTTTCTACTGTGCGGTAATCCACAGCACCGCCAGCGTTACCACGATGTTTGAAAGTGGCGAGTATCATGTCGCACCGAGCCACTAATCCATACTCTTGTATGTGTTGGCATGTGTAGTCGTAGTCTTCTTTCAAGCTCATATTTAGGTCAAAGCGTAGAGCTGTGTCGGTCACTATGATGAAGTCACCCACTACGAAATGCCTGATCTTTACGTTGTCGCTCGCATAGAATAGATTTGATGTTGGCGCTACCCCACCTAAGTGCGCTCCTAGTCCTTGCATGTTAAGGTGTATTTCTTCGGCTGCCTCAGTGACGGTGTATGGTTCTGGTTTGCCAGTTTGTTGTCCCCATATCTTTCGTTCTATTTTCATTAAGTCATCGGATAGTTGGACGCAAGGTTTACCCATCTTCATAGCATCGTCAATAGCTCGGTTGCGTGAGTCTATCAGTCCTCCGCTGTTGACTATTTTGGTAGCACCGGCTGATCTGTAGTACATGACATCACGTTCCGGTATGTACCATGTGAGTTTCTTTCCGACAAGTTTCTCCATGCGTTCAACGTTGCTACCGTCACGGCTATCAAAAGCTCTACCTGCTGATATGCAAGCCCAATGAAAGTCAGTCATCTTTTCCTCTCGGTGGTCCAAGTACTGTGTCACGTTGTAAATCCATTTTCTCAGTCGCATACAGTTGCGCTCGACGTGCTTCTTCTTTGGCTGATAGGCAAGGTTTGCAGTTTGACTTCGCATAATACACCATTGTGAAGCGGAACGGTTCGTCTCCTACGGTTCGGTTGTGTATAGGTGTCACGCCATGCCATACGTCTTGACCGTTGAACATGATTAGGTCTTTGTCGTTGCAGGCGAACGCCAGATTGTATTCCGGTAAGTGTAAGTGACCGCCTTCGTTATTTCTCCTTGTGACATACATAGCTGACCATGAGTTAGGTATGTTGCCCCTATCTTTGTGGTAGCTGAGTGACGCTGTATGGTTGATGATTCCGCTAGTCCAAGGAGTGTCAGCCATTAGCCAATCGCCGTGTATGTTTTCGTATACTGGGTCGCTGGCTTCCACTGATTCTTCTGGCGCTTCTTCCTGCAATATGTCCCACGCTGTTTCGGCTAGCCGGTGTAAGACTTTAGATATTTCAGGGTACTGATGGTGTAGTTGTGCATAACAGCAAGCCAACCTGCGCCTCATAGGTGATGGCGCTGTCGTGCCGAAAGTCCTGTTCGGGTATTTAATCCCAGACATTCTCGCACCACCATTGACTGAGCCAATATCAGTGAAGTCAACTTGCCCATTGATAGCCCTACCCAGCCAACTGAGTTCTTGGCGGTGCTTGTCTGGCGCTCTAGCCATAATAGCGATAACCCGATTATCTTTGTCCACAAGTTTCGTAGGGTTGTGGATAACTGGAACGTCAGGTGGTAAGTCTTCTTCTATGCGTTGGTTCTTGTGGTTAGGTTCCCAATCAGTGCGCTCGACTTTGAGAACATTCACTGTCGCTCTCTAAGTAGTTTCTCCAATACGTCAGCGTTGGTGTCAACTTTCAAATCTGTTCTAGCTGCTGCCAACATACCCACGACTTCGTTGTAGGTTTCCATCGGGAACGGCATAATGACTGATCGTATACCTGCTGCTTCTATCACATCAGCTCGTTCAGTTGGTGTTGGGTTATCTTGTAGCAAGTTACCGAGAGAAGTTTCGTTGAGTTGAGCGTCATACAATAAAGCGTCAAGGTCGTCGCCGTCATAGCCGGAACCCAACAGCGCATCATCATTCGCTAATGATTCCAGCAAACTCACAAGGATAGTATCATCCCACGTTGCTAAGTCGCTGACACGGTTATCAGCTAGCAGAATGCGTTTGGCTTCAGCGTCATCAACGTCAACCCAATAGACAGGAACGTCTTGCATGTCTAGTGCTATTGCAGCTTGGAGTCGATGGTTACCTGCTAGGACTTGTCGGGTTGAGCGCTGGGCTACGAGTGTGCCGAACCATCCATTGTTTTCTATAGAGGTGACGATAGCGCCGATGTCGCCCTGCCTTGGATTGTCAGGGTGAACTTCTAACGACTTCGGGTCTACGTTCTCTATGTTGTTGTCTTGCTTCTTCCCAATTAATGCCACGAATGTAGCGTAGACGCATACCCCACTAAACGCAAGTATCTAAATTAATTTGATGTAATAGTTGCATAGTCCCCCTAACAGTGGTAAACTCAATACATGGAGTTAATTACTACAAATCAAGGACAAAGCAAAATGACACCAAAAGAAATAGATACCCGAATACACGACCTACGCAACTTGAAAGCACAAGCACAATTCGGAAACATTTGGGAAGATGAAAATGGGAAACCATTAAATTCATTCTTCATTACCCCAGACATGCGAGCCACGAAAGCAGAAGAAATACAAAACGAACTAGACGAACTCGAATCCCTTTACACTGGGTGGACTCGATATCAATTAGTAAGCGGCGGAAAACTTCACAGCTTTGAACATTGCCAAACGCTAGACAAATGGAATCACAAAAACGCAACTCGTAATTCAACAGCAAGGGCATACGTTTACGAACTATCCGGCATGAGCTACGAAGAAGCAGAAGAATATATGCAAATTGAAGTTTGCCAACAATGTAAGGCGAGTTGTTAAAAGGGCTGAATGGTTCAAGTGGGTTCGATTCCCACCAGCTCACGATCAAACAAAACAAAACCAAGAAAGGAAAGAAACCAATGAAACAAACCATAACCATAGAAATCACTGACGAGGAGTACAACGCTTTTCGATCAGCGCTACTGTTACACAAGAGCCACCCAGCATTTGAGAATCAATTAGATTATACCTTTGACGCTGAAGTGGTAGCGGTGCGTAGCCTCTTTGACAAAGTGATGATCGCTCGACAAACTCAAGTGAACGGTCATAACGTGGATGCTAATAAATGTCACAGCTGCATGAGACCATTTAAGAAACTCACTAATGAACAGCGAGCGAGAACTAATGTTGGCACAGGGCATGAGAAAGAAGTGGCTAAGTCACTCAATGATATGGGTAACGCTTGCAGGAAAGTACACGAACTGCTCGAGTTCAGGAGGGGAAACCATGTGCGTGACGGTTGGGTCAGCCGAGATGAACTATCTAAAGAACTTAATGGTGGTGACGGCGCTCGACGGGTTAGGCAACTGCGTGACGAGTTCGCTATCCCGATTGAAGTGGAGATGCGTGTTGCAGCTAACGGAAGCCGACAAGCATATTACCGGATTGCTAAACCGCAAGGAAAAACACTTTGGCAATTAGCGCAAGAAGGTGCATTCGGAAAAGAGCAGTTGTGTTAATCCCACTATGCAACTATAGTAAACAAATAACCAAGATAAAGGAGGTCCAGTAATGGGCGATAGAAATAGCATTGTGGTTCACGAACCTGATGCATACGGCGTGGAGTGCAACCCACTCTACTTATACAGT
>Ga0208157_1001105_pt1 | contig 12757 bp, 20 predicted proteins | sample 5_EtaG_FD_184077 | JGI IMG/M metagenome (GOLD analysis project Ga0208157, IMG submission 184077) | Marine viral communities from the Subarctic Pacific Ocean - 5_ETSP_OMZ_AT15132 metaG (SPAdes) (version 2) | ecosystem: Environmental > Aquatic > Marine > Oceanic | place: Pacific Ocean | collected...
GCAATTCTAATTCTTTCTTTTGCTTGATCTTCATTATTTTCTAATTTCATCTTCTCAATATCTAATTGTTCTTCTATTTGATTTTCTTTTATATCCATATTCATCATAGCCTCATCAGATCTACGCTGCATGTCCATAGCTCTTAGATCTAACTCTCTTTGTTTTAACATTACAAGAGGATCTTGTTTTTGCCCCATGGCTTCTGATTGAGCTAGTTCAATTGTTAATTGTGAAACTCTATTCGCTATCATTGCATTAATTTCTATTTGTGCACCTTCTGGGTCTGCTTGTAATCTACCTTGCATTATAGGATCATTAGCAATAGCAGCTCCAACTTCACCTTGAGCTTTTAATGAAACGTGTTCAGATATGTGTGCTTGCAATGCAGTATAAACTTGTGGGTTAATTTGAACCATTCTAGTAGACATAAAAGCTCTATGAGCATTAATATGTGCATCATGATCTTGTTCAGGAAATGCTTTTAATGGTTTCATGGCCAAAACTTCCATATTCTCTGTTGCAGGATCTTTTGGCATAGGTCTTTCTAATGGTTTTAGTATTTGATCTATATCTTGAGTCCCTAATGCTTCATATACTCTTCGATATGCCTCTCTCAAGTTGTGCATCATAGGATTTGACATAGCAATCTTTAAATTTTCGTTTGCTAACGTCACTCTTTGCGCCATACTCATGATATTTGGGTCAGCAACTGGGATTACGTCTACTCTATCATCAAAATCAGTTTGTTTTACCGCTTGATCTGCACCGTATACTGAATATGGGTAGATTGGTGGTAAATATGTTGCAAAAACTTTAGATAAAAGTCTAAATTCTCTTCTCATTGAGTAGTAACATCGCTTGTGTATAGCACTCATAACTCTCGAACCACGTTCCAAGAGTGAAACAGTGGTACCAACAGCTCTATTTTGCATATCATTGCCTGTATCCATGTTAGTAATCGCTGCAAACTTCTGTCCTGCTTGTACAACAAAGCCCATTAGTTGGTATAATGTAGCTGATGGCTCCTTAAATGGTAAAATTTGAAACTGATCTTTGATATTTCCTCCTGGTGCGTCCACATCTCTAAACTCTCCCGGTTGAAATGGTTGATCATCGTCACGAATTCTTATACCTCTAGACTTAAATCCAGCTGGTAAGTTAGATAATGTACCCGCATCGAGTAATTGTCTTAAAGATTGTGTAGCAGTTCTACTTAAACCACCAATCATATGTGTTAATCCAAAGCCATAAAACCCTAAACCTGGTAAAAATTTAAAATGAACAAAATATTCTTTACGTTTTTTTAAGTCATCTCCAATATCATAGTTACGATATATAGATAAAATCTGTCCTGATCCTTCATCAATAGTTACGATGTAAGGAACTTTAACTTGTTTGTCTGCATCTTGCATTTCAAATTCTTCTAAATTGCAATCAACATGCATTTCTAAAATAGAAAAAGAATATTGTTTGTCTCCACCTGGAGTAACACCTTCTAACTCTTGATATTTTTTTTCTATTTCAGTTGGACCACTAGATGTTGGTTTTAATTCAACATCTCTATAAAAACCAGCTTGTTGTTTTTTTAAAATTTCATTCTCACCCATTTTAATTACGTGAGTAATTCTTTCACAATCCATTAAATCTGTAGCATAATATGGGACTACTAAATCTTCAGCTGGTATAAATTTAGATACAGCTCTTTGCATAACTTCATCGTAATAAACTTTTTTAAATGCTGATCCCGCTAATGCTAAATAGAATAATAATTGATCAAACTCAGGAGTATACTCTTCCATCTCCTCAGTAATCATGTAATTCATAAAATCTTGAACACGCTGCGCTTGATTTATTTTTTGATCATCCTCCATCCCCAAGACTCTTGTTCTTACAGGTCCTGAAGATGGAAGTAATTCTTTATAAGCTTGCGCTTGAAATTGTGTAACAGCTTCTGATAAAAGTGGATGAGTCACGGATGCCGACCCTCTAAATGGTCTAGTCATCTCAGTGTGTTTAATTCCAAGTAGATCTAAATTATTTGTATAAGACGTCTCCCAATCTTTTCTTGAAACTCTATCCTTTTTATAATCGTCAAGTAATTGATTAGACATCCTCTGAAGGACTTCATCTGACATGTCTTCCGCAATGTTTTTATAAAATGCATCAGCTGCGTTTTCAACAGCAGCCATTACATCAGAATCTGTTTCCGTTTCAGATTCTACCTCAACATCAACTTCTTCAGTGTCAGGAGTTTCAATCTCCTCTTCAATCACTTTATCGATTTCAGCCATTAATATAGTTTAGTAGGTTTCATTCCTTGTATTGCCATTCCACCACCACGAGCTCTAATCATTTTTCCTCTTTTAGCTCCATCGAAAGCTCCTAATCCAACGCCACTTTGCATAGCATCAAACTGACTTTCAGATTTAGGCATTAGAGGTGATAACATACCCTTGTCTTTTCTTTTCTTAACAATTTTAAATTGCTCTGCTTTTTTAGCTTTTGCTGCAGATACTTTTTCTTTTATTTCTCTTGGTAAAGCATCTTTATCTATTGAGATTTTAGTTGATTTACCAACTAAACTTGATTCAGGATTTTTTAAATCTTTTACAAATTTAGGTTTTATTCTTTTTCCAATTTGAGTGCTTTTTTGTGCATCTGATACAGTTGCTCTATCCTTAGCAGCACCCATTCCCATAAGTTTTGAAGCACCGTATAACGCTGCTGCTCCTGCTAGTGCTCTAGCTAATTTTCTTTTTTTTGACATGTCTTTTCTCCTTTTAATAATATACGTATTTACGTTGTCTATAACTTTCTACCTCATCCTCGTCAGAATAAGTTGTTATAAACGAACCTTGCCGATATCTTAACATAGCTTGTGTAGTGCTGTCCACATAATCGTCATGTTCTCCATGAGGAAACGCTGCACACTCTTCAATTACTTCATGAGCAAAATGCTCATCTCTAGGATACCAAACTTGTTCAGACTCAAATATTGGAGCACATGCATTAACTCTTGAATGTTTATCTTGTCCTCGACCTGGAGTGTAATCCATAACAGGAATACCCATTCTTCTAAATTCTTGTAATAAACTTTGTCCACTCGCTTTAGCTTCAATGATTACAGTTTCAGGTTGCCAATATTTATATTGATCGAGAGCCACCATTTTTAATTCAGGAAAATCGTATTTACCTTTGATAGCATCAATTAACATAATAGCATCGGGCCCTGATTCGCGGGGCGTGAATATTCCCCATGTGGTGATTGCAGAATAATCGGCAGTTTCTTTTTTACTAAACGCAGTATCATATGATTGTATGACATGTTTTAAAACTGGCATGTCCCCTTTCCATGGCTGCCACCATTCACGTTTTAAAATGGCACCTTCTTCTGAAGTTGGATTTTGCATATATTGAGCAGACCAATTACGTATGGATAAGGACGCCTTAACTTTTTCTAATTCATCGAGAGCCCAATATTCAGGCCACACGGGTCTCGGCTCTTGGTCCTCGTCTAAGATTGCTGGAAAAGAAATTTTTTCCCACTTGTCTGCTTTAGGTTCAGTTTCTGCTTTGATCAATCTACCAGTCAAATCATCTTGAGCCCATCTTGTCATTACTAAAACAATCGAGCCTCCAGGTTGCAAACGCTGTCTTGGTCCTGAAAGATACCAATCATAAGTTCTCTCCATAGCAGAATCAGATAATGAATCTTGTTCTGTATGTGGATCATCGATAATAAGTAAGTCCGCCCCTCGTCCTGTGATAGAACCGCCAACACCCGCTGCAAAGTATTCCCCACCATGATTGGTCTCCCAACGTCCTTTAGCCTTACTATCTTCTCTTAGTCTAACATCTCCAAAGATTTGTTTATACTCTGGACTATCAATTAAATTTCTTACCTTAGCACCAAACCTCGCAGAGAGTTCTGCGTTGTGAGACACTTGCATAATTTTCATCTTAGGAAACTTCCCTATCATCCAAGCTGGAAAATAGATGGATGCAAATTCAGACTTAGTATGTCTAGGAGGCATATTCACAATGAGCCTTCCTTTTTTGTGCTTAGATATTTTTGTAAACTCATGTGCAATATGTTGATGATGTCCCCAACGATTAGGATCTTTATCAGTACGGCAGATAAAATCTGGCCACACATTCTTTACAAAATATAAGAAGTTATCTTGGCATAATTTTATGTGTCTTAACCATACTTTTTCGAGCCTCTCTCGCAGTTGATCTGTGGTCAACAATTCTGTATTTGTCATATAGATCCACTATACCCTCGGGTCCCCTTTAAATAAACCCCTAAACGTTTAAGCCCTTACTCCATGTATTTGCGCTACAAGTTTTAGTAAAAGTTAAGTAACATATAAAAATTTTTCGCAAAAAAAATTTAATTTTTTTTGGTCAATTTTTGGTTTTGGTTTGGTACCTCTATTGAAGAGAAGGGAGCCACGGCACAACCTAGGGTTGTGCCGTGTTTTTATTTACGTCTGTTTTTCGTTCTCGACTAATTTGTCGATTGTATCAAATGCAATTTTTTCAATTGCAACTAAGGTCATTTCAGTACCGACTGAAATGGCCGTAACATACTCACCCCTTTGTAGTTCTAACTGCCAAAGGCCTTCAGTTCTTTTAGGTACTAATTGAATAAAATATCCTTTATATTTCATATTAAACCCTCCCTATAGTTCTTAATGACAAAATTATGCCTAGTGTGGCTAGGGTAAACCCTAGCCAAACATCGACTGAAAAAAGAATTACAACGCCTAAAAATGCGATTGTAAAACTAGATAATATTAAAAGTATAACTAAAAATATATTCATTATTTTACAACCTTTGTTTTTAGTTCAACACTTTCACCATCAATTAAATACGTCTCGTATAATTCAGGGTAGTTTTCTTTAAAACCTTTAACATCAAATCGTTTTGTATTCTTTTTGGCGATCTCCATGTAAAAAGCTTTAGATTTATATTTTGAAATTATTGAACCTCCAACACGTTCAACAATCTCGATTGCTTCGTCTTTAACATCTGCCCAAAGTTTATTGTAACTTTTTCTAGTGTCGTTTACTTCACACGCTTGAAACAATTTAACATTTTCAACTGGTGAAATATTATTTGCTTTTTTTATTTTTGTCTGTGTCATAATAATTAACTCCTTTGTTAGTTTGTTTTTATTTTTAACACGTCTCATGAATATAGTTATTAATGGGAGGATATCAAGCCCTAATTTTAAAAAATTGAAAAAATTAAAAATAATAAAATTAGGACTAAAATTTCCTTCCATAATACCTGAATAAAAACCCACATTAGAAACATTCTAAACTGCCGTTTTAATAAATGAATTTTTAGTTACTTTCCGTCCGAGTCCCTTAGCTACCAAACCAACCACCACGCCACTCGGATCCTTAAAACGTAAGTCATGCTTATCACCGTCTATGACTTTCCGATCCATCCAGGTTTTGGGCAGCTTATCCTTAAACACAACAGCAACGTTTGCGCCCTTCTCCATTGCAGCTAATTGGTCCGCTTCATTTTTTCCGCTGTCACTAAATGTAAAATGTAAATTTTTAAGATCATGATCAAGGTAGTTAAGGACCTTTGTGTATTCGTAAAAATTCACATCAGGGTGCAGCTCCATCAAGCTGCCACCTCCATCGACTCGCATTCGATGCCATGGCAGGTCACTTGTCCCATTTAATCTAACAGCAAATTTATACCCCTGACTCGCTGCTCTTTTTTTAAGCTGCTCGATTTCAGTGCTTAGCTGCCATAAGAATGCATTCTTATTAGACCAAAATAAATTGGTTTTATTTATTCGAGCTTTTTGAACGCTGCCCATTTGGCCACGGCCTGAAGTATTTAAACAAGGCGCAATGCATCCCCCTGGCCCTTTGGTTGCTTTGGGACAAACATTTTTGCCACTTAGATCATATGGGGCCAAATGTAATATTGCGGTTTTATATCCAAACGCCTCCCCTTTGGCCATTTTGGTTTGGCTGTAATAATTAAGAAGCGGCATGAACTACTAGCTCCCATTTATTAGCAACCTTAGCTAATTTTATTTGATGACTGTAGACGCTGCCAGCTTCATCGAAAAAACCCAGCTCCGAGCCCTTCGCATCTATTAGCACAGTTTTCTTAATGCCCTTGCCTTGCTTTGGAGACTCTAAGAGCTTTCCGCTGCATAGGTGATAAGGATGCAGCTGGTTACTTTTTATCTGCTGCCCTCTTTTTAGATCTTTAAATTTAATCATTTTTTTCCCTTTGTTAGTTGATTTGCATCTTATTAACATGGGATGCATGCAGCTGTCAAATTTTATTTTTGAAGCTGGATCTGCTGCCATGACTCCAGGACCACCGGGACCAATAACCTGGTAAGCTTTGAGCTGCTAAGCTTTGAGCTGCGAGCTGCTAAGAGCTGCCACGGTTCCAGGACCAATTGATAATTAGTTATAGTAATAAAGGTAAAAAATTTGCATAGCAAAGTTTCACGCATGCGTGGGTATTAGTTATAGATAAAAGAAAAAAAAGTTGCATAGCAAAGTTTCACGCAGATTGCATACGTGAGTTTTAGTAATAGTAAAATGGTTTTAAAGTTGCATAGCAAAGTTTCACGCACCTTCGGTGCGTGAGACGTGGTTATTGCGTCAAGATTTTTTGAAAAATTTTTTTTAAATTTTCGGTAGAATAGTCAAGTATCAAGGTTCTCGGTTCACGAACCAACCAAAGTTCGAAACGTTTGGGTTGTCTCTGCGAGAGGTACTCTCGCAAGATAAATGAAGTGCCTTTATTTTGATAATGTTCTAAATGCCAATTAATCTGATACTTTGAAAGTCCTAAATTCTTGACGTCATTGGACTTGAGTTCAATCCAAATACTTTTCCCATTTATCAACCAATAAACATCTGCAATTCCATTAATTGTATTACTTTCTATGCGAAAAATTTGACCTTTTAATTTTAATTTTTTGATACGTTGCCAAAGCAAACTTTCTGATTTTTTCATAATGTTATTAAGTCAATAACATTAAAAAAGCCCAAGTTCCACTCTCGCTTTACTTGGGCTTAACTAGTCAATTTAATGATAATATTTCTTATAATGTTTATCAAGTGCCTTTTCAATTTTCTTTGTAAATGCGTATTTCTTCCACTCCTTAAAAGATACAAAAAAACATTCTCTACAGTTAGAAAAATCTTTTATAAAATCTGCAAAGGTTCCATTATACAAAGGATTAATCTTTTTTGCTCTTGAGAATATTTGTTTTAAAGTCATATAATAGGAATAATAGGAAGTTCTTTTATATTCGTATGAATTGCACCACCATTATTACCTTCATCATCACTTGTCATGGTCAACCAAACACCATTGTTTAAAAGTAATTGAATGGGTCTTTTACTCCAACCTTGTTCATCTGCCAATTCTTCAGAACAATATTCAATTTTGATAATTGATTTACCTAACAAATGTTTTTCAATTCTTTTTTGCCAAGATAAAGCCAATTCATTTTCTGTCATCTCATTAAGTTTTTTTGTTTTTGCCATTATCACTCCTTTTTTGCCATAGCACTTATTTTATTTAATTGAACATCAAGATTAGTCGCATAATCCCAAACAATTATAAATCGTTCCAACCAATTAACTTGTTTAGGTGTTAGTTTGGAATTCCACATAATCTCTTCATCTGCACTTCCCAATGGCGATAGATTTTCTCTATCGCCAAAGTTCTTATATATTTTTACAAGTGTCTCAATACTAACCATTTGGTAGTGCTTTTACTGTTTCACTTGGAATTGCCATATTGATTTGAGTTTGTTTAGCAATCAAAGATATTTGTTTTAATACCTCTGTTCCGATCATATCACTATGTAATAAATCAGTTGCTTTTTCTTCCAACTCATCAAGCACTTGTAATTCTTTTCCTTTTTTAGAATTATAAAATGCTTTTTTGGTTTCCAATTTACATTGACTTCTTAAAAAATTATCAATCCTATCTTTAAGATCATAAATTTTTTTATCGTACTCATAACTTGGGATATCGTATGTTTCCCAATTACGAGTTTCTGCCCAATTATTTAATTTATGACTTACAACTTGAAAAAACTTTCTCACTTGTTCTCTTTTTTCTTCAAGTCTCTTTTGATAGTTTTTAGAATAATCGTTAAACTCTTTTTCAACTTTCAGATACTTTTCAATATCTTTTTCAACTCCTAATCTTTTTACAAAAGTTGGAAAGTTCTTTTGAGTTGTTTCGTTTATTTCTGCTTGATGTAGAGATTCAATGGCACTTTTCTTTTCTCTAAATTTACGAGAAAGTTTATTTGACCAATATTCTCTATTATCTTTGCTTATTTGTTTATTACTCATTATTGCTCCTTGTTTTTGTTAGTTAAAGGTGGCTCTCACAAATGGTCTTCTTGGAAAGTTGCAAGTAGCCACCATGATTATTTTTATTTTATAACAATCGTCAAAAATAATCAAAAAATTCTTTTTTAACCAATAGTAAATCCACCACTATTTTTACAGAATTCAGAAAACTCTTTAACGTTTTCCTCTTCAAATGGATAACTACCGTCACTATTTCTTTTTTCGTAAATCTTTTCCCATTTATCATGATCTTCTTTCGGATAATCTTTTGGTGCAAGATTACTGTCATTCATTCTTCTTTGAACGTCTTTTTCAAATTTATCGAGTTCCTTCATAACTTTTTTATTATGCTCTTCGATCTTTTCTCTTCTTATTTCCCATGATCGAGCAAACGTTCTACAATGACCACTCTTTATTAAATGATCTAATTGTTTAGCGATCTGCTCTGCTTGTTCTTTAGGTACTTCGTAGCAATCGTTATAGTGCCAATGCTCTTTTTCTTTTTCATCTATAACTTTAGTCTCTTCAAGTACATATTGTGCTAAAGGTCGCCAATACCAAACGTTGTTTCTAAAGTATTCGCCTTTTTTATTTTTTGGATTTAATCCGCTTATATCAAAACCCATTATTGCTCCTTTTTTAGTTTGTTAATTTTAGAATAAAGAACTTTTAACTCATTACTAATTTTTTTATATTCATCAGTTTTTTTATATTTTAAGATTTCTTCATTTAAAACTTTTTGAAATTTTAAAATTTTTTGTTTTTTATTCATTCCTCTTACTATCCCATGATAATAAGATATGCAAGTCTATAATTTAAAGAAAAAAGACAATAATAACCAACCAAAAAAAGCTATAAAAAACGTAGGTATTGGATAAGCAATGCAAAAATATAATATATGTGCAAACAAATTTCCCATGAAAATAAGATATAAAGACTAATTTTTTAATTACAACTATATTTTTTTAATCTCTTTTATTACAGAGTTTGGAATTAAAGTAGTATTTCCAATAGTCTCTATTTTTTTCTTATCTTCTGACAATGAATAATCGCCAAATATCCTTGTAATACCTTTTGATTGCGATAACAAATGACCTTTTGTTATACAAGTTGCAAGATCAGAATTTTTTATTTGTTCAAAACTACTCCAACTACTATCCGAAACAATATCAAACCACTCGCAAGAAATCATTGGATATTTTTCAATTTCTGAATTTATTTTTTTTGGAATTAAAATTTTTTTACTTTTTCTTTTTATCTTTTTCATAATTTTTTACATAGTAAAGTTTTAGGAATATGAAAAAATATTACATAGTAAAGTTTCAGGAATATGAAAATTTTTTACATAGTAAAGTTTTAGCAATATCATTTCTTCTCCTTAATTAAAATAGAAACAATACCTATTGAAGTGTTAAGATGTTTGTTGTGAACTTCATTAAACACTTGCATCCATTGAGATGTTTTAACTAATCTCTTCTGGCGTAACGTCAATGATGTTTTTGGCTTCTCCGATTTTTCCTTCAAGTTCGGATAACCTCTTCTCCAATTGTTCACGACTCATTCCCTCCAACCCAACATGTGTTACTTCTTTCTTATCTACAAACATACCAGCCATTTGGCCTGATCTGAATTCTGCATTAACAGCTACAGCATACTGTTTTTTATCTTCTGCTTTTTTACTAAGTGTTTCAAATCTTTTATATTTTTTTAATTTATCACCTTCATGTTTTTTTAATTCTTGGTTGTACTTCATTTCCATGTATCTGACTACATGTGGGTTTTTATTTGGATCTGTGAGTCTTGAGGCAATTTCTGTTGGTCCTTCAGGTTTATTGGATTTATAACCAGCTCTTCTTGCAGCTTCTACCTTTGTTATCTCTCCCCAATTACTAACGTATATATCTACAAAAGCTTTCTGCTTTAAAGTTAACTCAGAGGTTGATTTCAATACGTTTTTTCTTTTTGCCATCTTGACCTCTTATATCACAATTTCTCCTAATACTCTTCCTTACAAACATTTTTTTAAAAAAATTTTTGCACTTTTGACGTCCTCTATAGTAATTTTTCCTGGTATTACTAGGAATTTTCCTAGTGTTTTCCTAGTTGATTTTGCTCTAGAAGTGTTGATTTATATAGTATTTTCCTAGTTTCCTAGTATTTTTCATGTTTTACATATTTTTTTATTTTTTGTTTGTAAGAAAGTGCATTAGGAAAGAGGTCCGAGAGCCGAGAGCCTTGCTGCCATATCCACTACATTAGAATCATTCTAAACTAGCCAATACCTTTACAACCACGGCTCAATATGTATAAGATTATCTAGTATTTATTTTTTTTTCATTAATAAATGCCTTTTTTGTTAGTTACTAAGAGCCCAGGTTTTTATCATCTCCCTGGGCTCTTTTTTTTTAGTTGAAATTTTAATTAGAACGTATATCTATTAGGAATGTTTCATAGTAATATGATTCCTTTCATCTTAGAGGGTGGCGATTGCTCCCTACCCTCTAAGTTAAAATTCTGGTATCCACCATGACTACGGTCTTTTACTAATTTCTCTCCTCAAAATTTCTTAAAAAATTTTCTACATAAACATTATCAGCTAACATAATCTGCTTTCTCTTATTTTCTAAATTTCTTCTCAATGTTTTACGCAGCTCTAAATTAGTTTCTTTTTTAAGTCTTTGAAATAATTCGTTATATTCATGCCATAAAAAATGTTTTCTTTTAAATTTTATGTCACCTTTTTTAAGAGCTTTATAATATCGGTATCTAACATCGTCTGGTTCCCATCCAGCCCACCAACAAATTTGATCAAAGTCTTTAGACTTAGCAATCCAAAAATGTGCATCAGTTTTATTAAGAGCACTTTTTCTGTCTCCAGCTTCTATTCTACAATCTTCGAATGCATTTAAAATTACATGCCTCCACAATTTCTGTTCATTATTAATATGATTTTCGGCTAAAATATCCGCAGTAATTTTAGTGCCCATAAGTCTTAACAAGTCTGGAGAGTAAATCACGGTAGTGGCCTTTCGAATTTTTAAAATTAAATCGAGTAGCGACCTCGTAATGTTCGTGAACATCCTCTATTAAAAGAGTTATGTCTGCGCCTTGTAATCCTTCGTCTTTAATATGGTCTTTTATTTCTTTTAAATCTAATATCATTTCACTTCTAGTATAATTATCAGGCATCATCTTTGGAAGACTCCTTACTAAAATGTTTCACGTAAATAACATTATTTTTATAATTCTTTTTAACCTTAGTAATTTTTTTAAATTTTTTATCTGCGTTATGAACAAACTTTAAATCTTGAGCATCATTAAGAAATTTTTGATCCATGGTTTCATAACCATAATTAACACCATGAAGAAGTGCAAAGATAACTTGAGTTAACTTAGTATACTCTCTGTCAGTAAATTTATTGGCAGCACTAATTAAAACTTTAGTAAGATCAGTGATACCATCCTTTTGTTTTGCCATTTATATAGTCCCACGCTAATTTGTATAATAAAACTTGTTCTGCTTCTTTGTTGAAAGGGCCGTGAGACGTGGTTCCTGATCCGTTGCAAATGATACAATTCACGTAACTTTTATGATGTGTAATAATATACCCGGTACCATTACAATCTGTACACTTATTGAGTTTGCCAATGTCTTTAGTCATATAAAATTTTTTTTATAGTTGCAACAGTAAATTGTAAAGAGAGTTGGTGCCAAGTGCAATGGACTTGACACCAATTGGATGGGCTAGTGTTTTGGTTCGAAGTCCTGAAGATCTTCTAAAACTTTTTCGGCTGCAGCTTCTATTTCTGGTGCTGCATAATCTTCTATTTCATAATCTAAATTTGTGTCGGTGACACGTTCCCCACGACTATTATAACAATGCGTGGCCATATCTTTTAATGACAAATCAAATTTAGATAAAAGATTTATTATTTTACTGACTTCTGTTTTACTAAAAATAGGATTACCATCTCCTAATGTAGCTGTAAGATCTCTTGGAGAAACATTAGTTAATCCTTTAAGAGTCATACCATGCTCATGATCTATTTTTAAATAAGTATCAATCTTATCAAGTAATACTTGTTCAAACATAAAGCCTTCACAATTTCTAAGGAAAGCTTCACTTATTTTTATTTTATTCATAACACCTCGTATGTTAAAGTTATGATTGACTTTATTGCCAATCACAAAAACGATAAAATACTGAGCTTATTAATCAAGTATTTTCTTAAAAAAGTTACGCTTCTTGGTTGAATAATTGTAAGGTTTTACAACCCACGACAGTAAACTAACTTAGGTTTTAAATTTTTTCTATCCCAAATTCTTTTACCAGTCTTAAACATACCTTTTTCTTTTCCAGGAATTCTTTTACAAGTATATCCATAA
>Ga0208157_1001106_pt1 | contig 12754 bp, 16 predicted proteins | sample 5_EtaG_FD_184077 | JGI IMG/M metagenome (GOLD analysis project Ga0208157, IMG submission 184077) | Marine viral communities from the Subarctic Pacific Ocean - 5_ETSP_OMZ_AT15132 metaG (SPAdes) (version 2) | ecosystem: Environmental > Aquatic > Marine > Oceanic | place: Pacific Ocean | collected...
AAGACGCAGACTTAGAATTATTAATTTATTTAGATTGTAAAGGAAGATTTACACGAAACGATTTTATCAACGGAGTTTATACATACTCATGGGATAAAGCAAGATGGGAGAGATTAAAAAGAGAAGGTTGGATAGAAACTTGGAGACATAGGAATAGAACAACTATTATGTACTCTGTATTTAAAACTTCTTTTAAATGCTCTCAAATGATAAGTAGAATTTACAGAATACTTCTAGGTGAGGAAGATCTTCCTACATCAGAAAGAAGTGTATTTTATAATAACAAGTCATATACAGATAAAGTTTATAATAAAGCTATAGATGATATGATTAAAGATAAAGACAGATAACATGCCAAACAAAAAAAAGAAACGTAGAATAAGCAAGGAACAGCAAGAAAGAAATGAAAGGTTTAAGAAGTTTGACAATGATCTAATAAAAAAAGAATTTGAAGGAAGAATAACAGACCCATTTTTAAACCATGATGTTCCGCGTAAAATGATGGTCAACGAGCCTAAGCTGCTTGATTCAAAAGTAACAATACCTAAAAGGCTTAAAAAAATAAGAAAAAAATCAAAAGTTAAAAAAGCTATAGACAAAGTATCAAGTTTTTTTACAATGAAATACCAAGGAAACAATAGTGCTTTTCCTTTTAAATCTGCTACTACAAAAAATTATAAGAAAGGATACTACGGTGCATAATGGGATTTAAACTCGGTAAAAATAGAGGATTAGAAGCTAGCAATGGTGAAATCAAAACAAAAATGCGTTTTGGTAAGCAAGCTGGAGATGTAGGTTCTGTACCTGGTACACCTGTTATTAGAGTGCCTTTAGATGAAGGAATAATGGGTGAGGCTAATATGGATGGTAGCATATATGTTAATGAAAATATAATACCTGGCAGTCGTGAAGATAAGCAAGTGATAAACCACGAGATGAGACACTCTACAGATATGAGAATAGGAAAACTAGCATATACAGATGATTATATATCGTACAACGGTGAAAAGTTTGAAAGACGTGATATAAATGGTAAAGACATGATAATGGTAGACGGAGAGTGGAAAGAGGCTGGTGACACTGGTTTTCCGTGGGAAAAAGAAGCAAACAATGGAGATATTTAAAGATAATAACGATTATAATGAAAAATCTGTTATAGGATTTTTAGCATTTGCAATAATGTGTGTGATTATGTTAGTGGATGTAATAACAGGTTATTTTGGTAAAGACCTAGTAATTAATGAATTTATATATGATTCATTTGTATTTGTAGTGATTGGTTGCTTCGGTATAAGTGGATTAGAGAAATTCGCAAAAAAGAAATAAAATGGCTTTATTAACTACAATAGCTGGTATACCACTTTACACTACTACTCAAGAAGCTTTATCTTGGGCGGCTCAAAATGGATTAAGCGGGTATCACATTCATAACTGGCAAGGACAAGTAGGCTACATGGGTGGTACTAGCCACATAGAAGCAACTGGTTTACCAATGAACAGTAATGCACCACCATCACAAAGTAATAACACTGGAGGCGGAGGTTCTGGTTATTAAAAAATATTAAAATGAAAAAATGTCCTAAGTGTAAAAAATTTAAAAAAAATTGTAAATGTTAGGTAAATTATTTAGCGGTGGAGCCGCGGAACTAGTAAAGGGTGTAGGTGGTGTTATAGATAACTTACACACTTCAGATGAAGAAAAACTTGCTGCAGAGCAGAAAGTAAAAGAATTAATTGCTAACTACGAAATAGAAATGGAAAAAAACATCACTAGTCGTTGGCAAGCGGATTTAAAGTCAGACTCATGGCTTAGTAAAAATGTTAGACCTATGGTTTTAATATTTTTAATAGTATGTACAATGTTATTAATATTTATAGACGCAGGCGCTATAAAGTTCGACGTTAAAGATACATGGGTAGATTTATTACAATTAGTATTAATAACTGTGATCGGTGCTTATTTTGGCGGACGATCATTTGAAAAAACAAAAAAATAAAATTATGGGAATAAATTCAACAGAAGTCTCTTACGGCTTTGGACAAATGGGTAGCATATTTAACGATAGTGCGAACCCTATGTTTCCACCAACAGGAAAAGTATTTGTAGCTGTTCAATTTTTAGAAGACACAGCTTTAGAAGCTCATGGTGGTTTAGTTGCAGAGCAAGACTCAGCAAATGGTTTAGAGTTTATATCTACTGAAGACGCTAGCGGCAATGCACAAACAGCTCACGACGTCGCGCATGATGGTACAGTTACTGCTGTTACCGGCGCTGGTGGTTTAGTAGTAGATAATAGTAACACTATTCCAAAAGGAACTATTATATATGGTAGATTTACTAGAATAGAAGCTACTACTTCTAAAATGATAATTGGATATTTAGGCGACTAATGTTAGGATTAGGAGCTAGCATAGTAACAGGTGGCGCACCATCAGAGTGGACACCAGCAAGTTTATCAAACTTAACATTGTGGCTAAAGTTTAATCAAAATATTACTGCGGATCAAGACAATTCGGGCGATAGTTCGTCAGTCGATCATAGTACCGCTGCTGGTAACATGGGGGATGAAGACCGAATTAATGCTTGGAATGCTTTTGGTAACACTAGTATAAATGCGGTTCAAGACGTCTATGGAGACAAACCTCTTTGGGAAACAGATGCTGCTGATGCTGGAGGTATAAAGCTACACAATGCTATTAAGTTTATGGATCTTTCTGCAAATGTTGTTTTAGATGCGAATACAGATTTTACAATAGCTTTAAGGTTTAAATGCACTAACTTTAGCCAATCTCGTGGTCTTATGGGTAGTGGTGCTACCGAGTTTTTAAGATTAAATAACAATACCACTTTAAGGGCTAAAATAAATGGTACAAATAGAGATTTTGCGTTAGCCAGTGGAAACATGGCAACTGATGAGTATTATACACTTCTTATTGTTAGAAGTGATGGTTCTACAGGAAATTTAAACGTGTTTATTAGAGGAAACGAATCTTTAGACGGCACCGCAACAGGAACACAAGTAGGTAGTCAGTTAACAGACGCTGGTGAAATAACAATAAGTGATATAGGGGCAACTACAGATACTGGGGGTGCTGGTGCAAATAATGATAGTGGTAACTTTCAAGGTTTTTTCAAAGACGTACTTATGTGGGATGGAACCGCTGCTAGCTCAGGAGATAGAAAAGAAATATTTGACTATATAGAAGGACAATAAAATAAAATTAACTTAAATTAAATAAAAATGGCAAAAAAAGAAAAGATAGTAGACTTAAAGTCTAAACCAGAAAAAGTAACTGACAATCAACTAGAAAGAATTCAAAATACAGTAAATAGTATTAATGCTTCTACTTTAGAAATAGGACGTATGGAGCTTCAAAAACACGAAATATCACATCGTATAGCTGGTTTTAAAGATGAATTAGTACTGCTTCAAGATGAACTGCAAAAAGAATACGGCACAACAGATGTTGATTTGAGAAACGGAACAATAAATTATCCAGAAAATGGCGAAGCTGATAAGAAAGATTAGTGTAGGTAAAGATTATAAAAACGACGCTATGCACTACGCTGTTGGTCAAGAGGTTTACGGTGGACATACTATTTGTGATATATTAGAAGAAGATGACAAGTACTCTATTTATATTAGAAAAAATAAAAATGTATTACCTTGGAAAGATTTTAACAAGAACATGGCTGTATCTGTAGAATATAATCTCGAATACTAATGAAAAGCGTTCACAACTTTGTTGTAACGCCAAAAGGGGAAAGATATAACAATAAAACAAAAGTTGGTGATTCAGAGTTAATACTTAACACTGAAATATTTAACCACCAATATATAAATAGAGAAGCTAAAGTTATATCAATACCAATTGTTGGTGATACAAATATAAAAGCAGGAGATACAGTTATAGTACATCACAATGTTTTTCGTAGGTGGCATAACGTAAAAGGTATTGAAAAAAATAGTAGGGCTTATTTTAATGAATCTACTTATTTTATAAACCACGATCAAATTTTTTTATACAAAAGAAAAAACAAGTGGATAGCTCCAAAAGGTTATTGTTTTGTAAAACCTTTGAAAGCAATAGATCAATTTAATATTGAATCTGAAAAGCCATTACAAGGTATTGTCAAATATTCAGACGGTACAGTAGAGGTTAATGATTTAGTTGGTTTTAGACCAAGTAGTCAATACGAGTTTGTCGTTGATAACGAAAGACTATATCGAGTTTTATCTAATTTTATTACAATCAAATATGAATATCAAGGAGACGAAGAAGAATATAATCCAAGCTGGGCATAAAGCAGTTGAAGAACTAATTAAAGTAGCAAAAGAAGCAATTGTAGATTCAGACGATGATATATCAGCAGATAGACTTAAAAACGCAGCGGCCACTAAAAAACTAGCTATATTTGATGCGTTTGAAATACTTAACAGAATTCAAGAAGAAGAAAACTTACTTGAAGGCAGATTACCTGAAGATAAAAAAGAAAAAGTATTTAAAGGATTTGCAGAAGGAAGATCTAAGTAATGTACGAGCAGAATTTAGTTAAAACAATAAAACCTATTAAAAAAACGACTATTAGTCGTCTTAATAAATCTAAAAAATGGAAATATGGATACAATAAAGAACATGATATCGTCATTATCTCTAAAACTGGAAAAATTGGCGAAGTGGTTGAAATACAAAATTTGCGTATCGGCTTGCCGATGGAACCAATGCGAGTGCACGTGCACAAATCCTCTAGATGGCAAAAAATAGAATACCCAAAAGAACTAAGTAAACTTAAAAATATATTTGACTGGAAATCATATCCTGAAAGTAATAAAGAAAAGTGGTACGACTATATAGACGAAGAATTTAAACGTAGAGAAGAAGGGTTTTGGTTTATGAACAACAATAAGCCAACGTATATAACGGGTGCCCACTACATGTACCTTCAATGGAGTAAAATAGATGTAGGCGCACCTGACTTTAGAGAAGCAAATAGATTGTTTTTTATATTCTGGGAAGCTTGTAAAGCAGATAAAAGATGCTATGGTATGTGTTATTTAAAGAACAGAAGATCAGGGTTTTCGTTTATGTCATCTGCAGAAACAGTTAATTTAGCTACTCTTGCGAGTGATAGTAGATATGGTATACTTTCTAAAACTGGTTCTGATGCTAAAAAAATGTTTACTGACAAAGTGGTACCTATTAGTATTAACTACCCGTTTTTTTTTAAACCTATTCAAGATGGTATGGATCGTCCTAAGTCAGAACTTGCCTATAGAGTGCCTGCTAGTAAGTTTACAAGAAAAAAAATAACAGCTAACGAAAAGTTAGAAGAAATAAAAGGGCTAGATACTACAATAGATTGGAAGAACACGGGTGACAATAGTTATGATGGTGAAAAACTTAATTTACTAGTGCATGATGAAAGCGGTAAATGGGAAAGACCTGATAATATACTAAACAACTGGAGGGTTACAAAGACATGTTTAAGATTAGGTAGTAGAATTATAGGAAAGTGTATGATGGGATCAACTTCAAACGCTTTAGACAAAGGTGGTGATAACTTTAAAAAATTATATAATGCATCAGATGTCACTAAACGAAATAAAAATGGTCAAACAAAATCTGGTTTATACTCTTTGTTTATCCCAATGGAATGGAACTACGAAGGATTTATTGACGAGCACGGAGTTCCAGTATTCACTACTCCTAACGCAGATGTGTTTGCCCCAGACGGTGAACTGATAGATGTAGGCGTAATAGATAGCTGGCAAAACGAAGTAGACGGGCTTAAAGATGACCAAGACGCTTTAAATGAGTTTTATAGACAATTCCCAAGAACTGAAGAGCATGCTTTTCGTGACGAAACAAAAAATAGTATATTTAATTTAGTAAAAATATACGAACAAATAGATTACAACGAAGAAATGTCTAGAACACTTGGTATTACAACTGGTAATTTTCAATGGGTAAACGGTATAAAAGATTCTCAAGTTATATTTTATCCAGATAAAAAAGGAAGATTTAAAGTTAGTTGGGTACCACCTCAACAGCTACAAAATAGAGTAATATTGAAAAATGGTGTAAAACATCCTGGTAATGAACACGTAGGTGCATTTGGTTGTGACTCTTACGATATATCGGGAACTGTAGATGGTCAAGGTTCTAAAGGAGCATTACACGGCCTAACCAAGTTTAGCATGGAAGACGCTCCTGCGAATAGCTTTTTTTTAGAATACTTATCAAGACCACCTACAGCTGAAATATTCTTTGAAGACGTATTAATGGCGTTAGTGTTTTATGGTATGCCAATACTAGCAGAAAATAATAAACCTAGGCTTTTATATTATTTAAGGCGTAGGGGTTATAGAGGTTTTAGTATGAATAGGCCTGATAAAATTTGGAATAAATTATCTGTAGCAGAAAAAGAAGTTGGAGGCATGCCAAACTCAAGTGAAGATATAAAGCAAGCACACGCTGCTGCTATTGAAATGTATATTCAAGACCACGTTGGTATGAATCAAGATGGAACATTTGGTGATTTGTACTTTAATGACTTGTTAAACGACTGGAGTAGATTTGATATTACGAAAAGAACAAAGTTTGATGCAACTATAAGTAGTGGTTTAGCTATAATGGCTAACAACAGACACTTATATGCTCCAAACGCTAAGGTTGAAAAACCTAAACTAAATATAAACATTTCTAAGTATACTAATACTGGAACTAATTCACAAATAATTAAATAATAAATATGGCAGAGTATGGCATTAAAAGTTATTTCCCAAGTCAAACTGTAAGTGATGCTGAAAAGTTAAGCTATGATTATGGTTTAAAAGTAGGCAAAGCAATACAAACAGAATGGTTTAATGATAATAGAAATCTTAATAAATATAAGAATAACTATAATAATTTTCATAATTTAAGACTATACGCTAGAGGCGAACAGTCTATACAAAAATACAAGGATGAGTTATCTATAAATGGTGATTTGTCCTATTTAAATTTAGATTGGACACCAGTTCCAATTATACCTAAATTTGTAGATATAGTTGTTAATGGTATATCTGAAAGGTTATATGATGTAAAAGCTTATTCGCAATCACCTAATGGTATACAAAAAAGAACAGACTACATGGAGGCTTTAATGCAAGACATGAAAATGAAATCTTTTGATGATGAAATAAACGCTAAATTAGGTGTAGATTTAAAAGAAAGTCAAGTCAAAGAACTACCAGAAGACACTGAAGAGCTAGGTATACACATGCAACTTAATTATAAGCAAGCTATTGAGCTAGCAGAAGAACAAGCTTTAAAAGTTTTGTTTGAAGGAAATAAATATGAATTAACTAAAAAAAGGTTTTATTACGATCTTACTGTCTTAGGTATTGGAGCGGTTAAAACAGATTTTACAACTTCAGAAGGTGTAACTATAAAATATGTAGATCCAGCTAATTTGGTTTATTCATATAGTGATTCTCCTTATTTTGATGACATATATTATGTTGGCGAAGTAAAGAGTATCCCTGTGAACGAATTAGCAAAACAATTTCCTCATTTAACAGAAGCTGATCTTGAGGATATAATGAAAAATAAACACAATAACAGGTCTAACTATAATTCAACACATAGTTATGACAAAGAAGATAATAACACTATACAGGTTTTATATTTTAATTATAAAACTTATATGAACGAAGTCTATAAAGTAAAAGAAACTGGTAGTGGTGCTGAAAAAATTATTCCTAAAGACGATTCGTTTAATCCTCCGGAAGATATGGAAGGTGGGTATAGCAGAATATTAAGGTCTATAGAGTGCTTGTATGAAGGCGTTATGATTTTAGGCACAGAAAAACTACTTAAATGGGAAATGGCCACAAACATGATGAGACCTAAAAGTGATTTTACTAAAGTTAAAATGAACTACGCTATTGTAGCACCTAGAATATACAATGGTAAAATAGAAAGTTTAGTAAAACGTATAACTGGTTTTGCTGACATGATACAGTTAACACACTTAAAGTTACAACAGGTTATGTCTAGAATAACGCCAGATGGTGTTTATTTAGATGCGGATGGACTTGCTGAAATAGACTTAGGTAATGGAACAAACTATAATCCTCAAGAAGCATTAAACATGTTCTTCCAAACAGGTAGTGTAATTGGTAGATCTTTTACTTCTGATGGTGATATGAACCCTGGTAAAGTTCCTATTCAAGAAATACAATCAGGAAATGGTGGGGCTAAACTACAGAGTTTAATTGGTACTTATAATTACTATTTACAAATGATTAGAGATACTACAGGGTTAAATGAAGCTAGAGACGGTAGTATGCCAGATAAAAATGCTTTAGTAGGTGTTCAAAAATTAGCCGCTGCAAATTCAAATACAGCAACAAGGCATATTTTACAAGCGGGACTATATTTAACAGCAGAAACGGCAGAGTGTTTATCTTTAAGAGTTTCAGATATATTAGAATATTCTCCAACCGCAGATGCTTTTATACAAGCAATTGGAGCACATAATGTAGCAACTCTTGATGAAATAAAAGAATTACACTTATATGATTTTGGAATATTTATAGAATTACAACCAGATGAAGAAGAAAAAGCCATGTTAGAAAACAATATTCAAATGGCTATTCAACAAAAAAATATAAACGTAGAAGACGCTATTGATTTAAGAGAAATTAGAAACGTAAAACTAGCTAATAAACTTTTAAAGCTACGTAGAAAAAGAAAAGAAGAAAGAGATAGACAATTACAACTGCAAAACATAGAAGCTCAAACTAAGTCTAACAATCAGTCAGCGCAAATGGCTGCACAATTAGATGTTCAAAAAAATCAAGTGTTATTAGAAAACGAAGTTAAGCTACAACAAATGAAAGCTCAAATTGATTCTCAAAAAATGCAGCAAGAAGCAAACCTTAAAAAAGAGTTAATGCAAATGGAATTTGAAATGAACATGCAGCTTAAAAGTGTTGAAGCTGAAGGTTACAAATCAAGAGAGCAAGTAAAAGAAGATAGAAAAGACAAAAGAACAAAATTACAAGCATCTCAACAAAGCGAAATGATTGAACAAAGAAAATCAGGAAAACCACCAAAAAACTTTGAGTCTTCAGGTAATGATTTAATGGAGGGAGGTTTTGATTTAAGTTCTTTTGGACCTAGGTAAATTTATTAATTATTATTATATTATATTATGGAAGAAAAAAATGAAAACGTAGTTGAAGAAACTACACAAGAAAAAATAGAGCAGGTTAACGAAAGTAAATTTGAATCTGCTGGTGATGATAGCATTATTAAAGTAGATCTAAATAATCCACCACCAAAAGAAAAAAATGAAACTAAAGAAGACAACACTGATAACAACGAAGTAGCTGCAGAGTCTAAAAATACCGAGCCTGCACAAGAGCAAGAAGAAACACAACCGGAAGCAGAAGCACAAGAAACTCCAGTATTAGAAGAAATAACTGAAGATTCTACCAAAGAAGAAGTTACTGAAGTAGAAGAAAAAATAGAAGAAGCTGTAGCAGAAGCTGAAGCCACCGGAAAACCACTACCAGAGAATATTCAAAAGTTAATGGACTTTATGGAAGATACTGGGGGTGATTTAAGTGATTATGTAAAACTTAATCAAGATTATAGCAAACTAGATGACAATGCTTTGTTAAGAGAATACTACAAGCAAACAAAACCTCATTTAGATAACGAAGAAATTAACTTCCTTATGGAAGATACGTTCTCTTATGACGAAGATGTAGATGACGATAGAGATATACGTAGAAAGAAATTAGCGCTTAAAGAGCAAGTTGCCAGCGCTAAAAGCCACTTAGACGGGCAAAAGTCTAAATACTATGAAGATATTAAAGCTGGATCGAAACTCACGACTGAACAACAGAAAGCTATAGATTTCTTTAATAGATATAACAAGGAATCAGAAGCAACTCAAAAAACAGTTAAAACAAACTCTGATATTTTTACACAGAAAACCGAGCAGGTTTTTAACGACAAGTTCAAAGGTTTTGAATATAACGTCGGTGACAAGAAATACAGGTTTAATGTAAACAATGCTGAAGAGGTTAAAAACACTCAGAGCGACATAAGCAATTTCACCAAAAAGTTTTTGGATAAGAACTCTGCTTTAACAGACGCTAAGGGTTATCATAAATCTCTGTACACAGCAATGAATGCAGATGCTGTTGCAAAACACTTTTACGAACAAGGAAAAGCAGATGCTATGAAAAATAGTATTGCTAAAGCCAAAAACGTAGATATGAATCCAAGACAAAGTCATGGGAAAATTGAAGCAGGTGGTATGAAGTTCAAGGTGCTAGGGCAAAACTCTTCTGATTTCAAAATTAGAAACAAAAATAAATAACAATTTAAAAATTTAAAATTATGGCAATTACTGCAGGTGGGTCACTTAACTTGACTCCAAGCCCAATCCAATCAACATTAGCTTCAAATTACGTAGATTTTACTACGGCGGCTACTGAAGGATGGGCACAACAATATTTACCAGATCTTATGGAAAAAGAAGCTGAGGTTTTTGGAAACAGAACAATCTCAGGTTTTCTTGCACAAGTAGGAGCTGAAGAGGCTATGACGGCTGATAGAGTCATCTGGTCTGAACAAGGTAGATTACATTTAGCGTACACAGGTACAATAGATGCGTCTGCTTCTGAAGTAACAGTTACAGCTCACGCTGGAACAAATGCAACTTACGTTGCTGGATCTCATGGTTTACGTGTTGGTGATACTTGTTTAGTAGCTTCTGCTACTGTAACGTATCCAGGTAGGGTTACTGTTGTAGCAACTGATGTTGTTACAGTTTTACCTTACACTCAAGGTCACGCAAGTGAAGCTGGTATTGGTATGGGTGACGAGGCTGTTACTATTCTTAAGTATGGTTCTGAATTCCCTAAAGGTTCTGATACTCCATATACTACGGCTAACGAGCCAGATTTCTTATCTTTCACTAACAAGCCAGTTATCTTAAGAGACATGTATCACGTTTCTGGATCAGATGTTTCTGCTGTAGGTTGGGTTGAAGTAGCTGGTGAAGATGGTGCTACTGGTTACTTATGGTACTTAAAAGCTGAAGGTGAAACTAGAATGAGATTTGCTGACAACTGTGAGATGACATGTCTTGAAGGTGTTGAAATCGCAAATGATACAACTCTTGATACACAAACTAACGGTGGCGCTTTACCACAAGGTGGTACTCAAGGTTTATTTGATGCTATTTCTACTAGAGGTAATTCAACTTCTGGTGTTACTGGTGTTAACGCTGCTACTGATTTAGCTGAGTTTGACGCTATTTTAGCTGAGTTTGATTCTCAAGGTGCTATTGAAGAAAACATGATGTTTGTAAACAGAGCTACGTCGTTAGCAATGGATGACATGTTAGCTTCTATGAATTCTTACGGAGCTGGTGGTACTTCTTACGGAGTATTTGACAATTCTGAAGACATGGCATTAAACTTAGGTTTCTCTGGTTTTAGACGTGGATCTTATGACTTCTACAAATCTGACTGGAAATACTTAAACGATGCTGGTACTAGAGGTGCTATTAACGCAAGAGCTACTGCTGATGCAATTAGAGGAGTTATTGTTCCTGCTGGTGTATCTTCAGTTTATGACCAAATGTTAGGAAAAAATCTTAAGAGACCTTTCTTGCACGTACGTTATAGAGCTTCACAAACTGATGATAGAAAAATGAAGACTTGGGTTACTGGTTCTGTTGGAGCTGCTACATCTGAGTTAGATGCAATGCGAGTAAACTACTTATCTGAAAGATGTTTAGTTACTCAAGGCGCTAACAACTTCATGTTAATGCAATAAGCATTTATTATATTAAGGATCGAGGCTTCGGCCTCGACCCTTTATTTTTATTAATTTTATTATATATTATATTATGGCAAAAAAACAAAAAACAGAAAAGGTAGAGGTACCTGTTGTTGAAACACCGGTTGTTGAAACACCAAAACCTAAAAAAGTTGAATCTAAAAAACCTAAATGGGAAATAAAGGATAGGATGTATATGTTAAAAGGCGATAAAAAACCTTTATCTAAAATGATTAAATCTGCAAACATATATTGGTTTGATAAAGAATTAGGTTATGAGAGAGAATTAAAATACTGCGAAAACCAAAGAACAACGTTTGTGGATGAGATGAAAGGTGATCAAAGATTATCTCATATTATTTTTAGAAACGGATACTTAAACGTACCAAAAGAAAAAACAGTATTACAAAAACTACTTTCAAAATACCACCCAATGAACGGTATTATTTATTACGAGTGGAAACCAGAGGCTGTAGCTAACAATGAAGTTCAAAACTTAGAATTAGAAATAGAAGCATTGAACGCCGCTCAATCTATGGATATAGATATGGCTGAAGCTATTATGCGTGTTGAAGTCGGTTCTAAGGTATCAGAAATGAGTTCTAAGGAACTTAAAAGAGATTTACTATTATACGCTAAGAGAAACCCAGAGTTGTTCTTAGAGTTAGTAAACGATGAAAATGTCGTACTTAGAAACTTTGGTATTAGAGCAACTGAAATGGGGATATTAAAATTGTCTTCTGATCAAAGAACTTTTTCATGGGGTTCTAATGACAGAAAGTTAATGAATGTTCCGTTTGATGAACACCCTTATTCAGCTTTAGCCGCTTGGTTTAAAACTGACGAAGGTATGGAGATTTACTCCAATATTGAAAAAAGATTAAATTAATCTAACTGTAGATGC
>Ga0208157_1001108_pt1 | contig 12746 bp, 23 predicted proteins | sample 5_EtaG_FD_184077 | JGI IMG/M metagenome (GOLD analysis project Ga0208157, IMG submission 184077) | Marine viral communities from the Subarctic Pacific Ocean - 5_ETSP_OMZ_AT15132 metaG (SPAdes) (version 2) | ecosystem: Environmental > Aquatic > Marine > Oceanic | place: Pacific Ocean | collected...
CGTGCCAAACCATCATCCCAAACCTTCCACGCTCCTTTCTTGTTGGCACTTTGACGGGCCAACTTCGCAGCGGTTTTGAGAATATATTCACAGTGCTCATGAGCAATGGTGCCGCGATCACAGGCAATGTCACGCTCCATATCACTGCTTGCTCTTTTGGACCAACGCTCCAGGGCATCTTTCTGGGATTGAGGGGCTGTGTGCTTCAGGATATGTGTGACTGAGTGGTAAATCAGCCCTTCTTGATCTCTGTAAACCCTGAAAGGGCCTGAGTTGTCTTGTTCTAGTTGCCAGCGCCGTAACGAAGCAAGGATGTTCTGTGGATCAGCTTCGTTTGTCACTAGGTACTCTTTCCCGAAATTAATATATCCATAAAAAAGGGGGAGCGCAAGCCCCCCGCTTCAAATCAGGCTTCGTAGCCCATTTTTCGTAAGCCTGTCCTGATGGCTACGTCAACAGCTTCTGTTTGTGTCAAACCACGGTCTGACATAAATTGTTCAAAAGCTTTTTCTGTTTCAGGGTCCCGTAGTTTGCCCGAAACTCTTTTAGAACTAGACGTTTCAAAAGAATTTTCTTCTGAAATACTTTGCTCTGAAGGTTCAAAAGTCTGACCTGGATCAAGAGCCTGTAACTCTTCAGGCTGAGCGTAGGTAGGTAAAACCCAAGTAATTAAATCTGGGCCTCGACCTTCTCTCAATGGCAATTCAATGCCAACTTCATCGCCAATGTCAAGAGCATCAAGCATCCAAGACTGTTTTGTCTTGTTAAAGAACAACATGGTCTCTTTGCCAACCTCAGAATTGTCATCTGAGACATCAAAGCAAACTTCACCAATAGCCAAGCCTTTATGCTCGACTTTCCGCAAAATCTTTGCCTTGCCTTTTCTTCTGTGCTGCGAGGTGGTGGTGGTCATCGTTCTACGTGGGGGATAAAGGAACAGTGGGACTTACACAACCTCCTGGCCGGCGTTGAAGCCCACTGTTTTTATTCTTCCTTGAATGGATCTCCGCCACCAATTAAACGGCTTAAATCAAAACCTGCCTTTTGAGCAGCCTTCCAATCTTTTGCCATTTGCATGTCATCATTCTCATCCTCGTCGCGAGGCACAATCATCAATTCATATTTAGTTTTGCCACCGGCATTGCCTTTGTCGAGCTGAAAATCCCAATCAAGAAGATTTTTGCTATAGGTTTTATGCAAACCATATTTAACAAACTGACGAGAAATTGAAATCTGAGTGATCTCAAGAATTTCAACACGCTTTTTCTGCCAGTTGTAAATCGGCCAAGTCAAAGCTTTATATACTTTGTCTGGACCGTTTTTGTCCCAGTTTTCAGCACGGGTAAAATCCCGTCCCAATTCCAACTCAATGTCTTCATCGGAAGGATGCTCAAGAAAGCGAAACGGTGAATTGTTTCCACCTTCTTTAGGCGTGCCCCAGACCAGCCAATACTCCATAGGGTCTTCTTGGAGCAATGCAAAAACAGCAGGCTTGCCTATCTCGATTTTGTTTGGACGAAGATACGGTTTATCTGTTGATTGCTCTTCGTTCTGTGGCTCAAGTGTTGCCAGAAAATCGTCAGAAACTTTCACGTGAATGTCTCGGTAAAATGTCGCGTCTCATTTGACGCTTTGATACTGTAGGCCGTGATTGACCTGCTGTCAAGTTCGGGTAAACTAAAAAAAGACCCGACTCGCCCTAGGGATCAAGGGGTGAATCGGGTTGCAGTTTACTCTCATTCAAATCTTACACGATGCTACAAGATTTCGTCAAGACCCTCCCAGAAGGGCTTGTTTACGCTCCAATTCATGCCAAAAACGAAGCGCGTGGGTTTTGTGGCAAACAACCTCTAAAGGCTAGTTTTGATCAGAAGTTTGGGCCAGCTGACGTAGCTCTGGCGCTCCAACGTAACCCCGATCTCAAGGCTGTAGGAATCTTCACTGGCATTCGTGGCAATGGCATCGTTTTTCTTGACGTTGACCACAACCTCAAGCGTTGGATGAAGCACTGGGGAGACTCCTTAGCAGGCGCTCCAATGGTTACTTCGACACGCGCAAATGCTGCAAAATTTATATTTCGTGTTCCAGAAGAACATTGGGCAGACATCAAAGGTCGCGGCCTAGGTAATAACGATTATGAAATTCTCTGGAACTCCAAGAAACAAGGCGTCATCTTTGGTGCCTATCCTGGCGGTGACAATTCTGAGCCTGGAGAATATAAATTAGAAGGCGACCTCAATAACATTCCTGCCGTTCCAGATTGGCTGCTCGCTGAAATGCGTGAACCTCCAAAAATTATTGTTAAACGTGATTTAGATTTTTCTGATCGCACCGACGATGAACTCTTTCAAATTATCAAAGACTGCCTCAGCGTAATTCCTAATAAAGGCAGAGGATCACGCGATCATTGGGTCAAAATTGGCATGGCTATCAATTCCGCTCTTCCTACAGAAGCTGGAATGATGCTTTGGTCTTCTTGGTCTTCAGATGATCCAGATTTTGAAGATGAATGGAAAGACGGCAATCCTTGCGAGCATATTTGGCACTCCTTCAAAGGTAACGGCGTTGGCCTAGGCACTCTGATTCGATTAGCCGACCTCCAAGATCCTAAACGTCATCGATTTTCAGAAGACATAGCAAAAGTTGTTAGTTCAGCAGAAGAAAAACAAGTGCAAGAATTTAGGCAATCGACTCTTGAATATGAAGAGGTAATTCGACGTGCTTTCCAGATTCTTGAACTCGACAACCCTGCTGAAGTAAATTACAAGCTAAATTCTCTTGCGCTCCAAGCTGGTTACCGCGATCAAACAGCTCTTGAAAAATTAATTGTTGATCAAATTGCTTACGACAAAGCTCAATCACTTATGACTGTAGAAAAGTTGATGGAGCTAGATGAAAAACGTGAATATCTTATTCCTGACGTCCTTCCGCATCCTTCGGTTATTCTTATATATGGCGCTGGTGGCGATGGTAAATCAACTGCTGCTTGGGCTCTTGCAAAGCATATCGTCAGTGGAAAACCTTTCAAAGTTCGTGGTGCTGACGTTCCAACACAACAAGGCCCTGTCTTGCTGTTAAACGGTGATCAGCCTTTGATCCAGCTGAAAGAACAACTAATTGAAGCTGACTTTCCAATTACAGATCAAACCTTTATTCAGACTGATTGGCAACTTCAACGCTATGCCCAGTTCATCAAATTAATGGAAACATATAAGCCAAAGTTAGTTGTTATTGATTCTTTGATTGGTTGCTCTGGAGGGCGAGCATTTGATGAAAATAAGTCTGACTTTGCAACTCCCCTTTATTGGTTGACCAAAAACAACGGCGACTTGTTCCCTGCAACCACAATTTTGATCATCCATCACGCCAACAAGAATGGTGGTTTTAGAGGCACCTCAGCTATCCGCGATGCAGTGGATGAGACATGGAGCCTTAAGCGCTCTGAAAACGACCCTCAGAAGCGCTCCAAGCAGCAGCAACAGCTGCAACCACATGAACGGTTGATTGAGGTGGAGAAAAGCCGCTCAGGACGCTCTGGCACGCATTTGATTCTTGGGCAAAACGATGACCTTGATTTCTATATCGCTGATTTCACCCCTGAGATGGATCCTGATGACACCGCTCCATCCTCCGTGCAAGGCAGGGTGCTTAGTCGCTTAAGGACTGCTTACCCAGAGTCACGTACCAAAACTGACTTGATGGCAGATCGTTTGGTTGCTGGCTCTCCAGCTGCAATCAAGAAAACGCTCCAAAGACTGGAAGCTCAGCAATTGATAGTCTCATGCGTCCCAGAAGGTTCCCGCTCCAAACAATACAAAGCTAATCTCGCGCGTGGAGAGGTATGGAGCGTGTCCCCTAACACTAGAAAAGCTAGTGATGGAGCGGTATCTGGTACGGGACAAAGCGATGGGGACATGCCCTTATGTCCCCCTTTAATGGATGGAGCGGTTGAGATTGAACTAACTGAAGAAGAACGGGGACAAATCTAGTTGTCCCTATAGGCTGTCCCTATCCAAATCCATTGACATGACTGCGATTTGGGCAAAAGGGACAGTTTTCACATCTATACGCGCGAGAGATGGATTGGACCAACATTCTCAAAACTGCTGGAATCCCAGAACCTCCAGGCAGAGAAGAAACGCTTCAGTTGGCATTGGAGCGTTCACGCGCTAGAGCTGCTAGGCCAAAAGCCAAGCCAAAGACAAAAGCTAAAAAGTCCAAACAAAAACCCTCATAGCCCTTTCGTGCAATAAACTAGTAATGTTCAAAATCGCTGCTATTTAATGAAGCAAGTCAACACTTATTTACCTGATGAAGTTTTAGATCGTTTGCAAAAACAAGCTGATTATCAGGGCATTCCACGCTCAGAATTGATACGCGAACGACTTGCCGCTCCACTGAAACCTGTTGGCATTACGACTGATGCTTTTCGTAAAACTGTTATGGAAGTACGTCGTCGTTACAGTTACGGTCTTGACAGGCAACAAGCTGAAAGCATCGTCGCCTGCGTTGTCTACGAATTGTTTAACCAAAGCAAAAATGATACGGATGACTAGCTTTCAGTTCTGCACCAACAAGGATGACACCCATCTCCCACTTGCAATTGTCAGGTTTACTGCCTACGACGAAGACGACAATGTTGTGTCCGTTGAGCAGATAACTTATGAAAACAATCCTGACTACTTTCAAAGCGAGGTATCAGCCGCCCTGGAATGCGGCGTTGATATATGCGTTTTATCCCCTTTTGAATTAAGGGATTTTAAATGGTTAAATAAGCTGGTTAATGCTTAGACATGGCAAATGTCTCATCCTCAGTCAGGGCGACAGCTGATCATGGATCGGCTTAAAAAAGCCATTTCACGCTCCACTACTGGCGATCTGCAAAGAGCTGCCATGTTTTTGGAGCGTGCAAGAGAGGTACGCGCTGGCAGCCGAAATCAACGCACCAGTGCAAGACAATCTCAAGCAACTGCTTGGAAGAAAAAAGTTGACAACTCAATAACATGGTAAGGTTGCAGTAATACAGTATTGGTCGATGGCGACAAAACACGGAAACCGCGTATATATCCAAGTCTTACTTGAACCGTTTCGCGGTCAACTCTTTCTTGACGAAGCGGAAAAGCATAACCTCAAACCCTCTGCTCTCATACGAAACATCGTCTACGACTATCTTGCAGAGACTCTTGATGAAGACTCTTACTGTGATGCAGTCGTTAAAGACAAGCAAAAATGGCAACAGGCAGTAGATGCCAGGCTTGAAGGACGCGCACAAACTCGACGCGCCAAAACTACGGAAGAATGTTCCGAGACTCCAGATCCCCAATGTGGTTTATCGCCTGACGCAACATCAGACGTTGATAAAAATTCTGCTGTATAAGCGCTACGCATAAATTTTGCATCTGAGCCAAATCTGTTCCCTCCTTAATTCCACGGCAGCTGTATTCAAGGTTTAGCTGTGCTTCTAGGCTTGGCTCGATAATCATCCAGTCCATTGGAACGCTCCAATAAATCCAAGTAACGGCGTTCAGAAGCGTATGGCTCCCTTGCACGCATGATGTCACCGACAGCAGGAAACAGCCACTGATCCACCCGTACACAGTATTTAAAGTTGTACGGGTCCATACAGCCAATAACGACTGTCGTCCAAAACGCGGTCAGATAACTCCAAACGACATACCAACTCATGCAACGTTTGGCATTACCGTTAAATGATTATTGTAATGCCCAGTTTCTGCATAGCTTTTCATTGGAACGTTAGACATTGCATGAAATACCATCTGACCAATCTTCATGCCAGGATATAACATTTGTGCATGATGTACTCTTTCGTTTTTTAGCTCAAGAGTCAGTCGTGATCCGTGCCAGCCTGGATCGCACCAACCAGCAAGCAAGTGATTAAGACCAGATCTTGCACGGCTTGATTTGAGTACAAATTGGCAGCTGATGTCGTTGGGCAAGTTAAATAACTCAATTGTCTCAGCCAAGCAAAACTCGCCGGGTTCCAGTCTGTACGGCTCTTCTTCTGTGTAGTGCGAGATGTCAACACGAATTAAGTCAGGGCTGAAAATGCTTTCAATCATTAGGTGATTGCCTAGCAATACGTCCAAACTTGCTGGATTCAATAGCTCTGGATTGAATGGCACAACCATATTATTTTTGTCACACCGGGCTTTGATTTCCCAGTCGCAAAGCACTGCCACGTCTTGTTGCCAAAAACCTACCTTACAGGTCATCCACCAAAATCACCCACCCAGTTTTAGGTCCATCAACAGACCACCTTGGATAAAACTCAGACTGTCGCACTCTTGCATTACGCCCTCTATGGGCATTTTTATGACCGCCACGCACCATGTCAGGCAAACCGCGTGGATCTTGCATAATCCACTCAGGATCATTTGAATACTTTCCTGCATATCCACTGATAACGCTCCAATGGCCTGCACCATGCGGAGCTTCGCCTCTCAATACATCACCATGATGCAACCAACCAACCAATACTGGACGACCCCTTTCAATCTCTAATTCAATTAGATCAGAGTCGCCATCTTTGCGGAACTCGACATTTAATCCAAGACTTCTTAGAGTTTGTATCTGAGCATCAACAGATGTAGTGTCACCGTATTTGACGCGAATAGTGTTGTATTCATCGTCCGTTTTAACTTTGTTGTAAAACGCTGCCACCATGGCAGCTGCTGAACTAAAACACTCTCGGTATCCAGTTCCACTTTCATTGTCGAACTGGCTGAAATAAGGCATAAAGACTTCTTGGTCAATGCCGCTTGCTTTCCACGCATCAAACCATGCGTTGTCTTCTTCCTCCAAAAGGTCTTGCGGCATTCGCTCTTCAAGCTCCTTAACAGCAGCCAACTGGTGGGGCGTACCACGGAAAAATTGGAAGAACGGTAAAAGAGCTAGTGCCATCAGACGTTTCAATGGTCAACGCGAGTTTCAGGAAACAGCAAAGTCTTTAAATGCTTGACCGCTAAATCATCCAAGTCGTTATCCGTGCGCTGCACTACACGCTCCAACATCGCAATAATCAGCTCTTTGAAAGCTTTGGAGCGCCACATTGCCATGACAAAGGGCTTGAGAATCAAAAGCATTGGAGTTCCTTTGACTACACGGACACATTAGTTCCGATTGCTATGACCCTCAAGTCGAGCCACTGATTGCTCAAGATTCGATAGTCGAGCAAAAATCTCTTGGTCCCTAGTCCTGATGTCTGCGTGGAGGATGTCCATCCTGCCCGCTAAATTATCCACAGCAGTCGTTAAACGCACCAAGGAATCCCTCCCTTGCTGGCTTGAGCGGTTGATTCCCGTTAGACCAGCAGAAGCAACGCCAACGCTTGCTCCAGCTACAGCTGCCCAGATTTCAACCACCATTCGACCTCTAGCGTTCCACCATCATGGCAGAAATCACTGAAAAGCAAGAACAGGAAGAATCCAACTCCCGCTTAGGTGACGTAATTAAGGTTGTGTTGCTTGGCTGGGCAATGGCAATTCTTACTGCCAACTACCTTGGCGTCTTCAAGCAGTCCCTAGATCCAACTTATCCAGCCAGTATCTTAAGTGGCACAGCAGCTTCCTTCGGGCTAGCTGTGGGTAACAACAGGAAGAAAAAAGATGAGCCTACAATCAAAGAACAGACCTCTACGGCAAAACCAAAATGAAACGCTCTCTTTTTGTATTAATAGCAACACTGTTTGCCGCTCCAGTACAAGCAGACATAACCCATAAAATTCAATCGTCAGTTTCTTTGTCAGTTGATGGAGCGGGATCTGTCGCCACAAGAATACCGTCTTCATTTGCGGTATCTGGCTCTAACGTCACTCTTAGTACTGAGCCAGTGCTCGGCACTCTTACTTCAGGGACTGCTCTTGGTTATACTCCAGGTGAGTACAGTATTACCACTGCTGGTGATGCTTTTAGTTACAGCGAAAGCTATACAGAAGGAGACGATGTTCCGACAGTCCTCTCAACAACAGTCACATCAGGAGTAGTGCCAGCACTCCCGATATTTGGCAGCACAACGACAACTTCTGGAGGGGTCGCAGGCACTTTGGCTGGAACAATTGCAACTGATGGTGCTTTAACGATTACAGCTGGAAATTCTGGCACTACTGCAATCGGCCAAGTTATTCAAGAACTGACGATCAAGTGATGCTTTGGTATTGGCTTGTATTCTCGCTAATCCTTCTTGCCGCTCCAACAAAAGCGGTGCCTGTGGTCCCTAACTTCCAGCAAGGGGTTTTGTCTTCTTCGACAACTACCAAAACAAAAGTTACTGAAGTTATAAACTCTTACGAGTACAGGACTGGTTATGAGTACAGCGCAAGCGGAACAAACATAGAGCCAGACGGGCCTCTTGCTCCTATGGCTTTAGTCACGACTACCAATACTGCTAATGGTATTGCAAGTGTTTGGCGAGGATTAGATCCAGCGCAAAAGCCAGAATGGCGCATAGTAAATCAAGCAGCTAGCTTCCAGTTCGTTGAAACTTTAATGGGGCCAGGGCTTGTCAACCATACGCTGATTAACCGTGAAACAGACATCGAATCTCTTACGGAAACTACAAGTACGTTTACGCAATGAAGCGAGTCATAGCAACGCTTTTGCTGCTTTCCGCTCCAGTGCAAGCGCAGGTAAGTAGCACTGCAGCTCCTGTCGCAAACAGTAGCGGAAGCGTCACAAATCAGGCTGTCCAAGTAGTACCGAGTCGCAACATGTCTTGGACGTATGGCGGTGGAATTAGTTGCCAAGGTGCAACGCTAAATATCAACCCATTCATAAGCTCAACAACAGGCTGGTCTGATCCTTACGAGGCAACTTATGCAGACCCAGTTTTTGATACTCTCGATATTACTGGCGCGTTTGATTCGGAAGGTAATGCCATCCCAGATGGCAGGCCCGATAATCCGGGCGCTATCCTTTTTTATAAACCAGTTAGAACAGGCCAGAAAACAAACTTTTCAATTAATGGCGGGATTACAGCAACGATTTCAGTACCGCTTGACCGCTCACACGTCAGAACATGCAGAGCAGCAGCAGAAAAACAAGTCGCGTTATTAGATGCAAAGCTTGCTGATTCCAGGCTCAATTACGAGATCGCAAGACTGAAGAACTGCGCCAACCTTATGAAGGAGGGCGTCATGTTTCATCCTGACTCGCCTTACGCCAAAATCTGCGCTGATGTCGTCCTAGTTAATCCACCTGGAGTCATACCGCCCCACACACATTCAATTCCTACCTCCTCAAAGCGCGTTGCCCCTTCCGACGCTCAAAAGCAGACTCAATAACCACTTTTTTGGTAAGTTTTTCCTTGATCTTTTTAATTGTCTTTTTCACAATTGGCTTGACTGCTTTGAGCAAAAAATCTCCTAAAGGTTTTGCAACAATGGCACTAGTTGTTGCCACTGCTGCAATTGCTGCAGTTGTCATGACAACAGGCGCTCCAGGTAAATAGTTACCGACAATCTTTGCTACAGGCAATAACTCAAGCTGTGGCTCGCACTTGCCATCAACCACCTCATACCCAACGATTACAGCGGTTTGTAATTTATTTTTTGCTCCTATAGGTATTGCATCAGGGGGTGGACAAGGCAATTCTTCCGGTAATATAGGAATGCCAGATTCAGCAGCTGGCAGGGGGTTTATGGCCGATTGAGTCTTGGCTGTCTCTTTCGGCTTATCCTCTCCAGTATCTAGCTTTGGCGGCTTTACACCTTCAGGCGGTTGCAGTGCTGGTGAAAAATCTAATGGCTTGAATGACGGCATCGTTCCATCGCAAACCACAAAGTTGCCCTTCGGGTCGTTGTCATAGGCCTTTTGGTTACCTGGCTGTGTATTGCGAGACTCAACGCAACCAGGCACTTGAATAACTGGAAAGCCAAGCTGCAAAGTGACTGGCGGTTCAGTGGGAATGCTTTGAGGCGGCATACTTCGCCAAGCCGGAATAACCGGCACGTTTACCGCTCCAATCCCAATCTCAGGAATTTCTGGCATGAAGTCTGAACGGTTTACAGCAGGCGAGCTTTGGATTGAACGTACCAAGCAACGCGAAGGGCCGCCTTACGTTTACACCTGTTTGTCGGGCAAGAGATCAAGACTATTCACTGATCCGAAGGCGCTGCTGAAATTTGTTAAATGGCCGCCAAAAACCCCAACAGGAGATGCTTTGCGTCAATGGCTTGCATCATTTGAGCAAAAAACAGAAGCTCCCGCTCCAGAACCTGATATGGCAAAAATTAAGGCTGAAAGCTTTGGGCCAGAAGCACATGATGACGACGATCCAACTGCAAATACCAGAATGGTCACCTAGGGATTGAGTCTGGCAATGGCACGGTTCAAATACCACGCTGCTTTTTGCAGGTCTTGGCCAGCATTATCCTTATGCCAAGCACGTAACAAATATTTCAACGCTTGGCCTACCAAATAACCCATCACAGGCTCAGGCGCTCCAGCAACTACATCCTCAATAATTTCAATCGCTTCAATGCGACCTTGTTTGTAATGGGACGGTGAATTGACCTGATCACTCATGGAAACTTAATCGGCAAGCCAGTTTTTGTTGGTAACTCTGGCATCGCCTCTTCAATTTGCTTGGGCATTGCATTCAGCACCAGTTCAGTTAGCTCTAGCTTTAACTCACTGATGTAAAGCTTGGTCATTGATGGAATTCGCGTATAGAGAACCACCGTTCCAATAACCATTGCGCCGCTCATCACAAAGGATGCGACAGACAAAACGTTGAAAACTTTTTGCATGGCAAGAAAAAACCCCCTCCTGCTGTGTGAGACCAGGAGAGGGCGAACACGTCTCAGCTATAAGCTAGCTCAAAATGGGAATTTGACACCTACTTTCGTTCCAAAAGCAGGATCGTCATCAGTGGTGATACCTGACACTTCGCCGTAGAGGTTCAAGCCAGTATCAGCAAGGCCAATGCTGCCACCAAACTTTCCAGACAGTTCAGTATTGATTTCATCGGTGTCATCCACCAATGCAAAACCGCCCTGTGCATAGAAGCTGTAAGCACCTTCGCCGCCTTCATAGCCAACGTGCAGATCTGTCACCGCACCAGAGAACCCGTCAGAGTACGCAGAGTTATTTTCCACGTTGACGTAAGGACCTGCGACAACAGGAGATGCCAGCGCAGCTGCCGTAACGACGGCACCACTCACAATCAGAGATTTGATCATTAGGAAGAGACTGAACGTTTTCCGTTGATAGGTTACTGGAACTGTCACTGTGACAGTTGTGAGAGTGTGTCACTGTGTTGGCAGACCGTCAATAACTGTCCGTTGAAGAGAGGTTTTGATACTTCTCAGACAACCCAGTAAACAAACCACGCTGAGGATGGTCTGCTTGATCACGGCCATCTAAGAAGTACAACTCCTCTAGCCATGTGGTGCGGTTAGACATGCTTTGCACATCCTCCGCACCAGGTTTACAAGGAATCATTGGATCAGGTCGTTGCATTAAGCGCTCCAAGGTACGCCTGCACCTTTGGTCGGGGTTTTCTTTTCGACAAGCTGTGCATCTAAGGCTGCGTGTATCGATGCAACCTTGTCTGCTCCGCCAATAGCGGCTTGCGCCCAGGTGATTGCTTGCGCTTCAGTCACATCGTCATAAGCAACCATGTCTTTTGCATCTGCAGGCTCAAGACCAACAGAGCCATAAGCGCCAACGCTATACGTTCCATCTTCATCAGTGGCATTGACTGTGTAATGGAGCGTGTTGATCATGCCATCAGACAAAGTGCGATCACATTGACCGACTTTCCAGACGTAGGTGTTTGCCATAGTTAAACGAATGCAGAATCAGTGTAAATGGAAAGCCCCGCGTTGCCACGGGGCGGATTACTGTCAACCAGCCTCAAGAGCTGCGACCTTGGCTTCTAGGGTTTCAATTTTTGTGTTTGCCTCTTGCAAAGCTTTTAAAAGCATAAAAGGAAGAACAGAGCGTTTAATTTCTTTAACCTCATCATCACCCTCCCCTTCCGTGTGTATTAACCCAGGAAATATTTCTTCGACTTCTTGTGCAATAAGACCAAGCTCTTTAGGCTCAGCATCTTCTTGTGTTTTCCAGTGATACTTAACAACGCGCAGATTGGCGATGTCATCTAGGTAGCCATTACGAGTGGATTCAACGTTTTTCTTTAAACGAATATCAGAAGGAGTTCCAACAGTTCCGTTGGTAAAGATTGAATAGATGGCTGTTCCGTTACTGACAGAACTCCCAGAATGTAGACCGTAAAACAACCTATGCGAACTGCCAGAGCTGCTGCCATTAACAGCTCTAACGGTCGTTGTATTTGCGTTGCTAAAGAACTGACTCGCCCCATCAGCTTTTATCCTCATCCGCTCAGTACCAGCAGTACTTGTATGAAAAGTAAGGTATCCAGCGTCAAGTTTTAATAGAGCATCATCACTGCTTTGTCGATAGTTTTGCAGAATAGTAGTCGTTGTGTTGCCAGAGTTGCTGTAACTAAGAGTTAAACCAGTTGCACCAGCATTATTGCCACCAACTCGAATTGCACCATTGTCACTACTATCTGCGACCTGAAGCAATGTGCCTGGATCTGTATTTCCAATCCCAACATTTCCCGAGCCATTGATTCTCATCCGCTCCTCAGAAAGTGTCTCAAACGCCAACGAATCTCCATTATGGTAATAGACTAATTTGCCTCTACCTGAAGTTGCATCGGAAAACAATATCTGTTGTGTTGCAGATGAACTAGTAGATGTA
>Ga0208157_1001113_pt1 | contig 12709 bp, 5 predicted proteins | sample 5_EtaG_FD_184077 | JGI IMG/M metagenome (GOLD analysis project Ga0208157, IMG submission 184077) | Marine viral communities from the Subarctic Pacific Ocean - 5_ETSP_OMZ_AT15132 metaG (SPAdes) (version 2) | ecosystem: Environmental > Aquatic > Marine > Oceanic | place: Pacific Ocean | collected...
TATTTAATATGTTTTTATTTAAAAATTGTGGATCTATAGCTTTTTCAGTACCCATTAATTTAGCTATATCTTTAAACAACTCACTACCTCTAGCTTTTTTATTTACAATAGCTTTAAGCTTTTTAAGCTCTACATTGTCTAAATCTTTTCCAAATATTTCTTTAGCTGTTTGTTTTACTGCATTATAAAGATCATCACCTTGTTTTATACCTAAATCTCTTCTTAATTTAGATGTTTGTTGTTTTGTAGTTTCAGTTGGAGTAGTCTCTGTTGCAGCTACTTGAGCAGCTTGTGGTGAATCTAATTGTTGTTCTTGTTTAGCTCTTTCAGACTCTTTAAATAAATCTTTTTTAGCATCTAACTTAGCAAATCTAGTATCTGCCATTATTCTTTCAGTAAAACCTTCAACACCAACAGCGCCACCATCATCTCTAGTAGATTCAGGATTAAAGTTTAATACTCTTTCTACAGTATTATCTATTATTTTTTGAGATTCAGCTGGTGTAGTTGCTCTTTGTCTAATATAACTATTTATAGCTCCGCCTTCTTCATAGATAGAATTAAATAATTTTGCTCCTTGAGGTGAGCGCACAAAATTATCAAACTCTTGTTTTGTTTTTATATCATTTGGTACAAGTTTTTGTATATCTTCAAATAAAGTACTTTTTGATTTTAACGTTTCTGATTTTGAATCATCAGTTTGTTTTTCTGGATCTAAAACATTAGCCCTTATATTTATGTTTTGATCTTTTAACGTAGCTCTTTGAAAACTTTTTAATAAATTAAAAGCATCTTCAGCGGTATCTATACCAAAATTTTCTGATTCTTCTTTACCTATAACACTTGCTACAAATTGCTTTATATTATAAGCTGTTTTTTGTAAAAAAGTTGTATCATCTTCAGATAATATATCTAAATTTATAGCATCACCTGTTATTGTTTGTAACTCTTCAGATTGTTCTTTAGTACCATCATAAATTTTTAAACGATTTTTAATTGTATCATACTGTTCTTGAGTTATTTCTTTATTTTTTAGCTTATCCTTTAATAAGTCTTGAAAATCGTCTTTAATATTATCATATTGATCTTTAGTAAAACCTTTTGCATTGCCCATTGCATGATAATACTCGTGAATTGCAGCAGCGGGATTAGCTGCTATAGCTACAGGTAAATTTACATAACTAGTTTTAGTATTTTTATTAAAACCACCATCAGCTCTTTCAGATGCAATTTGCAATATTTCTATAGCATCTTCTTGATTTATAACACTTCCATCATTTAAAGTTAAATTAGTTTCATTTGAATTAGCAAATTCTTCTATGTTTTCTAAATCAACAGTATCAAAAGCTACTTGTTTATTTAAGTATTTTGTTTTTTTATTGTTTTGTTCTACAGAATTTAAGTTTGTTTGTAATATTTTTATATTTCTATTAACATCACCCTCTACAAGACCTTCTTCTAATGTTATATTTTTTAATTTTATATTATTAGAATTATCAAGAATTGTTTGTTTTTTACCTTTAATATCATTAAATTGTTTTAATAATTCTTTTCTTAATTGAGTTTTAGTTTTTTCACTAGTGTTTGAATTTGCTATTTTAATCCATCTTTTATTTATATTATTAGCCTGTCTATCTAAATCAAATAATTCTTTCTGTTTTTTAGGACTAAGTTTTATAAAAGCACTAGCAGTGTAATCCTGTTGTAAATTTGATTCTTTTATTTTTTTTCTAATAGTATTATATAATTCTTTACGAACCTTAGGATCATTAGTTGTGTTTAAAGTTTTTGTTAATTCTTTAACATCAGCTAACATTTTATTGTTTTCAATTTGTTGATATTTATTAGAAATACCATCTAATAAAAATGCTCTAGTTATTTGACCACCTCTTGCCAAAGCAAAACCATTACCTATTAATTTACCTTGAGCAAATGATTCTAAACCTCCATCAAATACACCTATATCTGCATCATTAATAACTATATCTGTAATATTTCCTAAAATTGTATTTGCAGTTTCACCACCTCCTTCAATAACACCACTTAGTGGACCTGTGCCTATAGTTTTAAGAACATTAGCATCTTTAAGTGTTGTAACTAAAGCTTTACCAAAAGTTTCTTTACCTGCATTTTTATAAAAAGTTTCTAATGCTTTACTACCATTTAAACCTTTTAATCCTTTAACTAATTGTAAAGTAGTCAACCACTCAGTACCAACTTCATAACCACCATATAAAGTGCTTGTTGCAAATTTTTGCATATCTGTTGTTGATAAAGCTTTATTGTGAAATTCAATTTCATCGGTAATTAACTTTCTTAATTGCGGATCTTTAGTTTCTTTTAATTTAGCCTCTAGTTCAGGTATAACTTCTTCTGCTTTTCTAGTGGCTAATTCAAATTGAGATAATCTTCCACCATAACCACTTGCAAAAAATAAAGGCATAGCGGCAGGACCACTAAAAGCCATCATTAAAGAAGGGAAAAAATTTATTAGACCATCTTTAGCCCATCTCACAGCTTCAGCTGGTGAATCAATATTTTCTACAGTAATAGCTTTACCTAAATCTTGTTCTGCTATTCTACCTAATTCTTCTCTATATTTTAATAAATCTTTACTAAAAGAAATATCTCTTCCATCTTGATCTTTTAACATGTCTAATGTTAGCATACCACCTAAAAGTAAATCAGTACCAGCCGTTTGAATTACATTTGATAATCTATCTATTTCACTATAACTTCTTCCAAAAGTGTCTAAAAATTCATTTTCATCTTGAACTAACCCAGCATCTTTTATAATATTTTGCTCAAGCTCTTTTGTTTGTTTAAGTATATTATTATAGTTATTTACTAGTCTTTCTTCAGCTTCTACATCACCTTGTTCTCTAACAAGTTCAATCTGTTTTTCTATTTCAGACATTGAATCAACGTTATTTTTAGCAGAAACTTGATTTTCTTCTATTCTTGAAACAATATCATTTTTAATATTTGTTCGTTGATTAAATAACATTTGTTGATCAAAAGGATCAATATTCTCTAGTAAAATTCTTTTTTCATCATCTGCATTAGTTTTTACTTGTTGAGGTGTATAGTCTGGATTGTTTTTTATAATATTCTCCTCTATTTTATTATACTCTTCAAGTATTCTTTTTTCCTCTTCAATATTTCTTTCTTTAGTTATTAATGTATCCGCAAGTTTACCTGTTTTTACATCAGCGTCTAACGATTCCAATGAAATATTTTCCGAAGGAGGCTCCGTAATAGTAGGTGCTATTACTGGTTCCACAGTCGCACCCGGGTCTGTGGTTGATTTCTTTACTGGGTCAGGCTCTTCAATTTTAATTATATTAAAATTTTTAATATAATCATCAACTGACAGGTTTTTTTCTTTAGCAGCTTCTTCTACTTGCTCTAAAGTATATTGTTGTCCTTCGTATTCAAACATATTTTATTATATTAAGGTAAAGATTTTTCTAATTGTTCTTCTTGAGGTGTTTGTTCTGCTACAAATGCTTCGTTTACAAAACCTGGACCCATAAAGTCTCTATAGGCATTTTCTAAGAAAGCACTTCTGAATCTTTGTTCTGATTCTTCTGTTAGTTGGAAGTTACCATTTTTATAGTTTAATGGTTGTACTGATTTGTTATTTTCACCACCAATAGCTACATAAGTTGCTTGGAAATTATTAAAGTCGTTTTTATCACTTATAGCTTTAAACTGACCTTGTAATACTTGTTCAACCTGTTGTAACCACCTATTAGATGTAGCCACATTTATAGGTACAGTACGCATTATCATATCAACGCCATTTACTTTCATAGGTTTTTCTTCAGCTGCATTGTAGTTTAAAAATTCTTTTTTAATCTCACCATTACCATCTTTGTAACCACTATTAGTAAATAGTTTACCTAACGTTTCATTAAAGTTTTGTATAACAACAGGTGGTGTAGATAATGTTTCTATTATATCAAAGTCTTTATAGCCAGGCAGTTGACCCATTATTGTGCCATCTTCTTTTTGATAATAATTAACAGGAGGAAGTAACATAGTTTGGTCTTTATTTATTTCACCACCAATTATAGCGTTTTTAAGACTAAAATTTAAATTTGTTTCTTTAAAAAACTTATCAAAACTACTATTTAAATCTTTATTAATACCAGTAAAAACTCCACCTGGTTGATTTTTAGGATTAGCATCTACTTCTTTCGCATATGTGTTAAGCCAGTCATTATAATAAGCTATAAAACCTTGAACCGCAGTATTTCTTTTTTGTGCCATTTCATAGTCTTTATTAGCCTCTTGTCTTTTTTCAGCAGTAGGAGCTTTTTCTCTTCTAGTACTATAAGTGGATAAATCATTTATATTATTATAAGCCATATTAAAAAACGAATCACCTATAATACCAGAATTTTTTATATTTTTTGTAATTTCAGGTTTAAGGTTAAACAGCATTAACTCTCTTTTACTTTCATTCTCTTGAATAATACTAAGTTCTTTAAGTTGCCTTTGTCTTTTAGACTTATAAATATTAGCAGCAGTATTGTCTACATTATTTATTAAATCAGATAGTATTTTGCTTTGTTGTTTTTTTATGCTCATAGCTTTATTTTATTTATCACAGTGATCCAAAGTAACTACCAGCTATACTACCAACACTACCAACACCGCTAGTTATAGCGTTGCTGTAATTAGCACCTGCTTGAGATTGTTTATGTAATTGACCTGTTAATTGAGATGATAATCTATCTAACTGTTGCATAGTTCTTCGCTCTTGTTGATTATACATAAATAATTCACTTTTAACTCCAACATCTTGCATTTTTTCAGCTTGATTAATTTGAAAAGCTTGTAGTCTTTGAGCTTCACTCATTTGTGCGTCTTCAACCCTTTGTGCTCCTCTCATTCTTATATTCTGTAATCTTTGTCCTTCGCCAAACTGCGCCATTTGTAATCTTTGTGCTTCAGCTTGTTTTGCATTTTGAACTCTTTCTTCACCTCTAGCTGCTTTATCAGCATTAGCTTTTTCTTGTTGTTCTATAGTAGCTGATACACCTTTTTTACTTTGAAGTGCTGCTTGAGCTAAAGCTGTAGCTCCACCTGCTGATGCGCCTGTGGCTGCTAAAGTATCTAAAGTGTTAGCTAAAGCAATATCAGCTTGTTCTGCTTGCATTTCAGCGGCCGCAGTAGACACAGCTAAATTAGCCATTGGGTTTGATATTACACCACTAGTGTCTGTTATTAAACCAGAAAGATCACTAGCCATTTTAGATAAATCAGTTATATTTCCAGACAAATCCGTAGCCATTGAAGATAAATCAGATACACCTTTAAAAGGATTTATAATCTCTTGTCTGTTTTCTTCTATGTAATCTATTTCACCTTTTAATGTGTTAGCTGCTCTAGACGCATTTTTTCTATCTTTATTAGCCGAGTACATGCCTGCTCCAGTACCTACTACTGATGCGACTCCTCCAACTATAGCTGCTGTTAACGCTCCCATATTATTCTATTTTTTTTGTTATTTCATATGATGGTTTTTCATCCACCATCCAGTTTAATTTTTTATGTATATTAATTAAAGACATGTTTCTACCTATGGTAAACATATAATTTTTATTGTTTTTTTTACAAAACATTTCAGCTCCATTGATTAGATATTCGATTGCTTGTTTTCTATCTTTATCTCTATATTCAGGATCTGATATAATCCACTCTAATAATACTGCTTCTGAATTAGTAAAGTATAAAAACCCTGCCACTAATGGTTTATTATTTTTTTCTACCATAAGACCACCTGTTCCATTATCTGGTAAAAATCCTTTAGATGGATTAGTCCATTCAGGCCAAGCATCCCACCAAGACACTAATGTATCCCAATCATCATCTGTAATTTTACGTATGTTTAATTTCATTTAATTTAATTTAACGAGCAGATCCTACATATTCAGAGGATACTGCAAATAATTCTTTCATACCACCTGGGTCTGTTAATGTATCAGTTGACATTTTAACAGTTGCAAAATAACCTTTTATACCAGTCATTTTATTTCCAAATATAATTTCACCAGGTGCAGCTACACTATCATTTATAAGGTTAGCCATATATTTGTTTTCTTTTCTAGTAAAACCTGCATGGTACAAAGGCGGTACTAAAGCGGTTGGATTTTGAGTTACAGTACCAGTGGATACATTAGCAAAAGTATTACCTAAACTATCATATGTACCTTCATTAAAACTATACACCAATGTTGTTGAATCATTAGTATTTGTAGTTTCATAACTATCAAAATCAGTATTAGGATAACCAATACCCGTGCTATCAGATATGAAACTATCTACTTGCCAACCATTACTTCCTTCGTAGTTTATTGTTTGGAAAGATTTAGATATACTAACATTAGGATTAAATATAAATTCTATTGTAGCATTGTTAGATTTACCATAAAATGTACCTCTTGGCTGAGAAGCTATATAGTGTTGGTATAAACCGGCACTATTAGGGTCTGCATCGGTACTTGTATCTGATGGTCCTGCTGTATAAAAATTACTTTTTAAACTAAGCGCTGATATAGGTTTGTAAGAATAAAAACTAGTCCAACCGTTTATTTTTTCATCAAAAGATAATGTTTTATATGGTTGTTGATCTTGAGCCAATGTGCTTGTTGGTTGTATAGATAGTAAATATTGTTTATTATATATATCATAACTACCATTTAATTTACCACCATCTAATACACCAAATTGATCTCTAAAAAAATCAATCATACCATATTTAGATATCTCTGTTAAACCATCATTAGATAATCTAAGAACCGCATTTCTATCTTTATCTGTATAATATTTTCTATAGCCGTACACTGCAAAACTTTCAGGGTTTTTACTTATACCAAAGTTTCCAACGTAAGGTACAATATCTCCTAACACTGTATTAGCAGCAGTTAAACTACCACCTCCTTCAGCTGTATATATTATATCTTTGTTTATAGGAGACCAACTAGATTTTTTTTCTTGTAATATAATTAACTTAGTGTCTTCAGCATATATTTTTTGAATAGATCCATTAGAAGGATCTACAGCTTTAGTTATATCTTCGCCAACTGAAAATACATTAGTATTATTAACACCAGTTCTAGAGTTAAATATACCTGAATAAATCATAGCATTAGTTCGAGTAGACGCGATAGGATTATCATCTACAATATATGCTTTAACTCCATAACCAACGTCAGTATTATTATATCCTCCTCTAATTCTAGCTTCTTCTACAGCCCAGTTTTGATCATTAGCAACAGGTGGATTAATTTGCGGATAAGTATTATTGCCTCTTGAACCATTCCATGCAGCTATTGCGCTGGCACTGTTATCATTCAAGGTTTTTCTTAGTATAAAACTATTAAAATACTTTACTTCTATTAATGCTGCCATAATTTATTATCACTTATTTATTTAACGAATTACTATGTATAATCATAGTAATAATTACTTGAAGGCAAACTACCTGTTGTTCCACCTGAAAGTAAAAGTTGAGCATTTGTAATTGTAGCTGTTATCTGCCCTGATGTGTTTTCATATATATAAGAAACACTTGAAGTACCACTAATATTTAAACTAGTAACTGCTACTTCTGGATAACCAAGCGATACATCAGAAGAATAAAACTTTAAAAAAGTACCAACAAAAGGAGCTGGAGTTTGACCACCTAAATTGTTTGTTATGTTTCTTACAAAAGTATTAGCGAAAGTAGTTTGACTAGCCCCACCAGACCATACTACAACTACTTTGTTACTAGATACATTATTTACAACTTGAGGAAATGGTCCAAAACCTGTTGTATTTAATAAACGATCATTATACAAAGGTGGTGTACCAGCTGGAGGAGTAGGTGGTAGTTGAGCTTCTTCTTGGTCATATACAACTGGTTCTGCTGTGGCTATTATTTTTTTACCATCACCATCAAACTGAGCAATCCATCTTCTGTCTTCATTAGAAGAACTTCCAGCTGGAGCTTTATCACCAGAAATAATAGTATTAGTAGTATTAGACATTTCATTACCATAACTACCGTTTAATGAAGAATCACTACTAGCGCAATAAGAATAATATTCATTAATTGTAGTACCCGCGTAAGGTGTTGTTAATTCTGGATTAGCATAAAATTGAGTAACGTATCTAAAAGACCATTCTCTAGCATAAACTACTTGAGTCGGTGAAAGAGATTTGGCATTTTCTTTATTAGTAGATCCTTGAGAGCTTATTTTGTAACTAAAATAACTAGGGGGAGCAACAGAATCTAATAAAGGGTTATAAAAATCTCCATAACTTAATTTAACTTGTTGATTATCTAAACTTTGATAATACAAAGCATAAGGTGAATTAGAACTAGTACCTCCTTGTTCTCCTGGACAACTTTGTGGAGTTAATACTGGTAATATTTTATCACCAAAACTTGTTAAACTATTAGGTATATTATCTCCATAAGGATATCTTACCACTAATCTATAATCTCCAAAATAATCAGGTGTTTGACCATACCCTTGATCTTTACCAAAAGCAAATATTCTTCTTCCTTGAGCAAACAATGATGAACTACCACTGTTTTTCTTACCAGTAGTCTGAACTTGCATAGCATCAGTTTTAACATAATTTCCATCTGTATCAGAAATTGTTTCTAATGCTTGATCCATTACCCCTGTATCAGTAAAATCTGGTCTTAAAGAATCATTAGTTATACTATAGTTATTTGTTTGTGTACCACCAAATTTTATAGTTTTACCTTCAACATCTACAGCATCTACCCAATTATTTGGATAACCAGGACCAGAAGGATCTCTATATTGTAGATAAGTTGGCCATATAAGAGAAGGTTTATCATCTTGTGGTGCACCTTCACTTGTAACAGTATTATAAAAATCTACCATTATATACGCTGTACCTGAAGTAAGACCAGTTGGATTTAAGTTGGTTGCAGAAAAAGCCAAAGCATTTCTATTTGTGTTTGTCCATGTCCAACTACTAGTAAGACCTCCTCCACTTCCACAAGCACCTTGTGCAGGTATAGTATCTGCGTTTGAACCACTTCCTCCAATTGTATCTGTAGGAATAGGTTGATTATTCACTGGCGCTCTAAAACTTATTGAGCCACCAGGTAATGGTGTAGATGATACTTCATTGGTTTTATCTGTACTCCAATAAAAACCAGAAGATTCTGGTCCCTGATTTATTGTTAAAAATTTACCATTGTAAAAACTTTCATTAACATCATTTGTAGCAATTCCTTGACTACCATTAAACGTAGTAGGACAATCAGCTGATAAAGCTCCATCAGCTCCCGAAGCATCTTTAACATTTACAATAACATCCAATGGTCCATTTAAAGTACCTGTTGGTTCTGTTAAAACACCTGTGTCAGGGTTTATACTAACAACTGGTGTTGCAGGTGATTGACTAACTAAACTAAAAGTTAAATCTAATTTATTAGCCGTGGTATCAGCGCTACCATTTACCGCATCATATGAATATATTGTAGTTGCATTTTCAGGTAAATCAAATAAACCAACACAGTTTGAAAATGAAGGCGCAGCATTACTTAAAGCACCTACAGCCGTAACAGTACTTGTTAAACCACCACCATCAGAAGCAAGAGTTTCACTATTATATATTTGAAAATTAAAAGTATAAGACTCTTTAGTGCTAGCATCGTTTCCATAATAAAAAGTCTTTTTAGTTTTTATATTATAACGACCACTACCTGCTATTACTAACTCAAAATCATCTGTTCTATCATTTCCTAATCCATCAGTTATCCAATACTTAGATATAGTAGAATTTTGTATTTCAGTAATACCACCTGAAACTCCCCCTGGTTGTATATAAGGTATAAAACCAAGAGTGTTTGTTCCTCCTCCTATTATGTTATTATTAGCTGGAGTACTTTCACTTTGATTATAAGTCCAAGTTAAACTTGTTCCATCTGAAGTTAAACCTTTTATAGCTGGTGAAGCTACAGTTAAAGGATCTACGTTAGGAATTAATCCTTCTTCTATAGCTAAATTTAAATCTTCAATTAAACCAGAAGTTGAAGTTTCCCAAAATATTTCTAAATTTGATTCAACTGGCGCAGTTTCATATACCCCTAATAAGATATTATATACAGTTCCCGCTGCTACAGCACCAGAACCTATAGCTCCATTACCAATACCCGTACTTAAAGTTTCAAATGTTTGAGAAACTCTAGCTATTAAAGGATTTGTGTCAGTTTGATATATTTCTGGAAAAATAACACTTGAATCTAATAATGTATTTTCTGGTCCAATAGTATTTACAACATTAGGATCAACAGGTTTATTAATCACTTGAGGATAATAAGGTGCGTTAAATGCAGGAGATCCAGTAGCGGTACCGGTGGCAGTTTGTTCAGGTGTTACTCTACCATATAATTTTAAAGATGCACTTGGAACTGATCTAATGTCTTCATCAGAAGTATCTTCACTAGCATGTTCAGTACTTCTAAACTGAGCCTCTAAAGGACCTACTTCTCTTAGGTCTCGTGGTACTTTATTTATATTATCACTTAACAAAGTTATAAAAGAAACTGTGTTTGGAGGATCTGGAAAAGGTCCAGCTATATCTCCTGGGTAACCATTAACTATCCCAGGTAAATAAACATTATAATATTCTTGCTCTTGTTGTTTTACAACAATTTTATATGAATACCAGCCAAGAGGATTATAATCAGCGCTTGTTTTATCTCCATTATATAAACCAGGCCAACCAGTTAATAAATCAGGAGCACCAGCATAAACACCAGTGCTTCCTATAGTTTGATTAAATAATACTTTTAGCGAATCACCAGACCATGTATTTACGTTATTATTTCCTGTACCAGGATCTGGTGCATAAGGAGCGTAAAAAGTTGAACCACCATAAAAAATTTCTTGCCCATTAACATCGGTTATTGAAACTTGATCAACCGATGAAGAAAGTATAACTGTAGAAGATCTTCCAAATTTATCTGACAACACTATACCAACTTGGTAATTTCTATTTTGTTTAACAGTATGTTCGGGATATTCTACTTCACTTGTAAAATAAGCAGTTTTGTTATTGTTACTAACATCAAAAGGTATTTTTTGATCAACAAGAACATTATAGTTTAAGCTTTCAGGTGGTGTATGTTGTGTTTGAAAGTTACTATATACTATTCTATTACTTATTAATTCTTGACCGTGTGCTCTTACTGGTACTTTATCAAAAACTCTTACTAAGTCAGCCTCTGGTAATGTTTTATAAGGTTTAACTCCTTGGTAATTATAAACTACAAAGCTATCTTCAGATGTTAAATTTTCAATTTTTATAGTATCAACTGACTGTACAGCTAAAGCATTTGATTCTTTATATAAAATTTCTATTTCTATAACTTTATATTCACTATAAAGAAGATTAGCCTTACATGGTAAAGGTATTTGAAGTAATATATTATTAACCTTATTACTCATAAAAGCAACCTCTGTTGATCTATATGCCGCGGTTTCGTCTTGAGTATTACCTATAGTAGCAGGACTAGCTCCTGATGCAGTGTAATCATTTAAAAAATAACCATCTTGTTTAGGTATAAATGCAGCTTGAGTAAATGGTGCCATTATAGAATCTTCACCATCTTCATATTTAAACCTATAACTAAACCTTACAAATTTATCTTCTAAAAAATCAGGATCACCGGGATAATTTGTAGTAGTACCATTAGCTGTTTGAAATGTAGGATTAGCAGTGGTACCATCAGGTTCTTTCGGGCTTGTTGCATCAAACATGCTAGAAAACTGAGTAGCATCAGAATCATTAAAATTGTTAGCTACATAAAATTCTAGTTTAACACCAGCGGCTATTGTTTGTGTACTACTTAATTTTATAGTGCTAGTAGCTTCAACATATTCAATAATGGTAGGATTTCCAGTAATACCAGTTCCACTAACAGTAGCTCCAAAGGTAGGTAATCCAACAAGTGTTGATTTATCTATAACCACATTAGCATCAGCTGTTACAGCGGTAGTACCAACATTAGCATATCCCCATTTTTTAAAATATAAATCTATAGCTTGATAAGGATTATATGTAGCTACAGATATTTGATCTTCATTTATATAATAACTATTAGTAAGGCTAGATGTAGAATTTATTAAAGCTCTATTTGTGTTTATTCTTCTGGGTTGATTTCTATTATCAGTCCAAAATAACATACCTTCTAAAAGATTAACATTTAATATTGGATTTGTAGTAGAAAAATTTAAAAACGCTCCGCTTAATAGCATATGCGTTTCCTGATTTAATATATTATAAACATATAAAAAATTATTAGCAGTAGGATTATATGTAATAGCAGTTTCATAACCAGTATCAGTATAATCAGTTAAAAATACATAAATATTATTAGTTACACCATCAGTAAAAGTACCTATAGTTTGTAGGTTTGTAGAAACACCACTTAAAGCTTTAAAATCTACAAGTTGCTGATTACCTAAAACATTTTCTAACGCTCCTACGTCGGCACCTTCTGATTTACTTACTTGTATATTAAATCCTTCACGATACTCACCATTTGGTAACAACCTGGCATCCAGGTCTTTATTCATTTTAGATTTTATAAAAGCATTTTTAACTTCTGCCATTTAATTTTAGTTTTTAAGCCATTTAGATTTACCTCTCATTATTTGAATAA
>Ga0208157_1001118_pt1 | contig 12681 bp, 25 predicted proteins | sample 5_EtaG_FD_184077 | JGI IMG/M metagenome (GOLD analysis project Ga0208157, IMG submission 184077) | Marine viral communities from the Subarctic Pacific Ocean - 5_ETSP_OMZ_AT15132 metaG (SPAdes) (version 2) | ecosystem: Environmental > Aquatic > Marine > Oceanic | place: Pacific Ocean | collected...
CTATCTTACTTGGTCTTGCCATCTATCTGTTATATCATAATCTGGATTTTTTAACCAGAAGCTATCTATTATTTTTTTATCTACTTTGATTGATTTTAGAAAGTATCTAGTTATCCCATCATTAGGAATACCTTTTGCAATAATAAAAATACTACTATTATCTATAACCTTATATTTATGTTCTTTATGATAAAATGTATCTTTAATATTTAGATTACCTACTTCAACCATTTTAACTAATATAATAAATTTTAATTATTTTTCTATTTCTGCAACTATTGTGACTAATTCATTAAGCAGTTTAACTTGTGCTTCTTCATAATTTTTACAGTATGAAGATTCAGAAGGAGAATGCATAGGTTTGTGAAAAACACCTCTAGCATATATTTTATAATTGTATTCTTTCCCTGTCTTTTCAATCCATGATGTATAACCCCATCTAGTTCTAAACCAATCAAACACCTTACAATATGTTACATTATCATCATATCCTAATTGCCTTACAGCGGATAGTTCCTCAGAGGTTATTACATCACTCATGATTTTATTTATTTAAAAAGAATATATTGCTGCTAACACTATACTACTTAAATTGTTTTTTTGTTCAAATACTATTTCACTTGCTTTATCTAATCTATATTCTAATTTTAGATTTAAATTTTCAATAGTATAATCTAAAGTAGTTGTAAAGTTTATAATATCTGTTTTTTTATCAGAAAAGTATTCACCTCTTAAACCTGTTTTTAATTTACCAAAAGAATATTGTGGGTATAATGCAGCACCATAAAAACCATCACCATCAGTATCATTATAAGTAGCATTAACACCTAAATAAAACTTCTTACTAAGGTCATAACCACCTGTTAAATCTATTTGAAAAGTGGCTTTAGAACTTGAATCTTGCTTTCCGTATAAAGCATTTAAATAAGTTCCTTTATAACCTAGTTGACCTCCTAAAGTATTAAAATTAGTAGAATTAAAATCTGTTTCATCAGTAGCATTTAAAACCGTTAACATACCTGTAAAGTTTTCAGATAAGTTAAAATCTGCTTTTAATCCTGAATGAGAGAATGGCCCATAACTAAACATGTAAGAAGTTGAGTAGTTAAAATTACCTGTTGGAGAAATAACCTCATATCCTAAGAAGGTGTTAAAATTACCCATTGTCAAAGTCAGGTTATCGCTTACATCCCAATAAGCGTATAATTGATTAATGATACTAGCACTTCCAGTTGATAAAAATACTGCATCTTTACCTCTTTGTCCAAAAACTAAATCAGCAACAAAGCCTGTGTTTTTAGTATCATAAGAACCTATTAAATTAAACATCCCTAAAGAAAAACCATTCAAGTTAGCAAATGATGTAGATGGAGCTAAATCTGTGCTATTTGTACTTAGGTTTTTTCTATAATAAACATCAGCACTACCTTCTAATGATAGTTTTGATTGTAAGCTATCTTGAGCTATAATAATTGAAGCACTTAGTGCTAATAAAATTGTAAATATATTTTTCATTTTTTTTAAAATTAAAAGAGGGGCTTTTAACCCCTCTATATTATTAATGTTGATTTAATCGGAAATCTGGATAAGCACTCATCCCATGCTCTGCATTGTCTAACCCTTCTATCTCTTCACTTTTGCTTACTCTTAATCCTATTGTTTTCTTTAATGTAAATAGAATTATAAAAGCACTAATTAAGCAAAAAGCTCCAATAATACCCACACCAGTTAATTGTGTAAGAAATTGACTAACTCCAGCCATATCACCAAAGATACCTACTGCTAATGTTCCCCATATTCCACAACCTAAATGTACTGCTATTACTCCAACAGGGTCATCTAGTTTTAGCTTATCTAATAGAGATACTGCAAATACTACAATAACACCACCAATTAAACCTACTAATACAGATTCGTTTGGACTCATTAAATCTGCACCAGCTGTAATAGCAACTAAACCACCTAAGATACCATTAAGAAACATTGTTAAATCAAATGTCTTATCCTTGATAAAAGAAGTAATTGCAGCACTAATACCACCAGCAACAGCAGCTAAACAAGTAGTAACAAGAGTTAAAGATGTCAATGCTGGGTCAGCACTAAGAACAGAACCACCATTAAAACCAAACCACCCTAACCAAAGTATTAATACTCCAGCAGTAGCAAAGGGTATATTATGACCTAAGATAGGTATTGACTTACCGTTTTTGAATTTACCAATTCTAGCACCTAATAACCAAACAGCAACTAAAGCAGCCCAACCGCCTACTGAATGAACTAATGTAGAACCAGCAAAATCATAAAAACCTAAACTATCAAGGAATCCACCACCCCATTTCCATGAGCCTACTATTGGATAAACTAAACCAACATAAATAATACTGAAAAGCATAAAACTACTAAGCTTAATACGTTCAGCTACTGCTCCAGATACAATTGTAGCTGCTGTTGCTGCAAACATACCTTGAAATAAGAAATCTGTCCACCATGTATAACCTCCTGAAGCATAATCAGCAGTCATACCATTTAAAGGAGCTTCAATTCCAAAACCAGCGAATTTAAGAATACCTAAATCACCATCTTCAAAGCCCGGATACATAAGATTGAACCCTCCTATGTAATAAACTAATAAGCCCATACAAATAATAAAGATGTTTTTAAACAAAATATTAATTGTATTCTTTTGTCTAGTTAAGCCTATTTCTAATAAGCTAAAACCTAAATGCATGAAAAACACTAGACCTGTGCATATCATCATCCATACATTGTTAACTGTTAACATTTCCATCTTTCTTTTAATTTAAAGTTTGATTTCCACGTTCACCAGTTCTAATCCTATAAGCCTCTTCAATATTGGATACAAATATTTTTCCATCTCCAATATTACCTGTTTTACCAGCCTCTAATATGGCTTTTATTGTCCTATCTAAAAACTCATCAGATACAACAATAGATAAGTACCTTCTTTGAATATCAGAAGTACTGTACTCTACACCCCGATAGCTTATACCGAGTTTCTCATTACCAACTCCTGTACAATCCCAGTAACTAAAAAAAGTTACCTTAACTGCCAATAGAGCTGATTTCACATCATCGAATTGAGATTTCCGAATGATGGCATCCACCTTTTTCATAGCGATTTATTTAAGTTAAAAATTGATTACAAATATAATTATTTTCGTTGTTTTGCTCGATACTCATTTATTCTAATCTTGTTTTTTAATTCCTGTTCAATATCAATATCAAAATGCTTTGCCATGTTTAAACATACCAAAATAACATCAGCTAACTCTTCAGGTAAATTACTCCATTCTTTAGATATTAAAGCTTCTTTGTTTAGCTCTTCTACCTCTTCATCTAGCTTATCTAAGAACTCAAAAAGCGTAGTAGTAGGAGTAATAAAACCCCTATCTACTATGCTCTGGTAATTGGTACTTATTATATCTTGCACTAGAATAAACTTTTTTGCTCTGCTGCCTCTTCAAATCTATATTTAGCATCACCTAAGTTTATCTTAGCTTGTTTGAAGTAAGAATCTTTTAACTCTATTCCTATGGCTTTTCTACCTAATGAAACAGGGCTATAAACTTCTGAACCTACGCCCATAAAAGGAGTAAAAACAACCTCACCCTCATTAGAATATAATTCTACTAACCTATCAATAACATCTAATTGTAATGGATGTACATGCTTTTCATCATCCTCTTCTCTTGAATCTCTAAACGGTAAAACATTATCTATACTAATATCATCCCATACACTAGATGCGTACCTTTGCCATATGTAATGTGATAATTTATTTGTTTTAGGGTCTTTATGTTTTTTAAATTCTTTATTTAAATATTCCCACAATTGAGCTGAATTTAAATCTGATTTATTAGCATTATTCCATGCCTGTAAAATATTAGGTAAAATAGGAGTTGTACCGAAATATTTTTTTAATCCTTCTGGATTCGTTACGGGTACTTCATTAATACCTTTTTTAGTAAATATTAAAACATAATCAGGCATAGCCGTAAAGCACTTTGTAGAATCTTCTACTATAAACTTATGCATTAAACTTTGCACCATTGTACGCATACGAACCTTTAAAGGCTCTTTCCATATTGTAATACGATTTCTATATTCAAAACCGTACTTTTGATGTATTTTTATTATCTCATGAGGAAAGTCCCATAATCTACAAATATTATCAAAAACATCTGTACAGTGTACGGCTGTTATTCTACCATCTTTTGTAACTCTTGCAACCTCTTTAACTAAAAATTCATATTGCTCTAAAAACTGCTCTTTACTTTCACAATTACTAAAATCATTATCACTACTTGAATAGTTATAAAGCCCAGCAAAAGGAGGAGAGTATATTGATAAGTCAATTGATTTATCCTCTAATGTTGGTAATACATACATACAATCTGAGTTATAGATTGCATAATCTTCTGTTACTAATTGGTCTTTTACGTTGTTCATTTGTTATAAAAATTTAGGTTTAATAATTTTGTTGTCAAATCGTTTAATAGTTTCTGAAAATACAGTATTTACATTTTTAGTAAGGTTTTCATATAACTGTATTGCTTTTTCTGTTTTTTGTTGTAATGCTTCTAGTACTCTTGTTTGTCCATCAGATATAACTAAATCAATAGTTACATTATTTTTTTGTCCAAACCTCCAAAACCTTCTAATAGCTTGATAATATTGCTCATAAGAATAAGTAGGAAAAAATACACTATGATTACAATGTTGCCAATTTAAACCCATACCAGTCATCTTAGCCTTAGTAATTAATCTCTTAATTTTACCATTAGCAAAATCCATTAAAATACTTTCTTTTTTCTCGATACTCATACTTCCAGTAATCTCAACAGCTTCAGAATCTAAACTAGCAATTAAAGAACTCTCTTCATTAAGATTTACCCAGTATACAGATGTTTTACCTTTTGCTAACTCAACAGCTTTTATACATCTATCTTTTAATGTTTGTTTTTGCTCGTGCCTAATTTCTCTAAATGACTTTGCAACAAAAGTAAACATGTTAATTTGTCCATCAACATCAACAGTAGACTTATTCTCTACTACGTGTTTATTTGTAATTAACTCAGGTAACTTGTATCTAGTATTATCATATCCTAAATCGCTAGGCATTTTAACCATCATACTCCATTGATTAACCCATGCAAAAAAACTCTTTTCCGCATGAGGTTTTAAGTAGTATTTTTCCCCTATGTTTTTTGATTGTTTTGCTATGCTAGCCATGTTGTTTTTAAAAAACTTAGTAAGCATATCCATGTAACCCATGTAACCTAAAGCCTCTGAGCTTGTACCTAGTTCTATAAAATCATTAGGTGATGGAGTAGCAGTAGATAAAAATCTAAAAGGTATTTTTTTTACAAAACTTGTTACCTGATTCTTAATTTTACCATCAAAGTTTTTAAGTATTGAACTTTCATCAAGTATAACTCCTTGAAACTCTGTTTTATCAAAGTAATGTAATCTCTCATAATTACATATTACAATGCTCTTAGTATGTTTACCATCTTTAGAGTATTCTATATCTGTTATACCTAACTTTTCAGCTTCTAAAATAAATTGAAAAGCAACTGCTAAAGGAGTTAATATTAATACTTTACCGCCTGTATGATTAACAATGTTTTGAGCTATTGAAACTTGCATCAAGGTCTTACCTAATCCTGTATCAGCAAAGATTGCCATTCTACCTTTTTTAACAGCTTTTTCAATAATAGCTTTTTGAAAATCGAATGCTATATCTGGTATGTAATTAGCATCAAAACCGAAATTACCGATAGTATGCTTTTTGCTTTCTAAAAATTCTTGATAATTCATAAATAATATTGTTTTACTCGTACAAATTCACCATACCTGTTAGGTACTTCTAACCATTCATCTTTTACCTCATTACCTTCTTTTCTTAGGTCGCATATTCTTGATGCTAAGCGGTATATCCCTAGCTCTTGCCATGCTTTTAAAGGATTAATTTTGTTACCTTGCTCAAGATAGGTGAGCAGCCTTTGTTTTTGTGTCATAATTGTTTAGTTTGTTGTTTATTTTTACAATGATAATAATAAATTTTTAATACTAAAACTTTAAAGATTGATTTTCTAATTTTAATTTATAATTCTCTTCTCTAAGCTTTAAATTTTCCCTTTTTAATAGCTCAATATGATGCTTTAATTTGCTAACCTCATCACTAACAGTATCAACATAAAATTCTAATTCTGCTACTGAATAGATAGCAGATTCTGTTAATGTTGCTAATGGATTATCACACATATTTTTTTCCTCAAAGTTTTTAAATAATCTTCTTAACGTAATATCGTACGTTTCTAGCGATTGTTTTACCTCAAGGTATACATCACTGCCAAAAATGTTTTTGGTGTCCTTAAACATCACGTAAATAGGCAATAAATTGATTTTAGGCTTTTCACTTAACATAGTTTGTTGTTTAAAATGGTAAATCATCATTAATATCATCATTTCCATAGCTCATTCTGCTCATATTTTGATGTTCTTTTGTTTTTATCAGTTCTAATTGCTCTGGCTGTTTATCATAAGTTTTTTCTAATGGATTTTGATTGTCAATAAAATAAGCACAATGGTTAACCCATCTCAATTCTAATGGCTTATCTCTAGGAGTAACACATCCACCTGTGATAGTTTCTTTAACTTTTCTAACATGAAGCTCTCCTATATTCCATCTTTCTGGATGTTGTGTCATTCTGTGAATAGTCCAAAAATCATCGCTGCGATTGGCGAACTTCTGGCCGCCTTCTGTATCGGCCTTTTCTGGAGAAGCGAGGTTTCCCTCATAAATATGGTCTTTAGGGTATCTGTTTCTAGCAGCCTGAGTAACTAGGTGAGCATTTACAAAAACATTAGTGTTATTCTGCTCTCCAAAGATTCTAAGGTTAGCACAAATATCATAATCCTCTTGATGCTTGTTAGATGTTTCTACCATTAGCGAATTAAAAGGGTCAATCAATAACCCGTCATGATGCTTTTTACTGGCTATGTCTAAAATATCATAAGCTGTATATCTTTTTGTGTTTGGGATAAACTCAAAGTAATCACTAATCTCATTTAGGGTATGTTGAAAACCTTTATCATCAATTGAGTAATCTTTGTCTAATCTTCTACCAGTCCAAAAGTTAAAAATTTTGAACACCTGACTTCTAACAGTATTTTCTGAAGAGTAGATAAGATGTTTTTTGCCATGTAGCTTCGACATGCAAACAAAGTACCAAAGCAGTACATCTGTTTTACCTACGTTATCATGCCCGTTAATCATGTTGAATTGTCCTTGTTTCCACTTGATATGATTATCAAAAGCTTCTACGCCTATTCCTAAACCTTGCTGAACTTTTCCTAATCTAATTTCATCTAAGCCCTGAAGCTCATGAAAAGGTTTTGTGTAATAATTTTCCATTTATTTGCTCCCTTCTATCCATGGGGCTGATGTGTTGTTGTTTGTTTGTTTTGGTTTGCTTGTAGAATTGCACCAATTCCAGAACCAAGATATAATATTTCCATAAGGTTTGTTTCTAAACTCTTCAGAATCTTTTTTAATTTCTAAAAATCTTTTTAAGTGTTTTAATAGCTCTTCTTTATTTGTTTTATAAATTATCTCATTTTGTTGATAACTTGTTTCAGAAAATCTTTTTAAAACAGAATTTATTTTTTTATTAATTATATATATATCATTATCATTAACAGTAACAGTATCAGGTTTTTTTGGGTTTTTTGGGTTTCCTAAATAACCCACTGGGTTTTTTGGGTTATTAGATAAACCCACTGGGTTTTCTGGGTTTTTCTTAGGTCGTCCACCTAATGCCCCATTGACTTTATTGCGTTCTTGAATCTTCTCATATTTCTTTAAATCTCTTTTTAATTGCCTTTTTATAGGCTCAAAAGTTGCATTTAACATCCAGTCATCAGATTCTGGATTCATGTCATTAACATATTCTAAAACGTGTTTTATTAATTTTCCAGCAAATTCATCAGGTAGTTTTGAAAAGGTATGTAGGTAGTCGCAATAGAGTATAAAACTCTTTTTATCTTTTGCCATTATTTAGTAGTTTTTTAATTTGTTTTAAATCATTAAGCAATACTTTATCATCAGCCTTTAATAAGCTGGTAATCTTCTTTTTATAAGCTCTTACTTTGCTTATAGTACAACCTAAATACTTAGAAATATTTGTTTGATTTTCCTTTAATTCGGTATGAGCTAAGTAACAAAAAATATATTTAGAATAAAAATTTTGATTTAAAGAAGAGTTGAAATAAACAAAGATTACCAACTTTAAAAAGTCTAAATCTTCACATTGCATATCTGCTCAATAAGATAGTTATTTTCTTGATTTTTAGCCTGAACATATTGATTATATATTTTAGTAATCTCTTCAATATCTTCTTTAATTCCTTCAGTATTAAACTCCAGTAAATCAACCATTAAACGATAACCATTTAATACGGTTGCATGGTCGCGGTTAACCCTTCTACCAATAAACTGTAAACTGTTTTTAGTTAAGTTTCTGCTTAAATAATAATAAGCACCTCTAGCATTAACATAATGTCTAACTCTGCTCTTACCGCTAAACTCTTTTTCTTTTAACTGGTAATGCAGTAGAACAGCATCAACTATTAATTCTATCTTTTGTTTGTCGTAAAGCGTTACATTATTTCTTTTAAAGTAATTTGTAACATCATAAAAATTAAAGCCTTTTTTAAAAAGTGTATAGGCTTTATAAAGGTCATTTTCAGAGTAAATCATTCTAGTTAAAGGTTTTTTATTTTGTATAGTGTGTTTATATCTTCTGTTATATTATTATTTAATTTTGTTAGCTTGTTTGATGTTTGGAAGGCTAATAATTTAATATCATCCTCTTTAAAACCTCCGTCTTTTAAATGGTTTTTAAAATTAATCAAAGCATTTTCAAAAACCATATAAGCTTCTTCTATTTCATCTAACTCTTTCATGTTAATAAATTTTTTAATGTTTTCAAAAAATCAAGTCTATTTTGTTTAGAATAATATTCATGCATAATAAATGCTATGCTGTTTGCTAAATCTTCATGAGGTAAATTTTCATCTACCTCATTGATACTATTAACTATCATTTTAGTTAATATCATTTGCTTTCTTAGGTTAATCTGTTTTAAATCTTCATCAACCTGTTTTAAATCCTGTGTTGTTCTTAAATTCATTTTGTTTGTTTTAATATCTGTAAAATTTCTTTTTAACTGGTGCAGTTCTATGGTCTGTATATTCTCCTAATAAACTTCTGCAAATGTCATCAAATCTAAAAAGGTTATTAGTAGGATTATTCCAATCTATATCCATTCCTTTTTCTTTTATAGCATTGTTAATTATTTCGTGAAAACCATCTAAAGCTATACAATCACAAATCATAATTTGCTCTCTATGATAATCTACTTCAGTAGATACTTGTTTAATATATTTCTTAATAACATCTGAGTAAGTTCTTTCAGCATAACTAGTTTCTGAGTTTAAAGCAGTTCTTGATTGCCATGATGTGGCTTTTTCCTCTGTTGTTAAAAGACCTAACTTAATTAAAAGTTTATCTGCTAATCTTTCATATACATATGGATAGTAACTTCTTTTAATTTCTGGTTTTAATTTTTCTAAGTTTATCATGATTGTTTGTTTTTAAAATTTTTCGATTAAATCCCATAAAGCTTCTGCTTTAGTAATATATTCTGTTGCCTTTTTTTGATAAAAGTTTTTCATAACAGTTTCATCATCAGGAGTTATTTTATAACTGTCTAATGATTCTTTACACATATCAATATAGTTTTTGTGTTTTGCTCTAGTGTAGGCTTTTAATTCTGAAATTTCCATAATGTTTGTTTTTAAATTAGTTTGTTTAATCAAATATAATAATAATTTTTTAATACAAAACTATTCAACAAAAAAAAAGGTAAAAAATTAATTTTACCTCAACAGCTTAGATTATCTCCTTATTATTTATATCCTTAATATACTAAATTTTACTCTAGGATTCTCTTTATCTAAGTGTTTTCTTGCAACTATCTCTAAACATTTATTATCATTTTTAATAGCTCCAGCTTTTTGCAAGCAATCTAAAACAACTTTTAAAGCATTATCTAAATCAGGTCTGCGTGAATCATAATAGACATCAATAATAAATTTAAATTCTGTTTCTATTAGTTCATACTTATATTGTAACATCTGAAGCTTAAAACTATTCTCATAGCTTTTAAGATGTTTTTGTTTGCCTAGTGAACATTTAGAGCCTAACTTAATAACCTTATAACAATTACTTTTGGAGGGACAATTACCCATTATCATGAACTCTTGAATCTTCATACTCTTTTCGCAATATACTAATATCCTGAGTAATACTAGTAATCGCATCTCTCATAGTATCAAAGTAGCTTTTAACCTTCCTATAAAGAGCTTCATTTTCACCTTCTGCTAGTCTTAGCTGGTAGTTTTTTAACTCTGCTTTTAGTTCAGCTTTTCCAGCACTATCACCAGCTTCAATATACTTTAACTTCTTATTTGCTAATTCTGTTTTTCTACTAGCATAGGTAACATTATACTCATCCAATGCATAACCTACAACCTCACTAAATCTAAAAGAATAGCCTACTAATAAACGTTTACAAACTATTAATCTGTTAATGTCTTTAAAATCTTTATCTAAAGAAGAATAGCCCTTAATAATAAGAGCTATTTCTTCAATTAATTTATCTATCTCTTTACTATCCATAATTAAAACGGTAAATCATCTGGAGTACTTGAGTTAACAGCATCCTCCATAAAGTTAGATTCAATGTTGCCCATAGGTTTTTTAGTTTGTCCTTCAGGTTTCCAACTATTAACAGCAGCATAACCTTTACCAGATTTACCTTCTTTTAAATCTAAGTTAATCCATTCATCAGATTTACTGTTTAACCATTCTATTAATTCTGCTCTTTTAATTGATAAGCTACCCTTTATAAAATCAGGAGCTTTATCTCTAGGTAGTTTAAATATTAAACCTTTTGGAAATTCTAAATTGTTGTCCATGTTATTTAGTTTTTATCGTTTATTTTTCTGTTAAATTCATCTTCTAATGTTGGTATGCTGTTAGCTTTTAAATAAGTTATAATGCTATTAGCCTCTTCATACTTTAATTCAGTATCAAATATCATTCTTTCTACCTCATCCTTTTCCTGTTGAGGTATGTAAGACAAAGGTATTAAGCTCTCTATTATTGATATTTGCCAGTCGCTAGCATTCTCAGTAGTATTATCAAAACCCATTATTTTTGATTTTTAATAGCATTAGCAACTTCATCAGCACTAGCAACCGAACTATCAACACCTATTGCAAAGTTGGCTAAAGCTCTACCCCATGCACTAGTTTCGCAGTTTTCAATATAACTGGTTTTGTTGATGTATGAACTATCAGCCTTTTCCATTGCATAACCAGTAGCTACTAAATCATCTTTCTCATTAACTATTGAAGCCTTAAAACATATTTCTCCTTTAGTCCATGCAGACTTATGTAGTTTGTTTCCTTCTGCATCAAACTCATGCCATTCTAAAAAAGTAGCCTGATTGTGATACACTATTTCACTAAGTAGCTTATAGCCTGTAAAATGCTCTCTAAAGTATTTTATTCTTTCATTTACAGTTACATAAGCCTTACCTTTAATATCAACCGTTTTAAGGGCTTTCTCTAATCCTGTTTCCATTGTTTATTGTTTATAGTTATTGTTAATTCTGCATCTTCATTAAAGCTCTTAATGCTCTTAGATAACTTTTCAGCAGTAGCATCCAGACTTTTCTTTTCCTGATGAACTACTACGTTATCATGTTTATTACTTAGCTTTTTAACCTGCCTAATATCTTCAGCCAGTTCTTTGTTTGTTTTTTCGGAAGCCCTGTGTAAGAACTCCCCTAAATTTACTTTCTCCATTGTGTGTGATTTAATTAATCTTTATACAACTCATTCTCATCAATGTATTGTCTAATCTCATCTTCTAAAAGTGAGTCTATAATTTGTCTAATATCAGAACTTACTTCAATATTTTTATCATCTTTAATTCTAGTAGCTTCTAAACCAAAAGCATTACAACTTAAATCATAAGTAATAGACTCAGGAGTATGATAATCTCCTTTATCATGGTGTACATCATCAATATTGTAATGAAAATCAAAATTAATCACATATTCACAATCACCACCATAAAGGCAATCTAAAGTACCTGTTAAGTCATCAAAATCTAAGTCTATTTTGTAAGTCTTTCTAATTTGTGTTGTTAAATTTTCCATTGTTTGTTTTTTTGTTGTTTGTCTATTACAAATATAATAAAAAATTATTACATATTGTCAAATAAAATCTAATAAAATTTTAATATTATGAGGAGCTGGAGCTTTACCACCGAAATAAGGATATAGAAACTTTCCTAACCAGTAAGTACGAGGGGCTTTAATTCTTAGTTTATTAAATTGACCTATTTTAACAGTATCAAAATGTTTTTTAAAACATACGCCTTCAACATATTTGTAAGTATAAAGCTTTATTCTATCTTTTTTTGCTGAATATCTCCATCCTATTCTAACACTACTTCTATGATGCCATAAAGCACCAAAACCAACTAATTTATTAATCTGTTCTGTTAACTGTTCATCATCA
>Ga0208157_1001119_pt1 | contig 12679 bp, 24 predicted proteins | sample 5_EtaG_FD_184077 | JGI IMG/M metagenome (GOLD analysis project Ga0208157, IMG submission 184077) | Marine viral communities from the Subarctic Pacific Ocean - 5_ETSP_OMZ_AT15132 metaG (SPAdes) (version 2) | ecosystem: Environmental > Aquatic > Marine > Oceanic | place: Pacific Ocean | collected...
AATTAAGAAGTTGTAGTAGTGAAACCAGAAAGAAAATTTTGGCATGAGATTAAAACGTTCGCTACTAAAAATAATTGCAAATTATCATTTACACGCTTGGAAAATAGTGCTGCATGGGGGACTCCTGATATACTGGGTTATAATAGTTCTGGCCACTTTTTCACTATCGAATTAAAAGTAACACGGGGAAACACAATTCGCTTTTCTCCACATCAATTTTCATTTCACTGTACTCATCCGAAGAATACATTTATCATGGTTAAGGCCCTCTCCCTTAACCAAGTAAAACTTTATGAGGGGAAGGATATCAAGGAGCTTGACGCTTGCGGCTTGAAGCTTGACCCTTGCAGCTTGGGCCTTGAAGCTTGCTGCTTGAAGCTTGAGTCTCTGTAGCTTGAGCCTCACCTGCTTGTGCTTGTGCTTGTGCTTGTTGCCTTAGGAATTCTTTTCTTTTTTTCCTAAGCTCTTGATAATATTTAGGGTGTTTAAATACTAGCATTTAGTGTTTACCATATACTATGTTTCGGATCTGTCCATTCCAACAAGCCCGGCAATCTTTACATTCATTATTTTGTGTAGGAGCTGGGCAGAAGTGACCCTCACTAGTAAACGTTTTATTTAAATCACTTGAAACTGTAGAAGTATTTCTCCATTCCTTGGGTGCCTTATGCCTGGATTGGTCCACCATCGGAACAGAAAACCTTATTATTAAATTCTTAGGACATAGAGGCAGGAAGGCTTTGACCCATGCTTCCCGCGTTGGCATCCAATGTTTAACTGAAGGCGTCATCCCTGCAACTGCAAAGATCTTTAGCAGGTGTTCTTCGTCCTGAACATCGCCCGAGTCGTGCCATCTAAATTCTTTTGATTTCTTACTATTAATTAATAGAGCCATTGCTCCGGTCCATAGTGGTGACCTGATGGCCTTCAGTCTTCTATACTGCGCATCCTGCACAACTTTGAACACGTAACAGCCTTTGAGAGCGTAACAACCTTCGCACACGCTGCCCTTAACCTTCACCAGCTTGGAACCTGTTTTGCATTCTTTAGCAGGTAATCCATACGCCCATCCAGGCATCTTTGAAGGCTTGCTTAGGCCTCCGACAATTGTTAACGCTTTTTTTGTATTCATAATTTCTCCTTTATAATCCTATACCATCAAATCTTTTACCTGTCAAGCTTGACGCCTGAAGCTTGCTGCTTGCCCCTCCGGGCAAGGCTGCTGTCCATGGACAGGGTCGGGAGAGCCCGCCAGCAAGTTTGATCAACTGATCCCAGGACGCCAAGTACCCTATGTTAATTCACACATCACTTGTCTTTATAGATCCGGGCTATAGCAAGGATCTAAGGGCTCGTCCAGGGATCAGTACCGGTCCAATGGCTATCTTCCAGGACCGGTACTGACATAAGTTATTATTTTTCTAATAACTTAATTCGTTTATCTAAAAGATTTATGAGTTTGTTATTATCTTTAACCATCTCAAATAAATCTTTTATTAATATAAAAGTTTGCTTATCAGACAACTGAAAATTATCTGGTAAGTTTTTTAATTTATTTTCTTGTTCTGTCATATTAGGAGTATATAGGAGAAATAAGGCAACAATGAGGCAAGGACCAAAATAAATTTGTGGATAACTTAAATTATTTTCTTGACGTATCCTAAATTATCCTATACACTTGGACGGTGGCTGGGGATGGTGGTTAGTGTATATAATAAAAAAACTACATTAGAACCATTCTAAACTGAATTATACAACTCCAGGTTGTGCGCAGGAATAGGACTTGACAAGATATTAGATATAGGATAGTGTGGGATACAGAAAGGAAATATAATTATGAGTAAAACAATGACTAAGTATCAGTTAGATCACTTTAAAGATAAAGTGAACAGACAGTTTGAACCAATGATCCGAGACCAGGAATTATTGGTCAAGCAATTTAAAACCGAGGCAACTGATAAAGCTGTTTCCAAATTATCTAAAAAGATTGGCGCAGATACAATCATTAATAAATTTAGAGCAGCAGAAAAAATGTTAGAGGAGGCAAGGGCAACAGCTCTTACTTTTTTTAATAAGAAAAAACCAAAAGATCAGGACTTAAATTATAGCTTAAGAAATAATGGAGGTTATGGCGATAAGTTAAGTTTGTCTGATTGTGAGGAACAGTTAAGAGAGTGGGCCTCCGAACTTGCTGAACGTGAAATAGAAAAAAGGCCCGAGGGTGCAAAACTCCGACAGCTTAAAGAACTTAAACAAAAAGCTCTTGATGTTGTTATGGAAAGCGGAACCCCTGATAGCTTGGCTATTGCACTGGACCACGTATCTAAAAAGATTGGCTTAACTTGGAACACTGATATTCAGGCGCTTCCAAACTTTAAACAGGCCAGTTAATTAAGACTTGACAGAGTATCCTATTTAATATAGGATACTCTTATTATGAAAGATATAATTAAAACGATAGAAGACCAAACAGATTTTGTAGTTTCGTGGAAAGCTATAAAATATAATAAAACAATATTCAGAGTCGGCAACTTAAACAAAGAGGGTTGCAGAGTCTGGGAACAGGGAGGCAAAAAGTATATGTGTTTCTGGGATACAGTTTTAGGAAGATATACAACGTGCATTAACCCAATGATAACTTACAGGAAAGCGAGGAACTAATGCCAATAGAAATAAAATTACTATTTATGTTTATGATTGTGGTTTGTGTTTGGGAAATGGCAAGGAATAAATAATAGGGGTTGACAGTGATAGATTTATCCTATATGATCCCAGATATGAAAACAGAGGAAAGAAGAAATAGATTTACTGGCGCAAGAGAATTCTTGACAGTAGAAGAAGCATACTTGCATGATAGAGTATTTTATCACGAGGCATTAGAGCAGTGGGATAAAATGCAAAAGGCTTTGGATAAGTTTAGTCGTCTTAATCCTAAAGCTTACATGACGCTTCTTGATTAATAGGTGAATACACCTATAGGTTGTGGCGCAGAGAACCATGGAGACCAAGCAACGAAGTGGGGAGGCGCCGCAGCTAACAATTCATAGTGGTCCCAGGACCAATCTCAATTTTGCAAATTTCTAAAAAAAGCTTTTTTGTATCTAGACTAAGGATCCTACAACCTACACTAGATTTGCATGATTTAGATAAACATGGTAGAAAAATACTTTACGGGTTTCAAAATCAACCTCTAAAAATTTTGCGGAAAATTTTTTTGAAATGAAAATAGATAAAGAAAAACTAAAAAATATAGATAAACTACCTGCTGATGTTAGACGTGAGCTGGCTTTGCTTATGAATAAGCATGACCAGAAAACAAAAGAATCTAAGATACAATCTGATTTTTTAACCTTTGTAAAACATGTGTGGCCAGATTTTATTGAAGGTAGACATCACAAAGAGATAGCAGATAAATTTAACAAACTAGCTGCGGGTAAAATTAAAAGACTTATAATCAATATGCCACCAAGACATACCAAATCAGAGTTTGGTTCGTACTTACTCCCTGCTTGGATGGTGGGTAAAAATCCTAAACTAAAAATTATTCAATCAACTAATACAACTGAGTTATCAGTTAGGTTTGGTCGTAAAGCAAAACAACTTATGGATTCACCAGAATACAAAGAAGTATTTCAAACTAGATTAAAAGAAGATTCACAGGCTGCTGGTAAATGGGAAACACAACAAGGTGGTGAGTATTATGCAGCGGGTGTAGGATCGGCAATCACTGGACGGGGTGCGGATCTACTTATCATTGATGACCCACACACTGAACAAGACGCTATGAATGCACAAGCATTAGACAGAACATTTGAATGGTATACCTCAGGTCCTAGACAACGTTTACAACCTGGCGGATCAATCTTGTTGATTATGACAAGATGGAATGAAAAAGATTTAACAGGTAAATTAATTTCTGCACAAAAAGAAGTTAAAGCTGATCAGTGGGAAGTAATTGAGTTCCCTGCTATTATGCCCTCGGGTAAACCATGTTGGCCAGAGTATTGGAATATAAAAGATTTAGAAGGTGTGAAAGCATCTATACCGGGTTCTAAATGGAATGCTCAGTATATGCAAAAGCCTACTTCAGAAGAAGGAGCTTTAATAAAAAGAGAATGGTGGCAAGATTGGGAACACGAAGAGATGCCAGTCCTAGAGCACGTTATACAATCTTACGACACAGCTTTTATGAAAAAACAAACAGCAGACTTTAGTGCGATAACGACATGGGGAGTATTTCGTCCTTCTGAAGATGAACCAGCTAATTTAATTTTGTTAGATGCGTTTAAAGAACGAGTCGAATTTCCTGAGTTGCGTAGGATCGCGCTTGAACAATACGGCTACTGGAATCCAGAAACTGTTATAATCGAGAGTAAGGCATCTGGACTACCTTTAACTTATGAGTTGCGTAAGATGGGTATTCCTGTTATAAATTTTACACCTAGTAAAGGCAATGATAAGCACACTAGGGTTAACTCGGTATCACCTCTGTTTGAGAGTGGCCGAATATGGGCGCCCAAAGAAATGGAGTTCGCACAAGAAGTTATTGAAGAATGTGCAGCTTTCCCATATGGCGATCATGATGACTTGGTCGATAGTATGACCCAAGCTGTCATGAAATTTAGACAAGGTGGTTTAGTAGAACACCCTGAAGATTATAAGGATGAACTACTGCCAAAACGACAAAAGGTGTACTATTAATGGAATTTGAAACATACGCAGATGTAATAGATTCTTACAACTCTGGTGTAGGAGTTGAGGGCGGAGAATCCTTGACTGATTACATAAAAAGGAATAATATAAAAATCAAAGAAATCGACATGGATCCCATGGGCGATCTCGAAAATATTTTAAAAGGAAGTAGACCTATGGAAGAAGAAGGTATCGCACAATTAGCATCAGCAAGAAAAATTGATCCAAGTGTTACGATGGAAATGATCGTAGAAGAATTTATCAAAAGAAAAAGACGAAGACCTAAAAGTATTGATGAACTAAAAGAATTTTATTTTGAAATGCAATCTGGCGGAAGAGAAATGGCTGGAGAAATGAAGATGGCATCAGGATACAGCCCTGGTAGTTATTCTGATGACGAAATTGAAATGTACAAACAGTATCAGTACGAAATGAACGAACAAAGACCTGGAATGCCTATTATGGAAATAGATGATTTCATAAGAATGGAACTTGGTCAAGCCAGAGCAGGTGTTCGAGCTGGAGGATTACCCGGTATCTTAGGAGTTTAATTTGAAACTCCATCATTATAACGAAGCCTACGCATGGATGGTCAGGCGAGCAAAGTTCGCTGACGGCACACCTAAACCTTTACCAAAACCTGAACGAAGTTTTGCTGACAAACTTAAAACTTTAAAATCAGTTTCACAAGGCATAAGCCCTGAATCCAGAATCCGGTTGCTAGATTATTTTATCCAAGAAGCTTTGACCAAGGGTCAATTAAACGAGGAACAGGCATCAGGAATCTATGACAAGTTAAGAGAAGACAAAGATAAAATTAGAGATCAAATTGAGGCTTTTGAAAGAGAGAATTTTGTAGAAGGAGGATTACTTAAAACAGGACCTAATACAGGTAAGTATGTTTTAAGAAGTAAAATAGATGGAGAAAGAGCTAGAAGATTTTTTGATACTAAAGAAGAATTTGATGAAGCTGTAAAAATATCTAAAGCAAATAAAGGTGGTGGCGCAAGAGATCAAAGCAAAAGAATAAGTAAACCCACTAACTCTGAAATAGAAATATCTGAAAAAGTATATGGAGATAAATATAATAAAAAAGGCGAAGAACTTTGGAAATCTTTAACGGTAAAAGAAAGAGGAGGTATCCGACAAGGGACCACCACTGGCGGAAAAAAAGGTCCCACAGAAGGTCTCGCAGTTAATCAAGAAGGTAAACCAAACTATGTTGTAAAGAGAGAAAAAGCTTTAAAAAGAAATGCTCCGTTTTTTCAAAAAGGAACAAAAAATTTTCAGTTTCACCACATTATGAATATTGGTGGTGAAATTCCTTTAGATACAAATGATATTGGAATTATTTCTGAAAAGATGAATAGAACTCTTGCTCCTTATAATAGAAAATTAAATAACATAGCAGATAATATTTCTGATTTAATTAATGCTCAATCTGATGGTTACTTAAAAAAAATAGAAACTTTAAATAATCAAGCAGAGGGAATTGTTAAAAATGCAACTAAACAATTACCTAACGAATATAAAAACTTAATTGGTTTTAATAAAGTAGTTCCAGTATTTGATGAAAATGCAACGGTTATAGATTTTACAGCTAAAAAAGTTGGAGGCAGTAATCAAAAACAACCTGGAATAAAATTAGAAAATTTAACAAATAAACAAGCAAGTGCATTAAGAAAACAAATTAAAGCAGATGCATTAAAATTTGAGAAAGCTGGATTAAAAGATAAAATACTTTCAGGAGCAGGTAAAGTTTTAAAAACAGCGGGTAAAGTTATTAAACCTGTAGGATATGCTGTAGGCACTAAAGCTTTGTTTGATGCAAGAGCCTTGGCTAAAGAACAAGGAATAGAGTTATCTAAAACAGACCAATTAATGGCCTTAGATTCTGGAGATCCAAATGTAGCAATTAATAACTATATGAGAAGAAATGACCCTGAATTCGCTGCACAAGAGAGAGCAAAAGATTTAGGACAGATGACAGATGATTTTGAAGAAGTAGGACAATCAACATTCGGGAAATACAATGACCAAATCAAAAACATCAAATTACCCTAAGACCTGGCTCCTGCCGCCTAAATCAGGACCTGATCCACAAGGGTTGAATTTAAACTATAATACTGTTAAAACAGTTAAATTGGAGAAAACAAATGGCAGACAAAATAGACAAAGCCCTAACACAAGGGCCAAGATCATCGATTAATATTCCGGGTGAAGAAAAAATTGAAGAAGCTATTGAACAAGAAGTAGTTGTTGAAGAAACTAAAAAAGGACCAGTAGAAATGGTCGAGGAAGAGGATGGGTCAGTTACAGTTGACTTCGATCCTAATGCCGCTTCACCAGAAGGTAGTGATGAACACTATGCAAACTTAGCAGAATTTTTACCCGATAATGTTTTAGGAGAACTAGGATCTGATCTAACTCAAAAATATATGGACTACAACATGTCCAGAAAAGATTGGGAAAAAACTTACACACAAGGTTTAGACTTATTAGGTTTTAAATACGATATGAGAACTGAACCATTTCAAGGGGCAAGTGGTGCAACTCACCCTGTTCTTGCAGAAGCTGTAACACAGTTTCAAGCTTTAGCTTACAAAGAATTATTACCAGCAGATGGACCCGTTAGAACACAATCTATTGGTGCACCTAGCGAAGAAAAAACAAGACAAGCTCAAAGAGTAAAAGATTATATGAACTATGAGCTCATGGAAAAAATGCATGACTATGAGCCCGACTTCGATTCAATGTTGTTCTATCTGCCATTAGCAGGTTCAACATTTAAGAAAGTTTATTTTGATGAACTTTCTGGTAAAGCAACATCGAAGTTTGTACCTGCGGATGATTTGATTGTTCCCTATTCGGCTACCTCATTAGACGATGCGGAAGCAATCATCCACCGGGTTAAAATTTCTAAAAACGAATTAAGAAAACAACAAGTTGCAGGTTTTTATTTAGATGTAGAATTAGGTACACCTGGTTATCAAGAAAACGAAGTTGAGAAAAAAGAACGAGAACTAGAAGGTCAAAGAAAATCTAAAGACGATGACATTTATACTTTGCTAGAGTGTCATGTTAATTTAGACCTTGAAGGTTTTGAAGATCAAGATCAAGAAACGGGTGAACAATCAGGAATAAAAATTCCTTACATTGTAACTGTTGAAGAAGCTACAAGACAAGTTTTAGCTATTAGAAGAAATTACGAAATTGGAGATCCAAAGAAAGAGAAGATCCAATACTTTGTCCACTTTAAGTTTTTACCGGGACTAGGATTTTACGGCTTTGGTCTCATCCATATGATTGGTGGTCTGTCTAGAACTGCAACTGCAGCTCTTCGTCAATTATTGGATGCGGGTACGCTCTCCAACCTACCCGCAGGATTTAAAATGCGTGGCATTAGAATTAGAGATGACGCGCAATCAATTCAACCTGGTGAGTTTAGAGATGTAGATGCACCGGGTGGTAACTTAAAAGATTCGTTTATGATGTTACCATTTAAAGAACCATCTCAAACATTATTACAATTAATGGGTGTTGTTGTATCAGCTGGTCAACGATTTGCATCGATTGCAGATATGCAAGTCGGTGATGGTAATCAACAAGCGGCTGTTGGAACAACTGTTGCTCTTCTGGAAAGAGGATCAAGAGTTATGTCCGCAATACACAAAAGAATTTACTCTTCTTTAAAACAAGAATTTAAAATGCTAGCAAGAGTATTCAAATTATATCTACCACCGGAATATCCATATGATGTAGTTGGGGGTCAAAGAATGATTAAACAACAAGACTTTGATGATCGAGTAGATATACTGCCAGTTGCGGACCCTAACATCTTTTCACAAACTCAGCGTATATCCCTCGCGCAAACAGAGTTGCAGCTGGCAACATCTAATCCGCAAATACATAATTTGTATCAAGCGTATAGAAATATGTATGAAGCCTTAGGTGTAAAAAATATTGATACGTTATTAGTTAAACCACAACCACCTGCTCCAATGGATCCTGCATTAGAAAATATTATGGCTTTAGCTGGTAAACCTTTTCAAGCTTTTCCTGGTCAAGACCATAGAGCACACATCACATCGCATTTAAACTTTATGGCAACTAATATTGCTAAAAATAATCCTATGATTACAGCTGCGATGGAAAAAAATATTATGGAGCACATAAGTTTGATGGCACAAGAGCAAATTGAATTAGAGTTTGCACAAGAAATTCCACAACTTGCTCAGATGCAACAGATGGCCCAACAAAATCCACAAGTTGCACAGCAGTTACAAGCCATGACACAAAGACTTGAAGCAAGAAAAGCTGTGTTGATTGCTGAAATGATGGAAGAATTTTTAAAAGAAGAGCGAGAAGTCACGTCAGGTTTTGGAAATGACCCTATCGCTAAGCTTAGAGCAAGAGAATTAGATCTTAGAGCTATGGATAACGAGCGTAAAAAGGTTGAAGGTCAGGAAAGAATCAATCTTGATCGTATGAAATCTATGATGAACCAACAAGACAAGCGAGATAAGTTGGATCAGAACGAACAATTAGCAAAACTAAGAGCTGATACATCAATCGAAAAGACAATTTTGAGCAAATCTATTCCAAATGTGGATAAAATGATGCCAAGTGTTGAAATTGAAAAATATGAAGGAGAAAATCGATGAGAAAAAAGTTCCCAGACCTAACAGGTGACGGAAAAGTTACACAAGCAGACATTCTTAAAGGTAGAGGAGTGTTTAAAAAAGGTGGAAGCAGTAAATTTATCCAAAAAGCGATAAAAAAACCTGGTTCACTAAGAAAATCTTTAGGAGTTAAAAAAGGTAAGACAATTCCTAAGTCAAAGTTAAAAGCAGCGGCTAAGAAACCAGGAAAACTTGGACAAAGAGCTAGATTTGCTATAACATTAGGCAAGTTAAGAAAAAAATAGGAGGACAAATGGCTGAAAAAGTAAATGTAAACAAAGCATTGGACATCAATAAAGATGGCTTCTCTAACGGAGGTATTGATATTGAAACTCCAGGTCAAAACTTGGAGAGAGATCCTAGAACTAAGACTTTAGCTAATGGTATGCAATCAAATGTATTACCAACTGGTGATGAAGTTGAAGTTAAAGGAACTAAAAGAATGCTGAAGTCAAAGAGTAAAAAAGCTACTTGGTACTAACATGTGGTTATCGGCAATTAAATTAGCCGTCTCTGCTGGAAGTAAGATTTATGCTAATAAGCAGAAGGCAAAAGTCGCTATGTCAGACGCACAACTGCTACATGCAGAGCGTCAAGCTCGTGGTGAGGAACAATACCAGGGTAAATTATTAGAAGCACGTCAAAACGATTATAAGGACGAATTTGTTCTCGTAATATTGTCTGCCCCTATAATTGTGCTTGCTTGGGGAGTCTTTTCAGACAATCCAGTTGCTATGGAGAAGGTAAAAATTTTCTTTGAACACTTCGCAGCACTGCCGACCTGGTTTTCCACATTATGGATCCTTGTAGTTGGTAGTATTTTTGGTATAAAGGGTACACAAATATTTCGTAATGGAGGTAAAAAATAATGAGACAAAATGGAGTTAGACCTGCAAGATTCAGATTCAATAAAGGTGGACGTGCAGGAGCAATGGGTGGCGGAAAAATGATTTCTGGCACTGCAAGAAAAGATGAAGCTTCTGGCTTTTATTCACCAGACATGGGAATGAGAGGCGGAAAAATGTATAAAAAAGGTGGAGCCGTGAAAAAAGTTGGTAAGAAAAAACAGGGCTACAAAGATAGAAAAGATGAATCTATCGCTATGAGAATCAAAAAGAAAAGAACACCTGCACAGTTAAAAGCTAGCAGAGATGAGTCTTACGGAAAATTTGGTTCTAAAGCTAAGAAAAAAGGTAAGATCAATAGATAATGAGTCAACGTAACATTAAAAAACTTATTGAGCAGATGCAAGGCAAGAAAAAGAAGAAGACTAAAAAAACTTCTGTTATTAAAGAAGCTTTATTAGGTAGAAAACATTTTTCTGATGGCAGCAACTCAATGATTAGACAAGCTCAAAAGAATTATAATGGAAGTTATATTTCTGGAGACTTAGGGGGTGTTAAAGTTGGAAACAAATCTTATGCAAAATACTATAAAGGGTTAATCTAATGGCATTTGAATATCCGTCAACAATAACAGCTAGAAAAGAAAAGAAAAAAGCTGAAAAAAAGAAAAAAGAAGAAAAATTAATGCAAGATTTTGCTAAAGCTACAAAATCTATACATAGTAAAAAAGAAGGCATGCCTAAAGAAATTGCAATGATTCAATTTGAAGAAGCTATATCTGGAAAAAATGTAGGTAAGGGTTTAGATAAAAAATTTGAAAAAGGAGATATGTCAAGTATTAAAAAAATAGCTGACGCTGCAGCAGATGAAAAACAATTAGCTAGAACTGAAAGAAAAATGTCTAGAGATTTATTTAGAGGTGGTGGAAGAGCTAGTTTAAAAGGCGGCGGAATCTGTAAAAAAGGAATGAATCCAAAAGCTAGAGGGAGAAATTCATAATGGCAAAACTATGTCCTAGAGGTAAAGCGGCAGCGAAAAGAAAATTTAAAGTGTACCCATCAGCATATGCTAACATGTACGCATCAGCTGTATGCTCAGGTAAAGTTACACCAGGTGGCAAGAAGAAAAGAAAAAAAGCTGCTAACGGTGGACTTATGGATATGACTAAAATGATGGATGTCTAATGGCCGAAAAAGGTTTAAGATCATGGGTAAAAGAAAACTGGGTAGATATTGCAAACAAAAAATCGGATGGCTCATTCCCGAAGTGTGGAAGAAGTGGTGGAGAAAAAAGAAAAAAATATCCAAAATGCGTGCCCATTGCAAAAGCAAGAGCGATGAGCAAAGGTCAGCGTGCGGGTGCCGTAAAGAGAAAACAAGCCAAGGCAAATACTGGGCCAACCCCTAGTAGAGCTGCAACATTTGCAAAAAGAAAAAAAGCAGCTATAGGTGGAATTATTGATATGACGAGGATGTATGATATCTAGATCACAAATGCCAAGAGAATTATATAACAAAGGCACTATGCCTGCGAGAAATAAAAAAAACTTTAGATCTACAAAGTCTGGAGCAGGAATGACACGAGCCGGTGTCAAAGCCTACAGAAAATTAAATCCCGGTTCTAAACTAAAAACAGCCGTGACAGGAAAAGTAAAACCTGGATCAAAAGCTGCAAACCGACGTAAGTCGTACTGTGCAAGAAGCGCAGGGCAGATGAAAAAATTTCCAAAAGCTGCAGCTAATCCTAATTCACGAATCCGTCAGGCAAGAAGGAGATGGAAGTGTTAAAGAAAAAAAATGCAATTAAAAAAGTGATTAAGGGATTGGGCAAAGCAGTTAAAGCTCATACTAAACAAGCTAAAATGTTAAAAGGAGCTATTAATGGCGGATCCAAAAAAAGGAACAGGAAAAAAGCCTAAAGGTTCTGGTAGAAGACTCTACACAGACGAAAATCCTAGAGACACAGTTGGCATAAAATTTGCTACACCAACAGATGCAAGAGCAACTGTTGCAAAAGTAAAAAAAGTCAGTAAACCTTTTGCTAGAAAAATACAAATCCTAACTGTTGGCGAACAGCGAGCCAAAGTTATGGGTAAATCAAAAGTCGCTGCTATATTTAAAAAAGGGAAAGAAGCTATTAGAAAGGCTAGAAAAAATGGATGATCTAACAATAATAACAAGACTACAAAAAGACCTGAAAGAAGCTTATCAACAAATCGGTGATGCGATGATTGCTGGAACTGTTGACAATATGGAAAAATACAAATATATGATGGGACAGGCACATGCCTATTATAAAATATCTCAGGATATCTCTAACCTGCTAAATAAGAAGGAGCAACAAGATGCAAAAGGAACAGTCATCAAACTCAACACCAAAGACTAAGTCTGCGTTGTTGGACAAGTACGAAAAACAAAACGAAGAAGCACATCAAAAAGAAGTAGATGGCTATGAACGTTT
>Ga0208157_1001126_pt1 | contig 12632 bp, 7 predicted proteins | sample 5_EtaG_FD_184077 | JGI IMG/M metagenome (GOLD analysis project Ga0208157, IMG submission 184077) | Marine viral communities from the Subarctic Pacific Ocean - 5_ETSP_OMZ_AT15132 metaG (SPAdes) (version 2) | ecosystem: Environmental > Aquatic > Marine > Oceanic | place: Pacific Ocean | collected...
AGCTTTGTATGTTGTTTATCGTCATTAAACTTAGCTAAATATGATGAATGGAAAGGAACAAACCTTATATACGACGCCACGTGGTTTCTTGATGGCGTTATGGAGGAATTTATTCAAAGAGCAAAAGGACTTAGAGGTTTTGAAAATGCCATTCGTTCTGCTACAAAAGGACGAGCGCTTGGGCTGGGTGTACTCGGATGGCACACATATCTCCAAGAAAAGGCTATACCTTTTGAAGGTTTACTTGCTCAGTTTGAAACTAGGAAAATATTTTCGCAAATTAAAATCGAAAGTGAAAGAGCTTCCAGAAACCTTGCTGAGGTTTACGGTGAACCTTTGTGGTGCGCTGGCACTGGTTATCGTAATACTCATTTGCGTGCTATTGCTCCCACTGTTAGTAATTCAAAGCTTAGTGGAAATATTTCGCCGGGAATAGAGCCTTGGGCTGCTAATGTATTTACTGAACAATCAGCTAAAGGAACTTTTATACGTAAAAATCCTACGCTTTTAAAACTATTTAGAAAACTTAAAATTAACAATAATGAAACATGGGATAAAATTCTCGCGGATGGCGGTAGTGTGCAGGGTTTATCTGAGCTTGACAAGGTTACAATGGGACCTCACGAAATACCGGCTAAAGATGTATTTAAAACGTTTAAAGAGATTAATCAACTTGAGTTAGTTAATCAAGCTGGCATACGACAACAGTACATAGATCAGTCTGTTAGTTTAAATCTAGCATTTCCTAGCGTGGCTACACCTAAATGGATTAATCAGGTTCATATGGCCGCTTGGAAAAACGGTATTAAAACTTTGTATTATACTAGAACTGAGTCAGTGCTACGCGGCGACATAGCACAACAAGCAATGAGTGAAGATTGTATTGCTTGCGACGGATAATAATAAAGGGGCTTACGCCCCTTTTTTTATATGTCTTTTGATTCTATTAATGTATAAGTAAAATTATTACTCCAAACATCTCTAGCAGTTTGACATATATCTAAAAACTCATGCCAGTCGTCGTTGTCGGCTATTACTTGACATCCAGCAGACCACTTATCAACATATGTAGAAGTTTTACCTGATCTTCCAGTTGCTCTATGAATATTAATACCAAACAAACCAGTTTGAATATTGTTTTCGTCTAGATCATATTTGTCATCTCTATTATTATCTCTATAAACGGTTACAGGATTTTGTTGTCCTAAAGCTAGGTATTTACCTTGATGTAGCCTTAGTTTATGAGAGCTTTTATATTGACCTGGTTTTAATACGGCAACACCTTCTTTTCTCATTATATTTTCAACCCAATGAGTACCAGGATCTGTCGTGCACTTGTAGCAACGAAACTGCCACTCACTATTTATTTTATATGAAATAGTTATACAATCATCAAACTTGTTAGTAACTTTAAAATCAGTATCAGAGTTTCTTACACCAACAATATTAACATTATAATCACCGTTTTCAAACCATTTGTAACCTAAGTTTTTTACAGCTTTTTCTATTTGGCTACGTGTGTAACAAGAGCAACTCATTTTATTTCTTTTTTCTACCTTTTCTAGCCTTGCCTTTTACAGCATCATCTATATCGCCAAGCTGATTACCAACCTCTTTTATAGCATCAGCTACATCAGCTAGCTCTTGAGCTGTAAGCTTATATCTTTTTTTAATTTCTTGTACTGTAGATATAGCTTTTTCATCTATAGTAGTTTTGCTCCATAAAGCGTTCCACATATCTTTCCAGTACTGTTTAGTTAATTTCCACATAATTTAAAATTTATCTGCCGTGTTTATTTCATTTATAGTTTGTTGTATTTCTAGTAGATCTGTTGGCAGCATGAGATCTAAACCAGCTTTAAAAACTTTTTCTTTAACACCATTTTTAAATATTAATAACGTAGGTGCCATACGTATTCTGTATTTCTTTTTTGCCTTAGGAGCTTTAGCTATATCTACTCTGTAGTATGTAGCGTTTTTAATCTTGTTCCACTCTGCAAAACAGTTTTCTTTATTAAAATCAGCCCAAAACTCTACAACTATTGTTTCAAAGTTGTTTTCACCGAATGAAGATACTTGTGCTATTTTAGATTCAAAGTCTTTGTCATCTATCCAGTATTGTTCAGGAACACTTACTTGGCTAAAAGCTATTGTTGTAAATAAAAGTAAAATTAAATTTTTCATCTTCCTCTTTGTATTTCGTATAAACGTTCGTCAATTTTTTCTAAAGTTTCTTTAATTTCTTCGACATCATCTTGAGTGTCCATTATTGTACCTCTAATAAGCTCGTCTTTTAAATCAAACTCTGTTCTAGTAATATTAGGCTTTGGAAGTTCTTTAGCCTCTGCTATTTCAGATTTTAAACCAAACCACATACCACAAGCTGTAGCTACAAAACTTACGATTATGCCAATTGTTTTTAAATCAAGAGTTAGTTTAGTGTTCTCGCTTACTTCTGTTGCCATTATCTTAGTGTTACGTTTATTCCAAAGTTAGTGTTAAATATTTCACGATCCCAAAACTTTACGTATTCAGCTTCCGCAAACAAACCTACTGTTTTCCATATTTTCCAGCCAAACATAATACCGCCTTGCATATCTTGCCATTGTTCAAGCTCTGAGTCTTCACGAAGACCTCCTTTACCCCAATTATTTCTATTTAAATAGCTAAAGTCAACATCACCTTTTATGTACTTGTGATAACCTAGTATTAAATTACCATACATGTGCATCCAAAAATTATTTTGATAATGATAAAAATCAAAACCAACAATAGGTGCTATTTCTCCAAAAGGATCTAATAAATCCCATTGTTCGTTATTATAGCGTAACATTAAATCACCAAATACTGTATTTCTAAACTCTAAGTCAGAGTCAGCAACCCTGTTACCAGCAGGATCAATCCAATACCAGTCAGATCTTTCATTACCAAACTCATCTTCTTCAGTGAAAAATATATCATCATATCCATATAAAAATCCTAGTTCATACCAATAATTAGCAGGATATTCTTGCCCGTTAATTGTTTGAGTTTCGTTTAGCCATATTTCTATAGGATTATAACCAAAAGCTTGTTCATGTGTTCTGTATATTGCCCCGGCAGATATACTAAACTTGTTACCTATAGGTGCTCTAAGTCTAACTTCAGCCGACTGATACTTAAAGCCTACGTTACCGGCTTGTCTTTGTTCAGCTTTTATAATATGATACTTACCAGTGTGGCGTATAAAGTATCTTGAGTTTTCAAACTCATCACCGCGTTGACGTTCTTTTTCATAATGAAACAAATATTCTAAACCTTGCACAGCCGCTGTTGGCGCAGATAAAGCTATGTTGTTTTCTGTACCGTTATAAAAGTTAGGTTTGTTTTCATACCCAAATCTAGCTAGTTTACGTATACCTAATCCTATTCTATAATCATTTGGAAAATACTCTGTGTCATCTATAACCTGTGGTATATCATATAAGTTACCGTCTTCAGGTGGTCTTACAAAATAATCTTTACGAGGTGTTTCAAATGAGTTTGAAGTATTACCAGCAGCATATACGCTAGAATACTTAAACACATTATCATATATTTTCTTAAACAGCTGCGCGTCTGCATTTATGCTATACACGCAAGCTAGCACTACTAATAATAGTTTTTTCATGTTTATTGTTTTATGATACGTTACTACTTGAGGCTCTACGTTTGCCCATACCTACTTTTTTCTTAGCGCGCACAACTTTACTACGCTCAGCTTTAGTCATTTGGCCCCAGGTTTTAGGTGATTTACTGTTAACTTTACGTGATGGTCTACAAACTTTAGTTTTTTTGTTTTTAGAAGAACCACAGACATTACCTTTTTCGTCTTTCCATTTTTCTTTAAACCAACGTTTAAGAGCTAATCCTGACTTTGTTTTTCTAACAGCCATTACTTTTTACTTTTATTGCCCCAGTTTTTAGCACCGACCTTACGGCACTTAGCTATAGCACCACTAGCATAAGCTGATGGGAACACTTTATATCTTTTTTTTACTTTGTGGTAACATGCGTCTTTTGGCATAATATTATCTTCTTTTTGCCTCTCGGCGTTTAACTTCTCTTCTTTTAATAGTTCTACCTTTTTCTTTTTTATCTTCTTCGTCTTCAATACCAAGCTGCCAGTCTGACCAACCTAATAATAAAGCCGTTTGTTGCCAATACTCTAGATCTTGATTTAAAGCATCATTTATGTTTTGACTTTTAACTAATAATCTATCAAGCGGTAAGTTTGTTGTAGCTGTAACAACTTTTGATCCTGCCTCTAAAGCTGGATTGTCAATACTAAAATCTTCAAATTCACCTTTTTTAGCAAATTGTATAGCTCTACCAGCAGAAGCTATTTTTCTATACTTAGACTGTATAGGCGGAGTTATGCCTAAAAAATCTATAGATGCTTTTTCGTATTTAGGTTGTTTTTTACCAGACTCTTTATATATTCTAAGCGCAGCGTCTTTAACGGCGGCAACGGCGGCTCCGTAAAAGCCCATACCTCTTAATAAAGAATTAGCCATACCATTAGCTATATCTATAGTTTTTTCTTTTTTCTTTTCATCATCTTCATCGTCACCAAATGCTAAAGCAAAAGCACCTTGCTGAAGAGCATTAAATAATAAGTTTTGTGCAAAAGTATAATAAACTATCTTAGATATATTAGTCTTTGCATCTCCTCGGCTATTTTTAAGGTCTAGAACAGACTTTTTTATTATTCTAGCGTACTGAGATGGTGTATTAGCAAAAGCAAGCACTAAACGACCTAGTGAACCAGCTTGTTGTTGGCTAATTTTATCAGGTCTGCTTGACTGCTGACTTTCTTCTGAAGTTTCTCTAAAATCTTCAAATGCTTTTCTTTGAGCTTCAGCAGTTTCAAAACCTTGTTTTTCGTATGTTTTAATTCTATTACGATAAAAAGTAGATCCACCAGAAGCGATAGCAAAGCTATCAGCTAATTGTGTAGGTGTAAAACCAACTCTTAGTATTTCATTTATAACACCTCTAACGCCACCTTTTTTAGCCATTTCAGCTATATCAGCTTCGTTAATCTCCATACGTAAACCATCTCTTCTTGATACTAAAAAATCAGAGTTAAATAGTTTTACAAAATCTTTCCAGTATTGTTTTTGATTAGCAAAAGCTTTACCTGCAGCAAATATATTATTATCTTTAAAATTTATAAAGTTTGTTGCTGAAAGAGTTTGAAGCACGGCAGATCTAGTGTTAAAAAACATTATAGCACCAACAGATCCGTTAACCCAGTCTGTAAGCCTACCTGTTAAACTATCCATGCCATATGTTCTGTTTCTACCAGTTTTCATACGTAATAGCATATTTTCCATAGCTTTACGATATTGAGTTCCATAAGCCGCTTCTAGTTTGTTCATGTTTTCTTTAGAAAAAAGCACATCAACGTTAGCTTGCCATTGTTGCAAGTGTTTAGCTCTTTTAGTAGTATTTATTCCTTGTAACAAGTCTGTAGTTATGCTACCACTTATCCAGTTTTGTTCTGGTTTTACGTAGCCATCACCTTTGTTTATTTTTATAAGCTGATTACCAAATTTAATAAGATCAGGAGAGTTTTTAACTTCTTTAAGCAATTGTCTTAATTCACCTTTAGTAAGACCAGGTACTTCCATGCCTTGCTTAGACCATACATAAGCTCTAACGGCTTGCTCTCTTGTAAAACCTAAACCACCAGGTATTTCTTTTCTTAAATTTTTAGGGACAATACCTATTTGTTTTTTAATAGATTTATAATCGTTTATTAAAGCTATTCTTTCAGAGGTTACTCTATCCATTGCTTTAGCGTAAGGTTTTAGTAAAGTTTCTTGATAAAAAACTAAATCTGCATCACCTTGTTTACCTTTACCTAATGTTTTATATAATAAACCTACAAAATCTTCTGCTGATGGTGATATAAATAAATCAAACTTACCTTTTTTAGCGCCTTGAATACTAGCTGTAGACTCTCCTACTTTTGTTTTTGCGCTAATACCAACAGATCTTTCAATTATTCTATTAAACTCTGCATTTAATCTATTTTCTCTTGACGCACTAAAAGGAACGTTATTACCATAAACGCTTTCTGCAAATAAAACCCTTTGGTCTCCATATTTTTGCATTAACTTAATAACTTCAGGGTGTTGCATACGATTTTCACCAGTATGTCTTAAACCTAAATTATTAAGCAAATTATCTAGTTCTTTAGTTACAACATTAACTCTGGATTTTTCATAAAAACCATTAAGCTCTTCAATAGTGATTTTACCATCTAAAGCATCTACTGTTTTTAAATATAAATCATTAGCAGTTGTTTCGTGCTCTAGTATAACCTCGTTTTTACCTTTTAATATTTCACCTTTAGGTCCTAATATTTGAAGTCCAGGTCTAGATACTTTTCTACCAACACCTCTTTGATCTACAAACATAAGCTTCATGTATGCTTTACCTTTTTCAACTTGACCAGTTTCAATAAAATATTCAACTTGATCTAACATATGCTCTCTAGCTTGTTGAGCTTCAGCTTCAATAGCTAATCTAGAATTTTCAAAGTTTCTTTTAATAAATTCAGTTTCTAAATAGCCATCAATTTTTTCTCCGTCTACAGTTATTATGTTTTTACCTTGTTTGTTTTTGCTAAGCTTTATTCCAAACTTACTAATATCTATGCCAGATTTTTTTAATACTTCTCTAACAAATTGATCGTTTCTATTTATAAAAGGTAATCCTCTAAAAGTTCTTATTTGTCTAGAGTGGTTTTTAATCCAAGATACAATTTGTTCTTTTTTTGTTTCAAAAGCAGGCGAAAGTTTTTGAGCTCTCATTTCTTTTAATACAAGCTCTTTTTGAGAGTCAGTTAAGTTTTTATAATCTTTATCAAAACTTCTTCTAGAAACAACGTCTGCCATTTCAAATCTATCAAGCTGTTTTATATTAAAGCCGTCTGGTTTTGCGTTAATATTTTCTAACAATTCTTTACTAGCTTCAAAACCTAATGTTTTAGTTTCAGTATCGCTAAGCTCTCTTAGTTTACTTACTATTTCTAAATATGATTTTTTATTAATACCATCATATTTTTTAGCACTAGCATTTATTATTTCTTGTAAAGCTATTTTAGATTCGTTAGTAACTAAAAACTTACTTGCCACTTGGTATGCATCATCTAAAATCTTTTTAGTGCTAAAATCTTTATCTATACCTTGTTGTATTTTTTCAGAAAATCTATCAACTAAAGCATCTTCAAGAGGTAAAGATTTATCACCTTGACTTTCGTATAACTCTTTAAATAACCTACGTTGCTCTGTAAGCATTGTTCTCTGCTCTTTTCTACTTCTAGAAAAATCAATATTTGGATCTACAATAAGCTTTTGCGAAGCTTTAGCTATTTCTTGCGTAGTCATATCTATAGCTTTCATTACGCCAGGAGACTTTTCTTTAGTTAAAGTAAAAGTTATAGCGTTTACAAAAGCATCTTTTCTAGTACCTTTTAGGCCAGATCTTTTTCCTTCAGCCGTAACAGCAGGTGGATTAAAAAACTCTCTAACTTGTTCAGGTGATGGTTTTAATCTTTCGTAGACAGTAGGTCCTTGTTTTTCATTTTCAACGTATAGCTCTTCGCCTTTATTTATAGCTTCGTCTATTTCTTTTTGAGTAGTTAAGCGTTTTTTAACTTTAGTAAATATTTTATCTTCTGGAGCTAATCTTCTTTCAAGTTGCACTAAAACACCTATAGGCAGATTTTTACTACCAAATAATGTTTGATGATTTTCTTGTAAAAAACTATTTAAATCTTTTAGTTTGTTTTTTACTGGTTTAAAAGCTTTTTCTTGGCCAGCTTGTTTTACAAACAATTGAAAGCCTTTTTCAAAAACATCTGGTCTTTCTCCTTCAAATATTTCAAAAGTATTTGTTTCTATAAAATCTTCTAAAGATTGATCAACAAACTTTTTACCACCTATTGTAAGTTCTTCAGCTATAACAGATTTGGGTCTTTCGTATGCAGATCTTTTAAAACCTAGATCAATAGCATCTTCTATATTACCCGAAACCTCAAAGTCTCTAGCAGTACCATCTTCTCGTTCAATAGTATCTTCAAATCTTTCTCTTTTAAAGTTTTTCTTTGATGTAGCTGTACCTATTTTTCTTTCTAAATAAGAATTTATATAAGCATCAAGATCTTCGTTTTTAGCTGGATCAAAGTTTTTAACATGCTTAATCAGCTCAGGTCTTGTTTGCTCAACAATAGCTTCTATAACTTTTGCCATATTTAAACCGCCATCTTCTCTTAAAAACTCTTTTCTTTGATAAGTAGGTGTTTCGAATATAGCTGGATTTTTACTTTTTAATCTAAGTACAACATTACCAATAGTTTCATTGTATTGATCTACAATGTCAGATATTACTTTACCTTCTCTTTCACCCATTTTACCTAAATCAGCTTCCATGCGATCTGCAATTTCATTTTTGCCTTGATCACGCATCCTTTTTATAGCTTGTAAAAAGTCTTTTTGTCTTTCTGTTTCTTTGTTTTTAATTTTAACAAGATCTTCACCTAAATCATTTACTTTTTCTTTTCTAGATGCAGATAAACTTGGATTTTCTTCTTTGTAAACTTCTTTAGCGGCTTTTTCAGAATTATCTTCTATAAACTTAACAGCTGTATTTTCAGCAGCTTTTTCGCCTTTAGCAAAACCTCTAAGCATTTCAAACATGTTTTCACCTGTTTCTGAGCTAATTTCTAAGTTTTTAAATCCAGCTTTTCTAAGTCCTGGTATTAAGCCTGTAAGTCCAGATCCTAACTTTTCGCTAAATTGTATTCTCTCTACATTAATTAGCTCGCCTAATACAGTTAAGTTTTCTTCATACCATTTTTCTTTAGGTTGTGAAACGTCATATCTAGCAGCAACTTCTTCGTTTAATAAACGTTTTTGAGAAGGTGTTAGTCTATCTAATATGTCATCAATAATTTTTACACCTTCAGTTGTTACATTTCCTGAAACATCTTTTAAACTACCTTTCAAAACAAAATGTATATCTTCGTGTAACGCGTCTGTAACACTTCTTTGTTTTAAAGCTTCTTCTTTATTTATTACTCTTTGGCCGTTTGTAGTAAAAAATCCTAACTCTTTTGTAGCGTCAGCAGGTTTATTTGGAAAGTTTTCATTATAAAGTTTTTGAAACTCTTGAGGTGTTTGTGCTTCTATTGGAGCGTCAGCGCCTATTCTTTTAGCTCTTTCTTGTGCTTCTTGTATTTTTTTACCATAAAGAGTCGCAGTGCTATTATCTAATCTTTCTTGTAGTTTTAAATATAAGTCACCTGTTTCTTTGTAAGGCTCATACTCTTTTTTCATTGAAGCAATATCTTTACTAGGTACAGCTAAACTTTCTTGACGTTGTATGTCTAAAAATAAATTAACTTTTTTAGTAATAAAATCATAAGCAGCTTTTCTATCAGCTTTATTATATGTTTTATATTCAGCAGAATTATTTAATATATTATCTATAGCTGTGTTTCTGTCAAAAGTGCTCTTAAAAGCTCTGTATTGATCTGTATTTGGCTTTATACCAAGCTCTAAAAGCATTTTAGCTTCTGGTATTTTAGCTAACTTAGCAGATTCTCCAGGCGTTAACTTATTACCGTTTCTAAACTTTCTAGATATTACATATATATCTTTATCTGTTGGAAACGTTTTATCACCATATCTATCAACAGAAGCTCTATTTAGTTTTATTTCAGCTTTGGCTAGGTTTATTTCAGCTTGAGTTGATAATATTTCGTAGTTGTTATTTAATTCTGTTAAAAGTTCGTTTTTTTGTTCTGTATTAAGTGTAGGATTATCTAGTATTTCTTGTTGCTTTTTTTGAGCTGACAAAGCAAGATTGTCTAAAACACCTTCAAAATCTTTTGTTCCTACATTTTCAAATTTTTTATGTTCTTCACCAAAATATTTAGCTGCTTTAACAGATCCTTCAGTTCTGTTTCGCATTCTTAATATATCGTTACTCATGTCTCTTATGAAGCCACCTCTTACAAAAGGATTTTGTTGACTAGCTCCAAAAATTCTTAATTTATAAAATTCAGCTAAAAAATCTTTTGTTTTAAACTCATAATCTTCATAATTAGTAGTCATAAACTTAGCAAATTCAAACGAAGTTGCACCAGCACCAGCGCCTACAGCTCTATTTATTTGATTAGTTGCAAAATTAGATTTACTTATATACTGCATAAAGGGACTAAAAAACTTACCTACTCTATTGCTTTTCATTAGCATATCTGTAAAAGAATTACCTACACCTAACGAAGCAGCAAACTTAGGATCAAAATTTTTAGCACTACCACGCGCTGTAGTTACACCTTCTGTAAGCTCTGTAGTAAGTTTAAATATAGCTGTTTCTTCAGCTGCAAAAACGCCAGTTTTTAGTGCTTGTTGTACAACTTTATTTGCTGTTCTACTCTTTTTAACAAAAGTTGAGCCGTTTATAGTATTTTTTATAACTTTACCAGTTTTGTTTATAACATTACCACTTACTTTCCTAGTTAAATAAAGCTCACCTATAAACTTAGCTAAAGCTGGAAAATGACCAGAAACTAATTCTGCACCACTTTCCTCTAATGCTTCAGATATAAATCTTTCATCTTCAACTGGTTTGCCTGAAGCGTCTTGTGTTGTACGAACGTAATCTATTTCTTTTAATTTATCAATAAAAGCATTGTTTATTGCAACTCTATTTTTTGATGAAGCTTGTGCTGATGTTGCACCAAGCGCTTCCAAAGTGCCTTGCTTTATAGCTGTAAAATCAAAATCAAAAAATCCAGGAGCTTCTTTAGTTAAAGGATCTTGATTTAACTGTATAGCCTTGTTTAAAACAATGTATTGCTCAAGAGCCTTGTTATAAGCTGTAACAACCGGATGACTACCTGCTAACTTTGAAATGTTTGAAGGTATTATACCTTTTTCTGCTATGTTATTTATTTTATTAAAATCAGCTTTTGTGCTTAATGGGCTGTCATATTCGCCTAAAGGATCTGAACCACCCGCAACAAAACTAATTAATCCTTCAACAGAAAATTCTTGTTTTCGTACATTACCTATGCCAACAGTAGATACATCACCAGCTAAACCTACAACTTTAGAATAGGCATTTACAAGTTGATTATTTAGATCATCTATTTCTGTGTTATCAGCTAAATCTTGAGCTTTAGCGTTTATTAAATCACCTTGATCTTTCTGTTCTTCGCTTAGTTGATCATAGTTAACTAACTGTCCAGTTGTAAAGTCATATAGTTGATCTTCTCCGCTATTTATTTTTTCTTTTAAACCTTCAATTTGCTGATTAATATTTTCAATTTTAAAAGAATCTTTTTCTGTTCTTAATTTGTCATTTAAATCAGATATTTGTTTTTCAATAGGTGTTAAAAATACTTTACCACTTTTTAATATACCTTCAGGTGTAAACTTAAAATTATTTTTAGCTTGGTTTGTTACTGTATTTTCTCTTTGAAGTCTAGCGTCTTGTATGTTTACTATGTTTAAGCCAGGAAATTTTTCTAATAAAGTATCGTCATTTTCATAATCAATAGCATAAAAATTAGAATAATTACTTGGTCTATCTGATCTTGCTCTTTTCAAACTTGCATCAAGTTGTTGTATTTGTTGGTACACGTCGTTTTCATCAACTTCAAAATCACCAAATTTTGGTATATTTGTAAATTGACCTAAAAGAGTAGTTCTATCTCTCATAGTAGACATGTTTTCATAATCAGGAAATATAGTACTTTTACCTTCTTTTGCAGCAAAATTATTTAATATTTGGTTTTGCTGTGCTCTTTGTTCTATACTACCGTCTGCCCAAACATTAACACCTAAAGTGTTATTTAACTCTTGTTTTTTTGTTTGTTTTTTAGGCGGATCTATTTTTTCTTCATACACAGGTGCAGTGCTTTGCACTTTTTCGCCTGAAATATCAGTATCTAATATATCTTGAGTTTGTTGTAACGCAAATGGATCAGCTCCTGTAAAAGCCGAAGAACCAAGATCCGAGTCTAAGTCCATACTCTCTGGTGCTGCACTTTCCGACGGCGCATCCGCACCCGCTACACCGTCTTGTTGAAAATTTTCATCAGTAGTATTTTGCTCTGAAACTTGTTCATTTTTTTCTTTAAAAGCTTTAATAAGTGGTATAGCTTCTTCTCTACTAACACCTTGTTCTTTTAATTGCTTTATATACTCAGCTAAAGTCATATTTATTTATTTTAATTTAATTATTATCAAAGTCTTGACCGGCTAAAAAATCCTGATACGCCTTACCTAAATAGGTGCCTTTTGCAGATCCTGTTAAAAGCTTTATATCTTCAGAATTTAACGTATTAAAAACCTTAGGATCTGACTTGTAGTTATTTATTATATTAAGTCTTCTAAACATTGTTTCGTCTTTACCAGCTTTACTAAAAGCTTCTTGAACTTTAGTTCTATCTTTATAAACAGTTGTATCTCCAGTTAATAAATCAGTGGCTGTGTCGGCGGTGCTAGATCCAAACTGTGCTTTATAGATTCTTTCTGAAAATCTTTTTCTACCAGAAAAGTCTGTAACAGCTTTTTCATTACCGTTTTTAT
>Ga0208157_1001127_pt1 | contig 12630 bp, 15 predicted proteins | sample 5_EtaG_FD_184077 | JGI IMG/M metagenome (GOLD analysis project Ga0208157, IMG submission 184077) | Marine viral communities from the Subarctic Pacific Ocean - 5_ETSP_OMZ_AT15132 metaG (SPAdes) (version 2) | ecosystem: Environmental > Aquatic > Marine > Oceanic | place: Pacific Ocean | collected...
ATCAGAAGTAAATAATTTAATTGAATCACAAGATAAACGATTAACTATTGCAGCAAAAGATTTAACTTATATACCAACAACTAAAGATAGAGTTTTGATAAGTAATGTAGAATTTAAAATAATCCAGGTAATTCAAAATGAACAAAATAATGTTGCTATTAGTTTTGATCTTGTTTTGAGGTAATTATGACAAGGCAAATTAGATTAGATCAAATTGATGATGTTATGAGAGAAGCTGTAGAAGATTTAGTAAAAGCAACAACTTTAGAATGGACTCGAAAAGTAAAAAAAGCTACTCCAGTAAGAGTTGTATTTAAAGGAGAACCTGCAGGCGGAGGCGATTTAAGAAATGCCTGGCAAACAGAAATTAAACCATTGCAAGGAAGAATTATTAATAATTTAGCTTATGCAGAACCTGTTTGTTTTGGTGTAAATTTACCTCCTTCATGGGGCGGAACTTATAGAACCAGACAAAATACAGTTGCAGGATTTCCTGAATTAATTGGAAAAGAACTTGAAATATATGCAAGAAGAGAATATGAAAGAATAAAAAGAGGTATTTAAAATGGCTGCATTAGATTTAAATTCTGTTCGAGCAACAATAGAAGCAAGATTAGCTACAGAATTAGCTTCAAGCCCTGCAATTCCAGTAGTTTTTAATAATATGGCTTTTGATTCAACTGCAGAAGATACTTTTGTTCAATGTTCTACAAGTTTTGGTACTAATGAATATTTAACTCAGGGTGATACAAGCACAGCTACAAATAATGTTGTTGGTTTACTTGTATTGAATATATTTACAGAAGAAGGAATTGGTTCTGGAGCTAATTTTACAATTGCTGAACGTTTAAGAAATTTATATAACAGAGTAACAGTTTCTAATGTAATTTTTGATTCTCCTATTGGTCCTGAAATATTTCAATCAAGTCCAGAAGGAAAATTTCAAACACAAATAAGGATTACATTTGGAATTTATGAAGATCTATAATTTATAAATTATTGTGAAAAAAACAAAGAAGAGTTAAGATGTTTATAAATATTACTTTTTTTAGTTATGGCAAAAGTAAAGGGTGATGTAGGTCAGGTCAAATTTGATGATGGTGGCTCATCTGTTAACCCAGTTCTAGGAACTACAAGTTGGTCTTTTAGTATGTCTAAAGATATACAAGAAATTACTGCTCAGGGAGATACATTTAAACAGTTTACAGGCGGTTTGATTGAAGGCGAAGGAAGTGCTGAATTACTTTATGATGATGCAGCTTCTGGAGAAACAGCTACTTTTATTGATGGTGCTTTAGTCACTGGAGATGCAGGAACAGCATCATTTGAACTTTTTCCAGATAGTAGCAGTGCTTCTCAAAAAATATCTTTTAACGGTATTATCACTAATTTTGAACAAAGTTCATCTTTAGGAGAAGCTAATACAATTAGTATTACTTTTAAACCTACTGGAACTATTACTTCAGCTATTTAATTAACTAAAAAAACCCGCTTTTATGGCAAACCAAAGAACCGCAGATCTTATCATTGGAGCTTTCAAAGATGAGATGTCAACAAGAAGAAAGTATGTATTAGAAACTCCTAATGGCATTAATATAGATTTATATTTTCCTCCTATTACTAGATTTGATAGACAAAAAGCTCAAGCATCAGCTGGAACTGATGAGGCTTTAACTGTTTCAACTCAGTTATTATGCAAAATGGCACAAAAAGAAGATGGAAGTCCTGCCTTTGACATGTCAGATGCGCCTATATTACAAAGATCAATACCAGAAAAAGTTTTAAATGAAATTGAACTATTTTTATTTGATGTAACATTAGATCTTGATACAGCAAAAAAAGAATAAAGGGGGATAATTGGCTAAATTTTGAATTTTTCCTTGCAACAGAATTAGGTAAAACTTTGAATGAATTAAGAAATTCTATAACTGAAGAAGAATTAATATATTGGGTTGCATATTACGAAAATAAAACTGAACAAGAAAAAAGAGCACAGCAACGACAAAAACAAAAATTAGGGTAAACTTGAATAAAGACTTTTTTAATTTGTGGCTCAGGCTAATGTAAGACTTACTGTTGATGCTAGTGGTGCAACTAGAGCTTTACAGGGTGTCCAAAATAAAACAAATCAATTACAAAAAGCATTTGGCGGTTTAAGAACTGCTATTGGTGGAATAGGAATTACTTTATTAGGAAAAAATGCAATACAAACAGCAGCTAACTTTGAAAAATTAAATGTAAGACTAGGATTATTAACTAAACAATCTGGAACTTTTGCAAGATCTCAACAAATAGCTGCAGATGCTCAGAAAGCATTTGGATTAAGTTCTACCGAAGCACTAGAAGGAATAACAAATATAACCGCAAGATTAGCGCCTTTAGGAGTAGGTGTAGAAGATATAAAATCTACATTTTTTGGATTTAATACAGCTGCTAAATTAGCAGGAGCTTCAACAATAGAAGCATCAAACGCTTTTAGACAATTAGCCCAGGCTTTAGGTTCTGGAAGATTACAAGGAGATGAATTTAGAAGTATATCAGAACAAATTCCAACAATACTTAAACCTATTGCAGATGAATTAGATACAGATATTGGAAAACTAAAAGAATTTGCTTCTCAAGGAAAATTAACAAGTGATGTTGTACTTAGAGCATTAAGAAAAATAGAAAAAGATGGAGGTGCATCATTAAGAGAATTACTTAAAAATGACCCAACACAGGTATTTAAAAATCTTAGTAATGAAACAGAAAATTTATCTAGAGCATTTGGAGAAACTTTAGCTCCTGCAGTACTTCCAATTATTAGAGGATTAACAAGATTAACAGAAGTAATCACTAATTTTATAAATTCTCCTATTGGAAAAACAGCTGCAATATTTACTGGAATAGCTATGGCATTTAAAGCTGCTACTGTAGCCGCTGGTTTACTTTCAGCAGTAAAAACTATTCTTATTGCTAAATTTGCAGCAACATCTGCAGGTGCAATAGCATTAGCAAAGGCAAATGCAACTGCTGCTCTTTCAACAAAAGCACTTGCTATTTCTACAGGAGCTTTAGCAATTGCAATGAACGCTTTACCTCTAATAGCTTTAGCTACTGCTATAGGATTAGTTACTACCGCAATTATTAAACAAAATAGAGAAAGAAAGAAAAATAAAAAATTAATAGAAGAAGGAAATCAAGAAGCAATTAAGGCAGAAATAACACGTTTAGAAATAGCTTTAAAAAGAAAACAAGAACAAAAAAGAGGAGCAGGTTTATTGCAAGAACAAATAAGGAAGCTTAAAGACAGAATAGAAATTTTAAAGAAACAATTAGGTGTTGCAAAGCAACAAGAAATTCAAGATAAAAAAAATGAAGAACAATTGAAAAGAATAAAAACTTTATATGGTTCTATTGCTAATACAATAGAGACAGGTTTGGTTGATGCGATAGATGGTGCAATAAAAGGAACTAAAACTTTAGGAGAAGTTGCGTCAAGTGTATTTGGAGCAATTCAAAGAGCTATAATTCAATTTGGAGTAGCTTCTTTTCTAGGTGGATTGCCTGGAGGAATAGGAAAATTCTTTTCAGGTACAAGAGCTAATGGTGGTTCTGTTATGTCAGGTAGATCTTATTTAGTAGGAGAAAAAGGTCCTGAATTGTTTACAGCTTCAAGATCAGGTATGATTTCTCCTAATAGTGCAATTAATGGAGGTCCTACAAATATTGTGGTTAATGTAGATGCTACAGGGTCAACAGTAGAAGGAGACGATCAAGGAGGTCAAGAATTAGGAAAAGTTTTATCTGTAGCAATTCAATCTGAATTACTTAAACAAAAAAGACCAGGAGGATTATTAGCATAATGGCAACATTTCCATCAATAAATCCAACTTATGGTACGCAAAAAAGATCTGCACCATTTAAAAGAGTAGTTCGTTTTGCAGATGGTTTTGAACATAGAATTACTTTTGGATTAGCAGAAAATCAAAACCCAAAAGTTTTTATTTTTACTTTTAATGTTTCGGAAACGCAAGCAGATGAAATAGAAACATTTCTTGATGCCAGAGGTTCAACAGAAAGTTTTGATTATCAACCTGCAGGAGAAGGTTCTTCAATGAAATTTGTTTGTGATACTTGGAATAAAAGAATTACATATTTAAATAGAGCAACAATTCAAACAACATTTAGACAAGTATTTGAACCATGAGTACAGCACCAATAATTACTGATTTACAGAAAATAAATCCTTCTGCAATTATTGAATTATTTACTTTAACTACTGACGCTACATTACATGGTTCTGCTCAAACTTATAGATTTCATAATGGAACAAGTTTAAATTCTAATGGAGATATTGTATGGGCAGGAAATTCATATATAAAAATGCCTATACAGGCTGAAGGTTTTGCTTTTACTAATGGTCAATTACCTAGACCAACACTAACAATAAGTAATGCTCTTGGAACTATTACAGCTATCTTGTTAAATGTTAATCAGGTAACAACAGGAAATGATTTGACAGGAGCTACTTTAACTAGGATTAGAACATTGGCACGTTATATTGATGCTGTTAACTTTCCTGTAACTACAACCACTACTACGACTACAGAAACTATTGCAGACCCTGCTGACGCTGAAACGGTGACTTATACAGTAACAGTAGTAAATGTTGGAGGCGTAAATATTTTTGCACTTAATGGCAGTAATAATCCTGTTATTACTATGAAACGTGGATCAACTTACATCTTTGATCAGTCTGATAGTTCTAATTCTGGTCACCCATTAAGAATTAAACAAAATTCTGGTGCTAGTTATTCAACAGGTGTAACTGTTGCTGGGACTCAAGGTTCTGCTGGCAGTTCTGTAACTTTCCAACCACCCTATCCAGATGCACCATCAGATTTAAGATACTATTGCACAGTTCATGGAAACGCAATGGGAAACACAATCACTATGAACAATCCAAATACAACAACTCAAGAAACTACAACAACTACAACTCAACAAGTAAATCCATTAGGAACACCAGACCCAACAGCAGAATTTCCTCAAGAAATTTATAAAATTGATAGAAAATCAGCAGAAAACAGAGAAGTAGTTACTTTTGAATTAGCAGCAGTATTTGATCTTGCAGGTATCAGAGCACCTAAAAGACAATGCACCAGAACAGAATTCCCTTCAATAGGAACATTTATTGCATGAATTGGAAAGAAGAAGCACTTGTTCACGCTAAACAACAAGACCCAAAAGAATCCTGCGGTTTATTATTGAATATTCGAGGAAAAGAAAAATATTTTCCTTGTCGTAATTTATCGATGACTTCTCATCAATGTTTTATCATGGATCCAGAAGATTATGTAAAAGCTGATTCTGTAGGCGAAATTATAGCAATAATACATTCACACCCAATAACACCTCCAGAGCCATCACAAGCTGACAGAGTAGCCTGTGAGCAAAGTAATTTGAAATGGCATATAGTAAATCCTAAAACAGAACAATGGGCTGATTGTGAACCGACTGGATTTAAAGCACCTTTAGTAGGTAGGCAATGGGTATGGGGAGTTTCTGATTGTTGGAGTTTAGTTAGAGATTGGTATAAAGAAGAAAAAAATATTGAATTAAAAGATTGGGATAGACCAACAACACCTGAAGAATTTTTATTGAATCCTTTATTTGAAAGTTGTGCATGGCGTACAGGTTTTAGAGAATTAAGACCAGATGAAAAATTAATTAATGGTGATGCTTTATTAATGTCTATTGGTTCTCCTGGTTTAAATCATGTAGCTATTTTTTTAGATGGAGATGTTTTACATCATTTAACAGATAGACTATCTTGTAGAGAACCATATTCTCAATGGTTATTGAAATCAACTGGTGGGAGGTATCGTTATGTTGCGTAAGCTAAAACTATATGGCGAACTTGCAGAATTTATTGGTCATAAAGAATTTGAAATTAAAGTAGATAGTTTATCAAAAGCTGTTAGTTTTCTTGTTAATAATTTTCCGCAGGTAGAAAAATTTATGAATCCTAAATATTATCAGATAAAAATTGGTAATTATGATATTTCAAAAGAAGAAATTAATTATCCTATTGGTCAAGAAGATATTCATTTTATTCCTGTAATAAGTGGAGCTGGAGGAAGTACTGGAAGAATTTTATTAGGAGCTGCTTTAATAGGAGCATCTTTTTTGTTTCCTGGAGCAGGTATGTTTGGAACTATTAGTGCTTCTGGAAAAATTGCAGCAGGAACTACTATGACTGGTTTTACTGCAGGAAGTGCATTTATGACTGGAGTTGGAACTTTAACAAGTGCTGTTGGAGCTTCGCTTGTATTATCTGGAGTAAGTGAAATGCTGTTTCCATTACCAAAATTTGAAGGATTTAGTTCTGAACAGGACCCACAATTATCTTTTAGTTTTTCTGGAACTCAAAATACATCACGAGCAGGAACTCCAGTACCTTTAGTTTTCGGAGAAATCATAACTGGCTCAGTGGTAATCAGTGGAGCAGTTGACACTCAGCAAGTACAGGCATGACTAATAAATTACCAAAAAAAATTATTGGTTCTGGAGGAGGTAGCCCACCACCACCACCGCAACCAACAAGAACTCCTGATAATTTACATAGTAGAAGTTTTGCTACTTTATTAGATTTAATTTCTGAAGGCGAAATTGAAGGTTTTGCTTCTGCTTCTAAAGAAGGATTAACACAAGGAACAACTGCATATAATAATGCTTCTTTAAAAGATGTATTTTTAAACAATACTCCTGTTTTAAAATCTAGTGCTAATTCTGCTAGTCCAGCAACAACAGATTTTAATTTTCAAGATGTAACTTTTAATCCTAGATTTGGTACTTCTAATCAAACAAAAATACCTGGAATCGAAAGTAGTTCTTCAATAACAGCAGTAGGAGCAACAGTAACAGCTTCAACTCCAGTAACTAGACAGATAACAAATTCAAATGTAGATGCAGTTAATGTAACTATAACTTTTCCACAATTACAAAAAGCTACTGACAAAGGAGATTTATTAGGTTCTTCAGTTTCTTTAAAAATTTCTGTTCAATATAATTCTGGTGGTTTTACAGATATTATTTCAGATACTATTACTGGTCGAAGTGCTGATGCTTATCAAAGAGACTATCGAATAAATTTAACAGGAACTTTTCCTGCAGATATAAGAGTTACAAGAATTACTGCTGATAGTTCTACTTCTACTTTAATTGATTCGTTTATTTGGACAAGTTTTGCAGAAATAATAGATGATGCTTCTACTTATGCCAATAGTGCTTATGCTTCTCTTCGATTGGATTCAATGCAGTTTCAATCAATTCCAACAAGAAAATATCGTATTAGAGGAATAAAAGTAAGGATTCCAGGAGCAGGTGCAAATAGTTCTGGTACTCCTACTGTTGATAGTTCAACTGGTCGTATTGTTTATCCTGATGGCTATATTTTTAATGGAGTGATGGGTGCTGCTCAATGGTGCTCATGTCCTGCGATGGTTTTACTTGATCTTCTTACAGATACAAGATATGGATTTGGCAATCATATAACTGATAGCTCCCTTGATTTATTTTCTTTTGTTACTGCAAGTAAGTTTGCAAATACTTTGGTATCAGATGGATTAGGAGGACAGGAAGCTAGATTTAGTTGTAATGTAAATATTCAATCTTCAAATGAAGCATTTTCTTTAATTAATGAATTAGCAGGCGTTATGAGATGTATGCCTATCTGGTCTGCAGGAAGTATTCAATTAGCACAAGATAGTCCTAAAGATGCAAGCTATTTATTTAATTTATCTAATGTAACCGAAGCAGGTTTTAGCTATTCAGGAAGTGGATTAAAAACAAGAAATACTGTAATTTCTGTTTCTTATTTCAATATGGATAGTAGAGAAATAGATTATGAAGTTTATGAAGATACTGCTGCAATTGCAAAATTAGGAGTAATTATTAAACAGGTAAAAGCTTTTGCATGTACTAGCAGAGCACAAGCTCGAAGATTAGCAAAGGCAATACTTTTCGCGGAGCAAAATGAATCAGAAGTAGTTTCTTTTGCAACTTCAATTGATTCTGGAGTTGTTGTTAGACCTGGAGCAATTATTGAAATTGCAGACCCTGTTAGATCAGGTTTAAGAAGAGGAGGAAGAATAAGTTCTGCTACAACTACACAAATTACTGTAGATGATTCTGCTGCTACTGATTTACCTACAACAAATAATCCAACTTTATCTGTAATTTTACCTGACGGAACAGTAGAAACTAAATCAGTATCAAGTGTCTCAGATGCAGTAGTTACAGTTTCTTCTGCATTTTCTCAAACTCCTAATGTAAATACAGTTTGGTTATTACAAGATGATACTGTTGAAGCTCAAAAATTTAGAGTAATAACTGTAGAAGAACAGGAAGGTTTAGTTTATGCAATTACAGCTTTATCTTATATAAATGAAAAATACGCATTTATTGAAGATGGTGCAACTTTACCAACAAGAACAGTATCAATACTGAATCTTCCAAAAGACCCACCAAATGCTTTACAGGCAGAAGAAAAAATTGTTGAAATTAATAATCAAGCTGTATCTAAATTAATTGTAAGTTGGCAACCTATTGTCGGTGTTACGCAGTATCAGGTTAATTACAGATTTAATAATGGAAATTATGTTTCTACTACAGTTTCTTCTCCTGACTTTGAAATATTTAATACAGATATAGGAACTTATGAATTTCAAGTATTTAGCTATAATACTGCATTACAAACAAGTGCTACTTCTGCTGATTTAACCTTCAATGCTGTTGGTAAGACTGCACTTCCATCAAATGTTACTGGATTATCAGCTGAACCAATAAATGAAAAATTAGTAAGATTACGTTGGAATTTATCAACAGATTTAGACGTAACTCACGGGGGAAGGGTATATGTCAGACATTCTACTTTAACAAATGGAAATGGAACTTTTTCTAATAGTACTGATTTAATTCAAGCATTAGCTGGTAATACAACTTCTGCGGAAGTTCCATATTTAGAAGGAGAATATATTTTAAAATTTAGAGATGATGGCGGTAGATTCTGTTCTGGAGAAACAAGCGTAATTATTGAATTACCTGATAATCAAGCACCTTTAATTACACAAACAAGAAGAGAAGATACTGATAGTCCTAAATTTCAAGGAACAAAAACTAATGTTGCTTTTGATGCAACTACAGATACTATAAACCTAGTTGGAGGCGGTACTTTTGATACTATTACAGATTTTGATGCTGTTGGTTCGTTAGATGATTTTGGTGGAATAGTTCCAGAAGGAACTTATGATTTTGGTGGAACTGCTGGAGGAACTACTTTAGATTTAGGTGGAGTATTTAGTTTAGATTTAAAACGACATTTCTTAACAGAAGCATTTTATCCTTCAGATTTATTTGATTCTCGAGGTTTGATTGATGATATTACAGACTTTGATGGACTTACAGCTACAGAAGTTAATGCTGAAATGTTAGTAAGAGTAACTCAAGATAATCCTTCAAGTTCTCCTACATATTCTGATTTTCAAACATTTGCTAATGGTACTTACAAAGGAAGAGGATTTCAGTTCAGAGCAAAACTTACAAGTAATGATGTTGCTCAAGATATAAAAGTTTCTCAATTAGGATATACAGCATCTTTACAAAGAAGAACAGAACAAGGAAATGTTACAGCAAGTGGAGCAGGAGCTAAAGCTGTTACATTTACAAATCCATTTTTTGTAGGAACTTCTTCGTTATTAGGAGTTAATAGTAATCTTCCTTCAGTTGGAATTAATGCACAAAATATGGTTTCTGGAGATTATTTTGAAGTTTCAAGTATTTCTGGAACTGGTTTTACTGTTCATTTTAAAAATTCATCAAATGCAAGTATAGATAGAAATTTTACATATCAAGCTGTAGGCTTTGGTAAAGGATAAAAATTCATGTATCATGTTAATAAATCGATTTTATTAAATGGCTGAACACGATTTTATAATTGATAATGGAACAGGAAGTGCAGTAAGAACTGACCTAAATAATTTATTCCAGGCTATTGCGTCTAATAATAGTAAGTCTGGTGCGTTAACAACTAACTATGCGTACCAATGGCACGTTGATACTTCTGATGGAAATTTAAAGATAAGAAATGCAGCAAATAATGGATATGTAACTATTGGTGCGGTTGCAAGTACTAATTTAGGATTGATGCCTCAAGCTGGAGGAACTTTTACTGGAAAGATAATTCATAATTATACGTCTAGTCTAAATATCCCATCTGGTACAACAGCCCAGAGAGATGGAAGCCCTGCTGTTGGTATGTTTAGGCATAACTCAACTCTTAATCAGTTTGAAGGTTATAACAATGGTGCATGGGGTGCGATTGGAGGAGGTGCTGGAGCTACTGGAGGCGGAACTGATGAAGTGTTTTTCGAGTCGGACACTAACGTAACAACAAACTATACAATTACTTCTGGAAAAAATGCACATACTGTTAGCCCTGTTATAAATAGTGGGGTTACTGTTACTGTGCCTTCTGGCAGTTTATTTGTTATTCTTTAATTATGGCTTTAAACATTAACGGCACTACTGGTATTTCTGGGGTTGATGGATCAGCTTCTGCACCAGCAGTAACAGGAACAGATAGTAATACAGGAATAAATTTTGGTACTGATACTGTCAATATAAATACAGGTGGATCGACAAGAGCAACAGTTGATAATAGTAAATTACAGACATTTGGTGATGCACAATTTGAAGGTAATGACGGAACTGATAACCAATTAAAATGGGATAAATCAGACGACTCTTTATACTTTAGAGATAATGTAAAAGCTCAATTTGGAACTGGTGGAGACTTCCAGCTGTTTCACGATGGAACAAATAGTCACATTAAAAATGATACAAATGCTTTAATTATTAGATCAAATGCTCTTAGGTTCAATAATAATGGCAATACTGAGACAATGATAAAAGCAGATGCTGACGGAGCAGTAGAGTTATATCACAACAACACAAAATTTTTAGAAACTTCTGCCGATGGCGTAAAGGTTGGGACAGGTAGTGCTGGTAGGTTGGAAGTTAATTCTGGTGCAGCGGAATTAGCTTGGTGGAATGATAATACTGCTGACGGTACTTATATTAAGTTCTGGCAAACAAGTAGTGGTGCAAATACTATTGGAAGTATAAGTCATAACAGTTCTTCGACTTCTTATAATACATCGTCTGATTATAGATTAAAAGAAAACGCAACTGCTATTTCCGATGGTATTACAAGATTAAAAACATTAAAGCCATACAGATTTAATTTTAAAGTTACTCCTAAAGAAACTGTAGATGGTTTTTTTGCACATGAAGTAACAGCAGTTCCAGAAGCTATAACAGGAACAAAAGATCAAGTTGATGCTGATGGTAATATTGATCCTCAATCTATAGATCAAAGTAAACTTGTACCTTTACTTACCGCTGCATTACAGGAGGCTATTGCTAAAATTGAAACATTGGAAACAAAAGTCGCTGCTTTGGAGGCTGGATAAATGACAGCAAAGATTAAACTAAACGCAGCATCAGGTGGTGGGTCTTTCAGCTTACAAGCACCCTCTTCTTCTGCTAATAACAGAGTTCTTACCTTACCTGACGCAGCAGATGGTATTGTTGCACAAACAGATGGTTCTGGAAATTTTACTGTTTCTGGAAATTTAAAAGCTGGAACGATTACAGACACAAGCGGAAATAACAGTTCTACGACTGCACAAATATCTCAAGGCAGGGCGAAAGCATGGATAAAATTTGCAATGAATGATGGCTCAATTTCAAACAGTTTTAATGTTACTTCGGTGGCTGCAAATGGTACAGGAAGATATTATATTAACTTGACAACCGCAATGCCTAATGCAAATTATGTAACGGTAACTGGTTTAACTGCATATTATGGATTTGGTCAAACTGATTTAAGATACCCAGTTCATGTTGACGGTCAAGCTACAACTCAGATTTCAGTTAGATGTCAGCAAGTAGCTAATGGAGGGGGTTATGAGGACTCAAGGAATGTTTTGCTTGCTGTTTTTGGAGATTGATTATTATGGCAAATTCTGATAAAAGAATTATTTACACTGATAATGAAGGAAATCTTTGTATTCTTACACCAACAGATAATTGTGGTTTAACTGTAGAGGAAATACAAACAAAAGATGTTCCAAGTGGTAAAACATCATATATTGTCAATGCAACTGATATTCCTACAGATTATTCTTTTAGGAACGCTTGGACTTATACGGAGTAAATTATGGGATTTGGTATTGACATGGCGAAGGCCAGAGAAATTCACAAAACAAAAATTAGAACAGCAAGAGAACCATTACTTGTTGCTTTAGATATTGAATTTCAAAAAGCTCTAGAGACATCATCTAGTACTACTGATATAGTTAGTAAGAAGCAAGCATTAAGAGATGCCCCTGCTGATTCTGGTATAGCTTCTGCATCAGACGAAGCTGCATTAAAAGCACAATGGAACACATCTATTCTTGGTACTTCTCCTTATAGTTAATTATGTCAGAGATCAAGGTAAATTCGATAAAAGGGGTAGGAGCTAGTGCTGCTGCTATTACTGTCAACAATACTGATGGAACGTGTACTGCCAATATTACTAAT
>Ga0208157_1001129_pt1 | contig 12624 bp, 7 predicted proteins | sample 5_EtaG_FD_184077 | JGI IMG/M metagenome (GOLD analysis project Ga0208157, IMG submission 184077) | Marine viral communities from the Subarctic Pacific Ocean - 5_ETSP_OMZ_AT15132 metaG (SPAdes) (version 2) | ecosystem: Environmental > Aquatic > Marine > Oceanic | place: Pacific Ocean | collected...
TTGTTCATTACTTAAATTTTGTAGTTGTGTACCTCTTTGAGCTGCAGCTACTTCTAAAGCTATCTTTTGCTGATTGTTAAGATTAGTAAGATTCATATTAGAATATACTTGAGCATCAGCTTGAGCAATGGGTAGGGCTGATTCCATAGAGGCTTGCACTATGGCTGCTGCCGCTAAGGAACTAGCTCCCATCCCCCTAGCAGCCATTGTATCATTTGCTGCCCTAATAGCACCTGCTGCCCAAGCAGGAGTGCCATCATTAAACTGATCCATTAATAAACTTAATTGTCCTTGCACTGTATCTCTAGCTTGTACATTACCTTGAATAAATTGTGCAACTACAGTGTCATCTACATTTAAACTTTTTGCTAAGAAAGTTGCATCACCACTTAATACATATTTTTCTGCAGCTGTTACTTCTCTTTTTAAACCGTCAGCAGTTGCAGCTGTAGGTATTTCGTTATCTCCTACAACACCAACAGATCTCTCTTCATTTACATTAGATACAAAAGTAGATTGTGGTGTATCACCTACATATGTTTTTGCGTCAAAGTCAGTTGTTGCAGCTACTGGATTTTCAGTATCAGTAACTGTTCTACTAGGCATTTCATCAGGTGTTATTATTTGCTCACCTGGTGTTCCTGTAACAGCTTTTACTTGAGCATCTTCTGTTGGGGTTGCTTCTTGTCCTTCTACTTTAGTACTAACAGTACCATCAGCTCCTACTGCAGTTCCAGGTGATCCAACTAAAGTTGCAGTACCTTGTTTTGCACCAGGTGATGTAGGTGCTACTGCTGTTCCTGCTTTAGCTTTATCAGCTTGAACACCCATTAATAGGTCTAGATCAAAACCATTTTTATCTAATAATTCTCTTACTTCATCTATTTGTTGTGGAGTGTAATCATAAACAGCTTGTGCAGGCATTGTAGGATCAGCTACTTGGCCTGCTGTAAAATCTACTATACCTTGTTCATTACCCACTGTTGGTTCTGTAGTAGCAGGATCTTCAGATTCTTGCTCACCTGCTTGTAATACTTCTTGACCTATTTGGATACCATATTGATTAAAGTATGTTACTGTTGTAGTGCCATCTGAATTTTTTAATCTTGTTGTTCTAGCAGGATCTCTCTGTGAGAATAAAGGGTTTGGTCTAGTGCCTCTACGTACCTCTTCTCCTCTAGAATTATAATATATAACTTCTATAGTTCTAAAGTCAGCAGATATAGAACCATCTGTAGTTTTAGTAGGATCTATTTCAGTAGGATCATATTCTTCTTCTGGTTTTGTTTCCTCTTCTTCTTCAGGTTTTGTTTCCTCTTCTTCTTTAGGAGGTGTTGTAACTGGATCATCCTCAGTACCTGCTGCACCATCAGGGCCAAATGTAGTATCACCTTGCGATAGTCTAAGATCTGTTGCATTAACTGTGCCATCGTTATTTAGATCAGTTACCTGATTAAATTCTTGTGTAAAGGGGCTTGCTGCCATTGCAGCAGCGTCTCCTTGATCTACAGTAGGATTTCCTGTATTAAATGACGGATTATTTGTTAAGTAATTTTGACCAGATTGATTTCCTTTAGCTCTAGCTACAGCATCATCTATAAGTTTTTGATCAATATTAAACATACCTCCGTAATTAAACCTACGTAAGGCTTCTGCTCTCATTTGTTTTTCTTTATCTGTCAAGGGTACTTTAGGCATATTTCTCTCTCTAGCTCATTATAATCTTTATTAGCAAACCTATTACAGAAACACTTGCTCCTATAAGTATTGCTTCTATTCTATACAGTCGTTTGTCTATAGCTTCATATCTAGCACTACATGCATCTACATGATCATCTATCTTTTGGTTTACTATGCTTGCAGTAGGTTTAGACATGTTTACTCCTTATGTTAATTTTGTAATTGCACCTGTTGCGTATGACAGACTAAAACTTGTGCCATCCGTATATGTTACAGTTCTTATAGTTACTCCATCAGTGGTAGATTCTTCACTGCTTTTAAGGTTAGGATGTGCTTTAAACCCTGCATCAGAAGTATAAGTAAACTCTAAAGTTTTAAAAAATGGTGGAAATTCGTTATCATTATCTGCATCTGCTTGGTTTTTAACATGTGAATTTGAATCATTTTCTGCTGTATATGTATGTAATACTGTATTACTGTCTGAGTGTAATACTTGTACACCATCACTTGTGTAATTAAAAGTAAGTTCTCCTTGCACTGTAGATAATACAACATTCTCTACTCCACCATACAGTGTATCTGTTCTTATTAATAATTTCATTATCTTAATATCTCCTTATAAAAAATCTGGTTTAGTTGGAAAAGCAATATTTGGAAAACCATCTTGTGCAGGTAAATCCCTTAATGCTTGTCTATATGTAACTGCTTCAGCTTTTTGCTCATCAGTTAAAGGGCTATCTGTAGATGCTGTCCAATCACTTTCTTGCAAAAGTGCAGTTCTTTCTTGTTTTTTAGATTGTAATAAATTTTCTTCTGCATTTGGGTCTTCTCTATTATCTACTTCAATTTCAACAACTTTTCCAAGACTTGCATCATATACATTTTCTTTTGCCATGTTTTCTCCTTATTTCTTAATTGCGTAAACAGCTATTATACCTTCTTCAAAACTTCCAGTACCAGGATAAAAATAAAATTGTTCTGCGTAATCAGTTGTGTTTGCATTATCAGTTGAACCAAAAGAACCCATTTCATTATTCATATAATAATCACTTGCTCCTGTTCTTACATTTGCTACATAACTAAAAGCTGCGTTTTTAATATTATTTTCATAAACAACTTTTCCAGTAAGTTTACCACTATGAGAACCTCCTGCAGAATAATTTTGAATACTTGCACTATTTGCTCTATAAGGATAATTTGCACTATACATTCTAAAAGATAAATAAGAACTCCAACTATGGTTGGCTGACTGATAACTACTACCATTGTAATTACCTGTAGCAACACCTTTAAAATTACCTGACATTACACTTGAACCATTTTTATAAGGTTTAAATCTTATATTATAAGATGTATCATTACTTACACCCACACCATAAAAATGTATTTCATAGGCTCTAATTTGACTCGCATCTAAATCAGACGGTTTAGAAATAATTACACTTGAACCTACACCACTATCTCTTCTAAAATCTACAGCTCCACAGAATACTTTGGGGTCACCTGCTATATTTATTGAAGGGAATCTAATATCAGTTGCAGTAATAGCTTGTCCTACTAAAGGATTATCTACATTGTTACTAATATCTGTTCCGCCTGTTGTAGTAGTTACTAATGTTCCTGTATCAGAAGCAAAATAGTTAGTACCAGAAGTTAAACCACTTCTATTGTGTATAATACCTTCACTGTCTTTACCAATAACTTTAATAGAACTTCCTGCTGAACCTCCTGTTTCTGCAACTCCATAAAAATCTGATTTATTAGTAGTGCTTGTTGTTAATGAATGTGGTAATACTCCTGTTTTGAGTTCAGCAGTATTATCCCAACTAGTCACATGTTCTTGGTTCATATATATGCCCATCCAGTAACCACCTTTAGGGTCAGTTACTGCAGAAACACTTTGAGTATCAGGTATAGCCCATTGACCAACATGACAATAAACTGAATCACTTGAAGCATCAAATGAACTACTGTAGTTAGACACCTCTGTAACACTATCTTGAGTTGTGCCAGTAAAAGTATACTGTCTTATTATATTGTTAGCTCCAAAGTTATTGCAACCTGAATCAGCAACAATAAATAGTTTTTTATTTAAGAAATCGTAACTCATATGAGGAACACCACCACCCTCATTCCTACTCATAATACTAACCCAATAACTAGAATCAGCACTATTGCCAGTAGTATTATATACGCCTACCATTTTTGGATAATTATTTTGAAAATGTTGTGTTGCCATAGAGAAAAATACTTGACCATGTCCATCTACACTCATTGTGGAACGAGGATCATCATTTATGCTATTACCCCATGTTCTAATAACTGTTGGTCCATAAGTTCTTGAAGCTGCACTACTTCCTAGTGTAAATTTAGTTGCTGTTAGTCTACCATTACTATCTAAACAGAAAACAATACCTACATCATTATCGTGATCCCATGCTATTCTAACAAATCTAGCACCATAACTTTGTGTACTAGTATAATTACTAAAACTGGTACGATATGAAGATGCCTTAGCATATGAAGAACCATTCCAAGAGATAGTCCATTTGTTAATATAACAAACACTACTAACACGATTAGCTGTTACAAATACAGTAGTATCATCAGTAGATGTATCGACTATTGTAGTATCTCCACCGTAATTAGTTGAAGAATTAGATGTGCTATCGTTTGGTGCTACCCAATAATGCTGACCGTCTAGAAGATATTTGGTAACAGCTCCACTACTAGTTATAGTAAATGCAGTATGCTTCCATCCATTAGCAGTCAAGAAAGCCGCTACAAATGTGCCTCCTGCAGCAGAATTTAAGTTAGAAATCCACCGTACTCTTGGATGCATTCTAGTATTTGCACCTGTTCCAATACTAGCTCTACTTCCTGTTGTCCATGTACCACTTCCACTATGAATAAAAGAACAATATTGATAAGCATAAGAAATTTGCCAATATGAGTTATAAATACATAAGAATCTACCATCTGTAGAACCACCAATCATCATGTTTCTACCACCTTGATCAGGTTCGTAAGTAGTTCCTGAGTGTAAACCAGAACCTGGGGTAGATATACCAGACACAGCAGAAAAAGTATAATCTGTTGTTGTAGTGGTCTTTTTAATTTTTTTAGTTTCTCCGTTAGATTCTTTAGTAATTAAATCACCTACAGAAATAGCATCTGAATCTGATGCAATAGTCATATCAATACTATTAAGACCAGGAATACTAGTAACATTAGATCCGTCTACAGCAGGTAATTTACTATTTGCATCTAGTCTTACTAATTGGTTTGCATTAGTTCCTGAAGCAGGCTCTAATTGAATTGATGTAGAACTAAGAGCTGTTCCTAAAAATACTGTTCCTGAAGTGGCCACAACACCTGCATTAGTACTAAAATATTTAGTTCCTGCAGTAAGAGAAGATTGATTTTCGTTAACTCCACTATCTATAGTAACATTTACACTTTGCCCATTAGAAGCAGAAGCTGCTGCTAAACCTAAGAAATTAACACTAGTTAAATTTGATACTTCATCTACTGGTGCATGATAAATTGTTAAATATGCATAATGATCTGCTCCCCATGTAGCTATAACAGGACTGTTATCCATTCCTGTTAATGGTCCAAACATAGTACCATGCCCTAAACTATTTGAACTAGCTTTAAGAACATTTTCTGTATCGCTTAAAGTAAGTGTGTTACCACTTAAAGTTCCTGTTCGTAAAACAACACCTTCTGAAGAACCATCAGCATTCGGCATATAAAATACAAATCTTCCACTAGTTGTATGATAAACCATTCTCCAATCATATGTTCCATCACCAGGTACAAAATTAGGATATTCTACAGGAGTAGTCCAACTACTTGAATTTGTACCTCCACCAGTAATAGTACCTACAGAATAGTAAAATTTAGCACTACTTCCACCTGCACTAGAACCAAATATAACTAAAGCTTTATTATTAACAGGATCATAACCAATAGCAGCTCTAGAGTCTGAGCCATTATCTTCAGTTTCTACATCTATACTAGAGCCCCAAGTAAATGCAGAACCTGTGTTTTGAACTACTTTAACTTTTATTTGAGAGCCATCGTCATCATCTCCATACATGTATAAAAATCTATTTGAGCCTGTATCGTAAACAACATTACTAAATCTACTACTTCTTCCTTCACTAAAATGAGTTCCTGTAACTGCTGTTTGATGATTTATACTAGGAGAAGATCCTGATAAATCCATTTCCATAGCAGTAACTGTATTGTAATCTGTATCTCCTTCAACAAACACAACAACTTTATTTCTGTCAGGATCATATACAGGTATAGGAACAATTCTGCTATCTGCATCTATATTACCTATATCTACAGGAGTATTTACAGTTAAAGTAGTACCACTAAAACTAGCAGTAGCAGCATAGAATTTATAAGGGTTAGTGCCTCCATCATTTTCAGAGAAAAATATTCCTATTCTTCCTGCGTTAGAATCGTAAGCAACAGATGGATCATCTATAGTTCCTGAACCGCCATCATGTACTTCAACTTCACTACCATAACTTATAGTTTTATCAGCCGCAACTGTGCCTATTTTAGCCACAAGTTTTTTATTATCGCTTCTTACATAGGCTACTAGTATTTTATCAGTAGTTAAAGCACAGCCTACAGGAGCATCAACTGATGTATGACCTGTACCTGAAATATCTTGTTGTGAGCCTATACTTTCAGTAACAGCAGCTACAGATACAGCTACCTGCTCTGCTTGTCCTGAACCATTTAATATTAATGGTTTACCTGCTGTTATTGAACCAGAGGCTGTAAAAGCAGCAGAACCTCCTCCTGATTGATCTACCCAAGATAAATTATTAGAACCATCTGTTTTAAGAACTTGGTCTGCACTACCATCTGTATTAGGTAATACCCATACTTCGTTAGATGATATAGCATCTGGAGCTTTAAACCCTACATAGTTTGCACCATTAGCTGCTAATTCTTGGAATCTTAATTCTGTACCATTTCCTGCACTAGAACCATGTGGAGCAAAGCTAATACCATTTGCAGCTACTATAGCTGTAGTGTCATTACCATCTTCATCATATTCTATACTTACATCTTGATCTGAACCAAGATAAATTTTCTTATCATCTGCAATATATAAGTCACCCCATTCAAGAGAGGATGTACCTAAATCAGCACCACCTGAAGCATCAGGTACAACAGAAGTTTCTGCTGTAAATGTGTTTGTTCTAATTCCAGAAGTACCATTATCAATAGCACCAAATCCTGAAGTAATAGAACCACCATCTAATGCTCCTACAGAAGTTATGTTTGTTTGTGCAGCAGTTTGTAGTGTACCTGTAATATTACCAAATACTACATTACCTGCACTACCACTAAATACTTCTGAAGAGTTTGTAGCATCTGGTATAAATGTAAATGCACTTGCAGAATCATCATATCCAAAGAAACCTACTTTAGCATCAGAACCATTATGCCATCTAAATTCAATACCTCTATCCTTATTGTCATCAGAACCTGGAGCAGAATCTCCACCTAATGTAAAGATAGGATCATCAATAGTTACTGTAGTAGAATTTACTGTTGTTGTTGTACCATTTACAGTAAGATCCCCAGTAACAATTATATTACCTGCAGCAGTAGTATTAGCACCACTAAATGTTAAAGCAGTTGTAGTACCTGATTTAAGTATTAAATTACCTGAAGTATTAGTAGCACTACCAAATGTAGTACCTGCATCTTTAAATACTATATCTCCACCATCAGCGTCTAAAGTAACATCACCTACTGCATCAATAGTTACTGCACCACTAGATGTTATATTAGCAGAATCTACACTAGCATAGTTACCCATGTAACCGTGAGAAGAACATTGATAATATAATGTGCTCGGTGTTTGATCTGTAACTGCTATAGTTGTGTGAGCACCTGCAGTACCAGGTGTACCGCTAGTTGTAACACCAGTTGTATAAGCTATAGTTTTAGCAGCATCTAAATAAAATCTTAATGGGTGTCCACTATTACTAGAATCTGCTTGGTCAAATTTATAAAAATACTCTGTAGAGGATGTAACACTATCTACACCATGTAATTTAATAGCAGGAGATTCTACACCATTTAAGAAATAACCACTAGAGCTACCATCTGAATAGTATGGATGAGCTGCAGTTTTAGAGGCCACAGTAACTGTAAATACTACTGGACTACCTGTAGGACCATATATACCTGCTGAAGCATCTGCAGATAATATACCTACATCTGTTATATCTTTTCCTTGTGCATCTAAGTCACCGCCTAACTGTGGTGTAGAGTCTTCAGAAATATTAGATATAGCACTTGATGTAGCAAGACCTGATACTAAATTAGATCGTGTAATTTTCTTTAAACCACCACCAGAAACATCTACTGCCATCAAAATATCATCACTAGCAACAGTGCTTATTTCAGATAAATCTCCCACAGCAGTAGGCTCAAAATCTGTACCATCTGCAATAAGAAGTTTACCTGCAGTGTTAGAAGCCATAGCTAATTTACCATTTAAGGTAAGTGTAGTACCATCAAATGTAAGATTAGACTCACCATCTAATTGTGTTGTAGTTGAAGAAACAGTAACTAATTCGTTTTCTGTAGCATTGTTTATAGTAGTTCCTGTATCATTAGCCCATGATATAGTTCCAGAACCATTTGTTTTTAATATTTGATTAGCTGAACCATCTGATGTAGGTAAGGTTACGGATGTAGTACCAAAACCTATTGCATCAATATAGGCTGTACCGTCTACATATATATCTTTTATTTGTTTTGAAGAAGTACCAATATCTACAGTATTATTAGTTACAGGAACTAATGCACCTGCACTACTTAATTCTAAATACTCTGTTAGTGTACCATTTAAAGATGTAGAAAAAACAATTTTAGAATCTTGTGATGATGCAGTTGAAGTAAATGTCTGTTCTTTTTTAACAGCTATTTTAGCAGCGTCTACAGTGTTACCACCTGTGTCTTCTAAATCAAATCTAAGTGACGCTATACCTGTAGTATCTGAAGCATCGCTTTCATTCCTAAGAACAAGAGCTACAAACTCTCCATCGGTATCTTGAGTAGATAATACTGAAGCACCTGTTTGAGGTTTAAATTTTACATCTTCTCCAGAACTTCCGAAAAAGAAAAATCCATTTACATTTATATTACCTGCTAATTGTGTAAGACCTTCAGCAGCAGAAATAGAATCATCGACATATACTTTTCTTGCAGCATCACCATCGGCACTAGGAGCAGCAAGACCTGTAATAGAATTACTACCCATAGCTAAATTACCACTCATAGTAGTGCCTGCAAGAGCATCTATGTTAGCTGTACCGTTAATATGCAAGTCTTTAAATTGATTACTTGATGTACCTAAATCAATATCATTATCTGTAACTGGTTTAATAACACCATCAGCAAAAGTAACCTGTCCAGTACCTCCTGCAGTAAATGACATTTCATCTGTGCCTGAGAAGTATAGACCTTGGTTTGTATCACCTGTGTTTGTAATAACTGGAGCAGAAGCTGATCCGTCTGGTAAAGATACTACACCTGCAGATAATGTAACACCTTCATGCACTTCAAGAGTATCTATGTAAGCAGTTCCATCAATGTAAAGATCTTTAAATTCTAGTGAACTAGTTCCTAAATCAATATCACTATCTGTTACAGGAACAATTGCTCCATCTTGTATTCTTAGTTGTTCTACAGCAGAAGAAGATACTTCTACAAAGAAACCATGTCTGTTATTAGCTGTATCAACAACTATTTTATTTAATGCATCTACATCTGCTAGTATACCAACATAAGCACCTTCAGTAGATGTGCCATCATGATTATGGCCTCCACTAAATGCAAATGCTGCTAGTAATGCATCAAACTCACTATTAAGTGGGGCTGCTGTAATTACCTCACCATCTGCGATACTACTTGAACTTTGTCTTGTATATCCTGCCATTATCTTACTCCTGCCTCTCCATATTGTACTGCAAATCCAAAAATAGTATATGGATTTGCTGATGCTGTTGTAACAAACTTAAATTGTATAGCGTGTCCTGAACCTTGTATTCCTTGTCGTATTACAGGTTTAGTAGCACCACCGTACACAAAACCTGCGGTATTATATGGTGTTTGTGTATCTCTATACTCTGCATAACCTCCTGTTGAATTTATTGTATAATCATCAGGACTAGAATAATCAGAGTCTAACCAATCATAGTCTGCTGTTACTAAAAACGTATTGTCTCCTTCTGGTCTAGTAAATATAGTTACTTGTGAAAATATTTTTCTTTGTTCTGTATTTCCAAAATCTAAAAAAGGAGATTGAAATGTAGCATAAACATTATCATCTTGAAACGTTCCGCCTTGTTCTTGTCTGTATACAAAACCGCTATGGTCTCCGTGTAATACAAACTCATCATCTCCTATATAGCCACTAGTTACACAATTAGCTTGAAACCCTCTTAATTCACTAAACTCCCAACCCATTCTTTGATCTGAAGTTCTTAGACCTCCTAAAAATCCTCCTGTATTTTTTGCAGTTAATGTACTTTTACCAAAAAAATATCTAAATTGTGATTTTTCTCTTACCACTGTAGCTACTAATTGATTAAAATTAAAATCAACATCTATTAACTGTAATGTTTGTTGTATATTTTTTGATATTGTTGCTAATTCAATATCACCTATTCTTTCTGTACCTTGTATAGTTCTTATACCATCTGGTGCTAAAAATAATACATCACCACCTATTTCTACCACACTGTCACTTGCAACACAACCTACACTATTAGATACTTCTTGTATTACAAAAGAATTTATACTGTCTCCTGTTAGTTTTCTTATATTTGTTTTTCCAAAAATATAAACAGCATCTCTAAATCTTTTTAGTGCCATTATATCAAAACCAACATTTATACTTCCTGCTCCTCCTGCAGCACTAAAATCACTATCGCTATTTGGTGCTGTAAAAACAAGTAGTTGTGGTTTTTGACTCATTCCTGCAAAAAATAATCTATTTTTATAAGTTTCTGCAAAAGACGCATTGTCTACATCTGATGAGCCATTTAATTTTGTCCAGGTGGTATCTACTAATCTCATAGGAAAATTAATACCATCTGTTAAAATAAGAGACTTATTTCCTGTAAAAGAATGCGTTAAACCTCTTACTCTTACTACGTCAGTAGCTGATTGTCCTGCTGTTAAACTTGTAGAAGACCAACCAGATCCTGAACCGTATTTTAAAACATCATAATCTGTTCCTGATGATTTTTTTCTAGCAGCATATACAGCATCATTATATATAAATAATCCTAATACTGCTCCTGTACCTGTAGGACTAGTATGACTAGCATCTAAATATTTATAACCACTTATTCTTCTATAACCACCATAAGGTGATACTTCAAAATTAACAAGTTTTGTAGCAGAGCCAGGTGCAGTGTCACTAAGAGTTAAAAAATCTTCGTTAGTATACAATCCTCCTCTACAAGGTATTTTTGCTACGGCTAATCTATCAGTCATTAATCACTTGCGATACTCTAGTATCCCTCATCCGTATATAACGATTTATTAAGATAGTTCGCATTTTTTCTATACCCTCATCAAAATTTCTTTTAGATAATGCTGCTAATTCTGCATTATCTCTCATCATATATAAATGATACATAGTGCCATCTATAAGTGTATTTTTAAATTGTGAAGAAACTTCTGGAATATCAGTTCCTGCACTTAATTCTGTAGCTGTTTTAAAATAAGTATATTTAACTACATATGCTTTATCTGGTGTAGGACTTACGCCTAATCTATAGTCAGGAGTTAAATAAACAAATCTTGGAATTTCAAAATCTCCTGAATCTCTTTGTTCATCTCTTTCTTTATACCTATCTACATACTCTTGATAAGATACAGGTATTAAATGTGTTTCTTCTACATTAAGTGTGTCATTTCTGTCTATTAAAACTGTATCAATATCTATTTTTAAAAAGCCAGAAGTTAATGCGTATTCTTTTGTTCCTGCTGTTAATGTTTGGCTTGTTTCTGCATAAGCAAAAGGCCATTCTTGTTCAGACATAAATATATCTCTTTGAGAATTATTAACTGCGTCTTTAGCTAATCCTTGTATTCCTACAGCAGAAGAAAAAGTAGAAGTAGTTAATTGTACTTCATTAATTCTTTTTAACGCTTCGTTTGTTATGTCTAAATATGTATATGCCATATAATAAATAGTAGGAAGGACAGGAAATACCTATCCCTCCTACTCCTAGAAAAATATTTATGCTAATAGATCTCTATCTGCTACAGTTCTTCCTGTTTGTTGAGAAGAAATGTCAGCTAGGACTGCATAAACTCTAAGTACTCCACTAACACAGTTAGTATCGCCAACAATAAGTTTTACATCAATAGTATCTGCTGTAGATATTAAAGCTGTATAAGTATTGGCTGCACCTGTATTAACGATGTTTGCTTGACCATTAGTACCTGCTGCAAGATAACCAGTAGATGAAACGTCTCCGCCATCAACAATGTCATCACCTGCTGCAAAGTCAACGTCTACAGTTACAGAAGCACCTGTAAAAGCTGTAGTACATTCAGCACCTGCTGCTACAACAATAGTATTAGCAGGAACTTCTAGTAATTGAAAAATATCGCCATTTGTACCATTAGTAAATGTACCTTCTGATACTAATTTAGCAATGTCTAATTCTTTTTCAATTACATATGCTCCTCTACGATTACCTGGTAGAGTTGCTGTTGAGTCAGAACTAACGCCTGTAGTGGATTTAGCTGTCAAATCAAAAGTTGCCATGTTTTATCTCCCTTACGCTGCGTTATATTTAGCTGTCACAATGCCTTCAGGTCTTAGGATTTTTCTTCCGTACATCTGCATTCCTCTGACTATGTCAGCGAATG
>Ga0208157_1001131_pt1 | contig 12616 bp, 13 predicted proteins | sample 5_EtaG_FD_184077 | JGI IMG/M metagenome (GOLD analysis project Ga0208157, IMG submission 184077) | Marine viral communities from the Subarctic Pacific Ocean - 5_ETSP_OMZ_AT15132 metaG (SPAdes) (version 2) | ecosystem: Environmental > Aquatic > Marine > Oceanic | place: Pacific Ocean | collected...
GCATGTGCAGAAAGTCCTGATCAAGATTCCGAGATTAGGACTTTTTATGTAGGGGCAACAAGAGCAAAACAAGAATTACACATTGTAGAATCAAGTAAAGATAATGGATTTAGATTATGAAAAAAGATAGAAAACATTTTTTAGACGAGGCAGAAAAACTAATCAACGGACCGAGAGCCAAGGAATATGGGCCAGCTAAGTTTAATCATGAGCGAATAGCTAAGATATGGTCGGTTGTGTTAGCTAGAGAGGTAACTGCTGAAGAGGTAGTTGCTTGTATGATAGGAGTTAAATTAGCTAGGTTGGCTGAAACAATGGAACACGATGATTCGTGGACGGATATCATTGGGTACGCAGCACTTGGTGGAGAGATTATAAATCATGAAAAAGAAACATCAGTATAATTTAGCAGACATGGGGGGCGATTGGTTTAAAGCGAAAGGACCAGAAGAAATGCCAGACTTAACTAACGAAGATATAAAAGAAGTAGCATCCGTTGGATTAGAAAGTGATTGGTCGCCTCCTTCTTCTTTCCCAGATCTAACTAAACACGATAGAATAGCTGTGGACTTGGAAACACGAGATCCTAATCTGATGAAACTCGGACCAGGATGGTGTAGAAAAGATGGTTATGTAATTGGTGTGGCTGTCGCTGCAGGAGATTTTATAGCTTATTATCCAATAAGACATGAGGGTGGAGGGAATCTACCACCAAAGAAAGTTTTCTCCTGGTTAAAAAAACAAATGGAAACTCCTAACATAGAAAAAGTTTTTCATAATTCTATGTATGATTTAGGATGGCTTAGAGCCGAGGGCATAGAAGTTCAAGGCAAGATCATAGACACAATGATCGCAGCACCTTTGTTAAACGAAAACAGAAGATATTATAATCTTAATTCACTTGCAGGAGAATATCTTGGCGAGTGGAAAAACGAAAAGATGATGAACAAAGCTGCAGAATATTTTGGTGTAGATGCAAAGTCTGGTATGTGGCAATTACCTAGTCGTTTTGTTGGTGCTTATGCTGAACAAGATGCTAGGGTCACATTAAAGCTTTGGGATCATTTAAGACCTTTATTAGATAAAGAAGAATGCAATGCTATATTTAATTTAGAATCTTCTTTACTCCCTGTTTTACTAGACATGAAAACAAAAGGTGTTCGTGTCAATACAGACAAAGCAGAGAGTGTTAAAAAGATGTTGGCTAAAAGAGAAAAAGAATTACTACAAGAGGTGGTCAAGGAAACTGGATTCTCTATAGAACCTTGGGTCGCCACATCTATAGCAAAGGTGTTTGATTCCCTTGGGATCCACTATTTTCGCACAGAAAAGTCTGGGTCGCCCATGTTTACAAAACAGTTTCTCTCTAATAATCCCCACCCCATTGCGGCAAAGATTCTTAAAATTAGAGAACTTAACAAAGCTAATACTACGTTTATAGAAACTATTCTTAATCATTCTCATGAGGGTAGAATACATTGTGATTTTAATCCTTTAAGATCCGATGATGGAGGAACAGTAACAGGGCGATTTAGTTCTAGCAACCCCAATTTGCAGCAGATACCTGCACGAGATCCTGAGATCAAAAAATTAATTCGTGGTTTGTTTATCCCGGAGGAGGGCCACAAATGGGGTTCCTTTGATTATGCATCACAAGAACCAAGATGGTTAGCTCATTATTGTGGTAGCTTGACAGGAGCAAATAAACATCCTCAGATAGATCAAGTGATAGAAATGTATAATAAAGGAAATGCTGACTTTCATCAGATGGTAGCCGATATGGCAGGCATATCTCGTAAGAATGCCAAGACAGTTAACCTTGGAATTATGTACGGAATGGGAAAGAAAAAACTTGCCAATGTCATGGGTGTAGATGAAGAAGAAGCTGAAAAATTATTGTCTACATATCATGAAAAAGTTCCTTTTGTAAAAGGAATAGCGGACAAGACTTCTAGTCATGCAAAAGAACATGGTGTAATTAGAACATGGTTAGGTCGTAAATGTAGATTTGATATGTGGGAACCTAATTCATATGGATATAATAAAGCAATGCCTCTTGCAGAAGCACAAAAAGAATATGGTAGTAAAGGTAGGATCAGAAGAGCCTTTACATACAAAGCTTTAAATAAATTAATCCAAGGTTCGAGTGCCGACCAAACAAAAAAAGCTATGGTAGAATGTTATAAAGAGGGACTATGTCCAACTTTAACAGTTCATGACGAATTGTGTTTCAACATAAAAGATCAAAAGGAGGCAGATAAGATTGTTGATATAATGTCAAACTGTATTCCAAATCTTAAAGTTCCTTTTGAAGTAGATTCTGTGTTGTGCGACAATTGGGGCGAAGTAGATTAATAAGTAGACTTGACATACAGGTCGTGTAACTCTGATATAGGATCATCTATAGGTTTTTCTTTTTCAAAAATTTCATAAACGTGAGATCTAATATTTGATCTATGTAAGCCTATGTCTTTCAATGTAGCATCATCCAAGCTGTTTAATGCAGTTATTGTTCTTCCAATTTTAAATTTGTAAAATAATTTTGATAACATTTAGTACTCCTTTTCTATTATTAATATATGTTGTTTCCATAAAATAAAAAACTGGGAAAAAATGAAAGATATTGTTGCCAAAATAGCGTGAATCAACGCTAGGCTGTATAACTTAATTGTAGAAAAATGAAAGATATTCTAGGTAGGAATCATACCAAGAAACATTGTTTCGGCTATTCTAGAGCGTCTGAGAGCCTCGTTTTTTGAGTGTTTCCATAATTTTATAGCGTTTTTGATCAGACAGGCGTGACCAGGATGAAATCTCGTCAATTGTTCTAAAACAACCCATACATACATTATTTTTTATTTTGCAGACGTTTTGGCACGGGCTTACAATACGCTGTGATCTTTCTGGTTTTGTCATTTGGATATGGAATCTCTGGTTGTTCGTTTAGTCGTCTAGCAAAATACAGGCAGTCATTAACATTGGGAAATGTTTGATCTTGATTAATTATTATCGTGCCTATCATATAGACTAAAGCAAACTCTATCATTCATCTTTGGTTTTCCAAAAATACTCATCTGTATCACCAAGTCTGAATTTTTGACCATTCTCAACTTGATATTCTTTTGTGCTAACTTTGAAGTCTGGTTGTAATGGTTTGTCGGGTGTTAATGAATTATCGTATACACGCATTCTATTATTTGGATACAAACAGAACTGTCCATTTTCAAGCTCAAGCAAGTTAAATGATTTATGTTCTGCTGGTTTTTCGCTGGTTGAAAAATCAACAATATCTGGATCTACATTATAATTATCAATTGTTGCAATATATTTACCTTTTAATGTTCCGTGATCTCTGGTTAATATTTCAAAATCCATTGACGCTATGAATTGTTTAGTGATAGCAACCACACCATAATCCATACAGTTCCAAAACTGAAGGTTGTAAAGATCCATATCTGGAGTCGGTGTAACTGGATCAGAAACGAATGCAGAAATAGGCAGCTTGTCATACAAAGCACCATAATCAGGAAGGTAAGTTTCAAAATAAAAAGCTCTACCTGGAATAGATTTAGCAGTAACCCAAATCCCTTTGACAAATTCTCCATGACCATCCTCATGATCTTTTAAATATTCTTTTCTAACCCATACATCTATAGAGGGCAAATTTATAATTGACGTTGACATTATGACTTCGGATTCTTCTTTCTAGCTTTTTTAGTTCTTGCATATGATCTATTCTTTGAAGCAGACACAACTTTTAACTTACTCTTTTTGTTAAGAGCATTACCACCAACGTGATGTACATCTTTACCATCACCTTTTTTTACCTTACCTTTACGCATCATTTGTCTACGAGCCAAGTTTCGATTAGCTCGTTCCTTTCTGCGAGATTTAGGTTCAATGGCGTATTCACGCTGATAGTTTCTTTTGTATGCCATTAGTGCATTGTCTCTTTCGGTATATCATTAATATTTACTAAAGGTTCTGACATGTAGCTATCGTGATAGTCACCATAAAAAGTATGACTTCTCATGTGTGTTTCTTTGACTAGTTGTCCTTTTTTTATTTTTAAAACTATAAATTGTTGCATGATTACTGTATCATCATCTTCTTTTTCTATAGCTCTTTTAAACGGACCTTCTTCCATTATATTATTCCTTTCGTATATCCACCTGCTCTTGTGTATGTTAGCACATCTTTTCTGTTAGCAACATCATTGACATAAGAAACATGCACCCATCCAGAGTTTGGTTCTATACCATCCCAGCATTCTAAAATTAATTGATCAAAATTTAAATTTTTTTCTATGTATTTAGCAAGATCATAATTGCTTACACCATAAATTTCTATGTCTGCTGCTTCTCCGTCACAATGTTGTGAGGTAGATTTTGATCCTATGGCTTCGCATAAAGCAGGACTTCTGTACCCAGAGTTAATCATAACTGGTTTACCAAAAGCTGATCTAATTCTTTCTAATATATTATGACACAACTCTACCATTGCTATAGTATGTATTTCATTTGGATTGTTTTCTATACCTTTTCTGTCGGCTGTTTGTGATTTAGTAAACTCTATAAGTGAGAAGTTATCGGATAGTTTCATTGTGTTCTATTTCCTATGGTTAAGTTTTTAAGAATATCAACTGGATTGCTTCCTAAGAAAGCAGGATTAGTTCTTGTTTGTGAAGAAGATTTAATTGCAGTATCAGGAACTAAATCACTAATGTTAACTGTAGGCATTGACGCTGAATCGTCAGTTGTCAAGTCGCTAATGTTAATTGTAGGCATTTCTTCCTCTATGTTATCTACTCCCCCAGATAATAAAGATTTTCCTAGTGAGTTTCTATATATATCAACCATTTCTGGTACAGGTAATTTATCTAAAGCTCTTCTCTCTAGTCTTATTTTGCTTTCTTTATAAATAGCTTCGTAAAGTTCTTTACTTGGTTTTATAGGACTAAACTTACCTTTTAAAATCATTCCTAGTTCTTGAGTTCCTAAATTAGAATCTTCTTTAAGAGCGTATATTATATCTTTTTCAGATAATCCAGCAGATCTTGCAGCTTGAATTTTTGCAAACATTTCTCTTTGAATTCTAAATAAATTATCATTACCTTCAACATAGGCTTGTAAAACATCTTCTTTTGTAGAATTGTTAAGTTTAGCTATTTGACCAAAGCCTCTTATAGCAGAACTTCTTGTTTGAGTAAAACCATATCCACTAAAGGATAAAGCTTTTGGTATATCTAGTTCTAATTTTCTTATACCAGTAATTGCTGTTAAAGCTTCTTCTGTTTTATCATACTTAGTTCCTGTTGATCCTGCATCTCCTGATATAGATAGAGAAGTTCTTCCTTGTTCAAAACCACGAGGTGTTAACTTAGCAAACTGTTCTACACCACCAGGAAGTAATCCACCTAAAATATGATAAAAACCTTTTTGAAGTTTTGTACCAGCAGGTTCTGCTTCGTTCCATATTGGAGATCCTGTAGGAGTTTGTCCTCCACGACCTAAATATTGTGATGGTAAAGCATCTAAAACACGTTCTGCTATTAAAGATTCACCTGCAAATGGTTCTGCTAATGCTTTAAATGATTCCCACGCTCCACCCAATATTTTTTCTGACTCAGATGCTCCTACTTCTCCCTTTTGACTATATGTTTGTAGAGCTAATCTTGCAGGAGCCAACACAAAGTCATAAGGTAACATATAACTAAGATCGACATACTCAAACTTTTTGCCATCTTTTGGATTGTTCAAAGGAACTGTTTGATGTCCTTTCAAGAACTCTGGCATTAATTTTCTTATGTTTTCTAATTCGTCTTGAGACATATCGACTGCCATTAAAGCACCTTTTGTAACTCCCAAAGGAACAGTAGCAGCCATATTTACATAACCAGCCAATCTATTTGCTCCGATAGCACGGATTTGTCTTTCAAGAACGGCTGCTTTATCTGCACCTATCTTTGCTATCAAACTATCACTTGCTTTAAAACCCATTTCTGTCAAACCACGGTTAAGTATGTTTGTTGAGTTTCTCATAATCTCAGCAGGGAAAGCTATAAAGTTACCAAACACAGGAACTCTTCTTATGTCTCTAATGAGTTTTGGAACACGAGAATAAATAGGCATTGTTTCTTTTACTATGTCACCAGCAAAAACATTTATGAATCCATGCTTACCCATAAGATCCGAGGATCGAGGAGCAAGACCAGAGTTTACTAGTTCTTGAACTATGTCATCACCCAAGTTATCAGGATCTAGTCCAGCCTTACGGAAAGCAGATCCAAACTTTGCTTTCTCTCCAACAAATCCTACAGTTTTCCAATAGGTGTCAACATTACCATAAACAGATTGGAATGCTTTGAAAGCACTTGATATGATAGGGAGTTTATCCATACCATACTCGATTGCTGCACTTGTTTTACTAGCACCTGTCAATCCAGCACCTTCTCTTATGTTTCTTTGAAATTCGTTTATAACAATATTTTCTTCTCTTATACCTATGTCACCCAATAGTTCGTAAAACTCTCTAAACTCTGGTTCACTAAGATTTGATACTTTACCAAAAGTAGCTGACATAGATTGAGAAAAATCCATATTTCTTGCAATATTCCCGTTAGCTCCTACCATGAATATACCTGATAAAAAGTTACGAACTTGAGCTAAAGGATTTAAAACTGTTTTAGCTATTTGAGACAAACCTTTACCTTGTAGAGCTATAGCCAACAACTCAGAACCTATGCCCCCGGTTCTTGTAGGTATTGTTAAAGAATTAAATATTTCTGGTGCTACATAATCGCCAGATAAAGCACCATAATTACCACCAGATACAGACATTTTATCTAGTTCTTCTTGTTTCACTTTTTGATTCTTTTTCAACTGATCTTTAGAAAAAGGTTTTCCTGCTTCTGCAGCTTTTAATTCTTCTCTTTCTAGATCTTCTATAACATCTGATTTTTGAGGAACACGTTTACCTAACTGTTTGTATCCTGCAGCTTGAAGATCAGCTATTTGTTGTGGTGTTAAATCTTGTCCTTTTACAATCAAAGGTCTTGCAGCTTGTAGTAATTTACCATCTGCACCCTTTGCTTTTGTAAGCCAATTATTTATTTTTGGTATTGCTGATTGAAATGTTTCTGAAAAACCACCGTCTGCTGTCGTTCTAGCCATACTTTTGTATAAATTATTTGTACCTATAAACTTACCTAAATCACTTATTGTTTGTGTAAACAAGACTTTAGGATCACGGATCTCGTTCATAAGTTCTCTTAACTGTGGATTCTTATCCAGAAACACAGATCTTTTTTTGAAAAAACCTTCTGATATTGTGTATAAGGGAACTTCTTTTATTCTTGACGACCCTGTTACATCTCCTCTTTTCTTTAAGTTAAGTATAGCTTCTGGACTCAATGATCCTTCAGAAAGATCGCCAAGTATAGCTCTGTCTATTGATTTGGTTGCATCTGCCATAGCCTCATCCAAAGTTTTTTCGGGGTCAGACTTCATAATTATTTTAGCAGAATTTTCTACACTCGTTGCATATCTAGGATCAGCTTTCATAGCAGCTAAACCTTTTGCATCTAAGGAAACGGCTCCTCCATAAAGTCTACGAAGATAAGCACCTTTATTGTTTTGTATTTCTTGCAGTATTGGTTTAACTAAACTAGGTTCAACAAGACCTTGTTCCACCATATCTTCCAATTGTTTGTAGACTGTATCTGATAAAGCATCTACCTGCATTCTCATACCTTCTGCGGCAGCTTTGACCCTAGGGTTGTACAAAGGTTTACCATCTATGATGGTATCAAAAGCTTTCTCATCACCTTCAAGATATTTCATTAAATCAGAATATGCTCTATCTATTTCTTTTTGTCTTTTCCCTGGTAACTGCATTACACTGACAGTTTTCTTAGCAGCTTTTTCAAACTCAGACAGATAACTCATTGCTAGATTATCTTGTGAATTAATCATGGCATCTACATCTTTCATTGCCTCAAATAATTCTTTTGGTGTCTCACCTCTTGATGATAAATATTTACCAAATGATGTTTCGCCTACTTTTTGTCCTATTCTTTGAAATCCATCAGAAATTAAACGTGCTGTTTGTGGCACACCAGGAACCATAGACGCAACTTTTATTGCTGATCCAGCTAGTGGGATTGCAGCCTCTACACCTAGTCCTATTGCGGCACCCTCAGTTCCTATTTTTAATTTGTTGGATAATGTTTGTGCGGCTTTTTCTCTACCTGTCAAACCTTCCCGTCTATCTGTTCTTAGACTTTCTGGTAAAACACCAAACGCATCGGACAATGTACCTGTGCCATCTGGTGCTACAAGTGCTTCTGCTGCACCACCTGCAAAGCTTGTTACAAGTGCTTGTTTTGTTCTAGCACCAAATGCTGTCTTAGCTCCAAGTAAATTTTTACCCGCATTAGATCTACCAAAATTTTCTGCTGCTTTAAAAAATTTACTGGTAGCTGGTATTGTATTAGCTCCACGAGCCACGCTACTAGCACGACCAACCCAGCCAATTACTGGAATCAATGCTGATCCAAAAGTTGTTATACCCTCGGCTACTTTACCAGCAGTTCCTTCTGGTGTTAAACCAAAAAACTCTTTTGTTCCTTCAGAAAATGCTGTTACATCTCTAGTTGAATCAGTATCAAAGATATAGTCAAAGCCAGATGTTACTGTTTCTACAATACCTTGAGGTAGACCAATAAGACCTGCACCGACACCTTGAGCTATGTCCCCAAAAGTACTTACAGTTTCTCCTGCAAAATCAACGGCACTATCAAAAAGAGAATCATCCTCATCATCTTGATTAGCACCACCTTGTAAATCACTAACATTAATTGTTGGAATATTAGATGATTCTTCTTTCATTAAATCACTAACATTAATTGTTGGAATTTCAGCCAAACTACCCCCCTGTTACAAGAGTTGCGATACCATCTTTTCCAATTATATATTGTGCTCCAAATCTATTAAATTTTTTGTTTACCATATCATCTGCTTTTTGATCTGTATCAAAATTTATTTTTATAGAAGTTGGTATATTTACAGTAGTATTTCCACTCGAAATGTTTTTTCCACCAGAAACAGCGAAATCAACTAAGGAAGATAAAAATTTAGGATCTGGTGGTATTAAATTATTACCTCCTGCTGCTCTAGCCGCAATCGCTGTTGCAATTTCTTTTCTACTTTTACCTTTTTGTTTTAACTGAAGTGCAATTTGAAGAAGATCAGGGTTTTGTTTATAAAACTCTAAAGCTCTAATTGTCTCTGGTTTCTTATCTCTATCTTTTTGTGCCTCTGTTTCTTTAAATGTTTGCTCTACAGCAGCTAGTCCAATGGCAATATCTTCTTTTCTCTTAGCTTCTGTGGCTTCACCTTTTGCCTTACCATATCCAGCTAATCCCGCAGCCAATCCTTGAGCAATATTGGTCATTGCATCTGGACTTTGACCAGCGGCAACCAACAGTCCTGTCATAATAAGGTTATAGTTTACATCAGTTCTTACATCTTTTTCAGCAACATCTCTACCAAGAGCAGCAGATATAATATCTCGTCTTGCTTTTACACGATCTTTAAAAGATAGATCAGCAATACCTAATGCCTCATCTGAACCTTTTGTAGTGGTTCCTTTAGGGTTTTTTGCATCTTCTTTAATTTTATCAATAACGCTAAGTCCTGCAACTTCATCAGGTTTAGCCATTGGAAAAGCTTTTGGAAATCTTGGGTCATCTGGTGATAAAACATTAGGATCAACAAGACCTCTTTCTCCTGTGCTAGGAGGTGCTAAACGAGATGGACCAGCTAATTTGTCTCCCACTCCTCCATCTGGATCACCACCAGTAGCCATTATGTTTCTTTGAGGATCTACTGAAGCTCTTGCATTCAAATCTGCCTGCATTCCTGATAATCTATTTGTTACAGCTTTTTCTTTTTCTGCTTGATTTCTGAAATAATTTAATCCATCGTCTATTTTCTTGACAATAGTATCGTATCCACCACCAACACTAGACATAAAACCTTTTATATCTTTAGTAAAATCAGAGTCACCTTTTTTAACAACTAAACTTTGTTGATATTTTTTGTTTATTTTGGGTATATCTTTTAAAGGAGTTCCGCTTATTGAATCTATGGACTCTCCTTCTTTCATAGGTTTTCCATCAGGACCCACTATATCTACTCCAAAAAGACTTTGGTTTTTTTTCTTCGGTTTTTGAGTTGTTTCAACAAAGCCAGCTGACGGTGCACCCTCTGGAATAAGTTTAGTCTCGTATGTTTTTTCTGTATCTGAACCACCAAAAGAAAAATTGTTTTTAAGGTCTTTAAGAATGCTATTACCTGGTTGCATGTACCTATAAGATCCAATATTAGTACCAAATAAACTATCAATGAAATTAGGAGTATTTGTATTAACAGATACAGCTTTTTGTGCCTTTATCGGTTTATTATTCATCATAGCTTTTTGTGCTGTTGTCATTAACTCTGGTGATGACGCAAGTATACCCATAGGTTGTTTAGACATACCATCTTGACGAAACATTCTTCTATTTAACGGATTATTCATTATCCCATCCCAAAAAAGTTACCAGTGCCTCTGTTAGCCATACCATACGCTCCTAGTCCAGCTATGCCAAGACCCATTAACTGAGACTGAGTACTCGGCCCAGGTTGAGTTCTTGTAGAATATGTTTGTTGTAGAGCAGGTACACCTCTGAATATATCAGACATAAATCCAATCTGTTGATATGGAAGTGCTTGTTCAGCTAGAGAGTTAGCTCTATCTATATCTAGTTGTTTTTGACCTTGTTGTTGTTGAAGTCCACCAACACCCAATAATGTATTAACGTCTTGAACACCCATTTGCTGACCCAACTGACCAAGGCCCGCTGTCGCAGTTCCGAGTTGCCCGACTGTTTGACCAAGTGCACCAGTTGTTTGACCCAACTGACCTGTTAGTTGTGCCTGTCTTAACTGTTGTTGTGCTTGTTGTTGTGCTAAGTTCTGTGCTTGTTGAAATCCAGCCGATCTTAACTGTGCACCAGTTCGTGCTTGTTGATCTAATACATTTGCTGCAATCTCACCTTCAGCTATACCTTGTCTTGACCCACCAAATGCACCAGATCTTACAGCACCTGCCCCTAATTGATTTTGTTGAATCTGTCCTTGATCTGCAATGTCTTGATATTGTTTTTGTATTACATCTTCCATAAATGGATTCATAAACTGTTGATAAGAACTTGGATCAAAACCAGCTTGAGCAGTTTGTCCTATTGCAGATCCAATAGTTCCAAGACCAGTGCCCACGGCTCCTATACCTTGACCTATAGCTTCAGATCCTTTTTGTAGATAAGGAGAATAAGCTCCTATACCACCTATTGCACTTGTTATCGCTTTCTTTTGTCCTTCTGATAAACCCTCTAACTGCTGTTTAGAAAAAGGCATTTGTGAACCGTCACCTGTCAAGGCTCCTGCACTAGCAAATATATCAGCTAAAAACTTTTCTTGAAAAGGAGCTAATCTAACGGTTTGGGTTTGATCTACTGTTTGTGTTGCCATTATGCTACTCTTTCTAAATCTGACATCATGTCATACATTCTTGCTGCACCAACATTTCTGTCTCCTCCACCTGCACCACGGACAGCTTTTGCTGTTACAACAAACTCTCCGTCAGATAATCTAGCAGGAACTGAATCACTGGTTCCTGTACCAGGACCCTTTACTTCTCCACCTGCCGCTCTTGTCAATGGATCTATTGAAAATATACCTCTATTTCTGTTGTCTTCGAAATATCTTTTTCTATCTTCTTCGTTATCTAAATTATACTGTTTATTACCAATACGTCCATACCCTAATCTACTTTCTCCTACAGGATAATCACGCATCTTTGTTGCTGTTTCTTTTTCTTCGTTACTTAATCCAGCTAAAGCTAATCCACCACCTATTGTGGCTATACCAGTAGGAGATTTAACAAAATCAAAAAGTCTACTACTTATACTAGGTGCAGCTGATTCAGCCAGTTTAACTGTACCACCACCTAAATTTGCTGCAGCACTATCTATTCCTCTTGCTGCATTCATACTTGCTCTTGTCACAGGTGCGGATACGTTAGTAACACCTGCTGATGCAGTAGGAGTAAAAAATTTTCCTCCACTTGCAGCATATCCGCCAATTCCACCTAGAAGTGCAGCTTTTAAAGCATCGTCTGTATCACCTCCACCCACTAAAGTACCAATACCAGAACCAAAGGCTGCTCCTAATGCGGCAGAGCCCATTGGCCCACCAATTGCAAATCCTATAGTACCACCAATAACTGGTGCAGCTTTTTTTAAAATTTTCGTAATATTCTTAAATATACCCATAGCTTATAATACCAAGTAATTGTTAATTTTTCAATCCTATATCTGTGCTAACGCACTTGTTGTCACTCTTGTCTTCGATAATTCTTGTATACTTGCCACAACATGCAATCTATTTGCTGTTGCAGCCGTTGCTTTTAGTATTTCTCCACTTTCTAAAACTAAATCTTTTGTCAATAGTTCTACTGATGTGTTTGCAGCCACAGATTTAACTTGAAACAAACTAAATACATCACTGCCACT
>Ga0208157_1001133_pt1 | contig 12587 bp, 13 predicted proteins | sample 5_EtaG_FD_184077 | JGI IMG/M metagenome (GOLD analysis project Ga0208157, IMG submission 184077) | Marine viral communities from the Subarctic Pacific Ocean - 5_ETSP_OMZ_AT15132 metaG (SPAdes) (version 2) | ecosystem: Environmental > Aquatic > Marine > Oceanic | place: Pacific Ocean | collected...
CTTTCAAGGCTTTTGATAGTACGCAAGAGGAGGAAACTTACTCGATGGTTACTGCGAACCGTTTCTGGTCACAGATCTTCGGTGTTGCTTTTAGTAACAAGCGTTGGTTGCATTTCTTTATGCTCTTTGTTCCCGTCATGGGTCTCTGGGTCAGTTCTATCGGTATTATTGGACTCGCTCTTAATCTTCGTGCTTACGACTTTGTATCTCAAGAAATTCGTGCGGCAGAGGATCCAGAGTTTGAGACTTTCTATACCAAGAATATTCTTCTGAATGAAGGACTTCGTGCTTGGATGGCACCTGCCGACCAACCACATGAAGACTTTGTATTCCCAGAAGAAGTATTACCAAGAGGTAATGCCTTGTGATCCCATTCCTTTATCTCGCTTGTCTTTTTGCTATTGGTGGTGGTGCTTTCGCCTTGATGTGGGCGAACATCAAATCAATTAATGAGATGAATACTCCTATCAAAACAAAGAGACATCCAGAAGCACCTGCTGCTGGTGAAGAGGTAATGTACGTTGATCTCTCAAGAGAAAAACTAGAGAGATTGTACGATGAAAACTAGAGGATGTTGCGGAGCAGGATGCTATGACTGTCCATTCAGACCACCATCACGAACCAAACGGTGAGGACACCATACCCAGATGGTTATGGATAGGAGCAGGTGGTCTCCTAGTCTTCACGATCATATGTTTCCTGATTATGCTTGCAGGAATGCTCTACTGGTGATATAATATGGGGGTGTTAAACCCCCTTTTTCATGGCTGCTAAAAAGAAAGAGTATGTCGAAACTGTCTTGCCCACTTCTGGCGATGGTGTTGACTATGAGGTAATCAGTCGTAAGGTAACTGAAAATGCACATAAACAATGGCCTGATGTTAAAGCAGATCCTTACGATGAGATTGTAGAGGTTCGAAAGAAAACCTGCTATGGTAACCCTGAAGAAGTATTTGAAACCTTTGAAACTGTGAGATATCGTAGATATTATCCAGTTCCTGACCCTGTTGCTCCTGTCGAAGTAAAGGTTGAAAAGAAGGTGGAGAAAGAGCAGAAAGTTGAAGCATGACACGCTTTGATTTCCTAACAAAATATACTTAAAGTGGTTCTTTTTCATGCTATATAAAAGCAGTTGCGTAAACTCAATGAAGTTTATTTTCGCACTTGTTGCTACACTTTTTCTTGCTGCTCCCGCATGGGCAGTAGATGTAACGATGGGTTCAAACGGAAGTTTAGTTTTTGATCCTGCAGAAGTTACTATTTCTGCTGGTGAAACAGTCCATTTTGAAAATAATATGTTACCTCCACATAATATTATTGTGGAGGGTCGTCCAGACTTATCAAGAGAATCTTTAATGTTTTCTCCTGGTGAATCACAAGACATCAAATTTGTTGATGCTGGTGATTACACTTATTGGTGTGGTCCACACAAAGGTGCGGGTATGATTGGCACTGTGCATGTAGAATGAGGAGGATGTATGGTACGCTGGTTGAATAAATTAAAAGAATGGGATAAGAGAATGATAGTCAGATTTCAGGATAAGTTTAACCTGACTGATTATCAAATGCTTTGTCTTGCATTTGCAAAAGGATTCATTATTGGAGCAATTCTATTATGAGAAGAGAAATGTTGGATGCTCTCAAGGCACTTGCCATTGGGAACATTAAAAAATCAAAAATGAACATTGAAGTTTATCTTTCCAATCCTGTTGGTATTGGTGAACATCCCGATGTTCTTGGTGCTATTCAAGATCAAATTGATTTGATTGCAAAAGAGGAGGAGCGTTTGGAAGTTATTGAAAAATACTTTATTGACAAATAGTCAAATGTCTTATATAATTCATCATATGAGGGACCAACAATCATGAAACTATTAACTCTAGAAGACTATCAAAAGGCAGGTGAAACATTCTGGCCTAAGTATTGGTATGTCGCCAAAGAGCTTGGTGAAGATGCAAAACCCGAAGAGATTATCAAAGTTATGGAAGCAGTTGGTGCTGTTGCACTGAAACTTGCACTGGAAGAAAAAGACGGACCATTTGGTTTCAATAAAAAAAAGGGTGAAGATGGGGAGGAAGAATAATGGATGTGTTCAGTGTTGATGAAGCTCAAAAGAATTGGGACAAATTGATAGAGAGAGTTGAAAAAGGAGAACATATTGGTATTGTAAGAGAAGATGGTAAAGCAGCAGTGATGATGCCCGCAGATGATGACCTCATACGAATATACAGGGATGCAAACAATGAGGCACAATAATTCATCTACGGGACTATCGCATATTGGTTAATGCCCACTGCTTATAACGGTGTGAACTGGGTTCAATTCCCAGTAGTCCTATCTGCTTCCTTAGCAATCTGGTGAATGCAGCAAACTCATAATTTGCCTAAGGTGAGTTCGATCCTCACAGGAAGCATAAGACGGGGAATGAGCTCGCCCGCGACGGTGCTAACCACACTGTGATCTAGAGAGTTGGTCACTTTCTTCTTGCTCCATTACAAACTGTCAGTATACTGGGTGTAGCGCCCACATAGCATACGGATAAGTGTAACGCCATGCGAGTATGGCGGAATCGGTAGACGCACCAGACTTAAAATCTGTTGACCATTAAGGTCGTGGGAGTTCAAGTCTCCCTACTCGCACTATATAAACTGACAAGCATTTTTAAGATGAAAATTTTTCTGGACACGGCAGACACAGAACTGATTCAAAAATATAATGAGACTGGTTTGATTGATGGTATCACAACAAACCCAACTCTTATTATGAAAAGTGGTAGAGATCCTGAGGATGTCTATCAAGAAATTAAAGACATGGGCATTAGGGACATCAGCATGGAGGTTGTTGGTAGTGCCGATGAGATGATTGAAGAGGGAGTTCGTTTATTTGAGAAGTTTGGTTTCTGCTCAACCATTAAAGTTCCCATGACTCGTGATGGACTTATGGCATGTAGTAAACTGACTGATAAGGGTATTCGTGTTAATGTGACTCTCATCTTTGCTGCTGCACAGGCAATCCTTGCTGCTCGTGCAGGTGCATATTATGTTTCTCCTTTTGTGGGTAGACTTGATGATCAATCTATCGCAGGTTTGGAGGTTGTAAGATCTATTTCTGAACTCTATCGCATTCAAGGTGCTCCCACTCAAGTTCTTTCTGCATCTATTCGTAGTGTTCAACGTGCCGTGAGGTCTTGGTATAATGGTGCTAATGTTGTAACCATGCCGCCCAGTGTATTTGAACAGATGTATGACCACATTTTGACTGATAAAGGTCTTGAAATTTTTGATCGTGATTGTGAAACAATAAAATCTAATATTGGTTAATAAATAAATGTAAGACGCAAGTTCTTATGCCACTCTACAATTCTTTTCAAGCCTATGTCTTTAACCTCCACACATCAAAATCTTCAGAAGCAAAAAGATTATGGAGGCAACAGATAAAGGAAGAATGGGATTGGGAGTGTGCTTATTGTGGGTCCACACATCAACTTACAATAGACCACATTGTTCCGAGAGCAAAAGGAGGCACAGATTTTACTAAAAATTGTCTGTGTGCCTGTCATCATTGCAATCAAGATAAAAGTCATACTCCTATGGAAGGTTGGTATCTTTCACAGGAGTTTTTTGATGCTGAAAGATATGAGAGGATTAAAAACTGGATGAAACCAGAGGATCCTATCAGTCTTTATCGCTATGGTTCAAGAACAAATAAGGTCTCTTGAATTTTTTATAAATAAATCAGGCAGTAAATACTGCTATCTATGGTAAATACCGAATATTCGAATGGCAACACCTATTAGGATTAAGAGGTCAGCTGTTGCTGGCAAAAAACCACAGACTGGTGATTTACAGTTAGGTGAATTAGCTGTAAACTTTAATGATGGTAAAGTATTCCTTAAACAAGATACGAGTGGCGTTGGTGTTGGCACGAGAATTGTAGAAGTTGGAGCAGGAACTACAACTTTTGCCGGTAAGACTTTATTTGTTACCGAGAATGGTAATGATGATAATGATGGATTAAATGAGGGTAATGCAAAAGCAACAATCAAATCTGCAGTAGCATCTGCTGCCGAGGGAGATACTGTTAAAGTATTTCCAGGAACGTATGTAGAAAATAATCCAATTAATTTACCAGACAATGTATCTGTTGAGGGAACAGAACTTCGTCGCTGTATTGTAACACCACAAAACGGCGGCGAAGATTTATTTTATGTTAGTCAAGGATGCCACCTGACAGACTTAAGTTTTGTTGGAACTGCTGCAACTAATAATTCAGCAGTTGTTTCATATAGACCACTTGTAGGAGTAGCATCTGATAGATTCTTTGATGGTGCCAGACTCATCCGTCAGAACATTGATTTCATTGCGGATGAAACTATTGGTTATATTGAAAGCACTGACTATCAAAATCCTGCAATCAGCGTAGATAATGCTGCATTCAGAACTAATATCAAGCATGCAATGCGTTCTGTCTGTCATGATATTACGAGAGGTGGAAACTCCAAGTGTATCGGTGCAGGTCAATCATACTTCACTGGTGATGATTTAACTTCTGGAATCGGTGCTACACACATTGCTGCTCTGGACTACTCGGTTGGTATTGCCAGATCATGTATTAATAATATTGGTTTTTCAAAAACAAGTGGTGGCAACTATCAAACAAGCTATACTCAGGTTAAGGATTTAAGTATTCAACCTGATGGTGGATCATTTGACATTGGCAATTGTGCTAATGTTCTTTCTGCAGTTACAGTATGTGTCGGCATTGTAACTGGTATTATTCAGAATGGTATTAATGGAGTTGCAGCAGCCACAGGATTCACCACAAACTTCCCAGGAAATGATGGAGCTTCTCCTAACTCGGGTATTCTGACTGCAGCACTGAGTCCACTGCAAGGAACTGGCATCATTACCAAAGGTCCTTACATTAGGAACTGCACTAACTTTATTCCTGATAGTATTGGAGCAAGAATTGATGGATTCAATGCTGATGAAGGAGATAAGATAAACAGAATTGGTGTTCAGGGTTCATTCAACGTAGACTCTTACACACAATATAATCAGGGCGGCATCGGAGTTTCTGTAAGTAACGGTGCTTATTGTCAATTAGTTTCACTCTTCACCATTTGTAATGACATCGCAGTCTCTGCTACTGGTGGTGGTCAATGTGACCTTACAAACTCTAATTCCTCTTTCGGTAGAGAGGGTCTTATTGGAATCGGAAGAGGTGATGAAACTACTAAAAACACTGACCGTTACACAGGAATCGTTACTTCAACTGCCGCAGTAAGTCAGAGTCAGATTGTTGTTAGTGGTGTTGGAAGCAACAGACCATATGATGGACAGGCAATTTTCTTTGATAAGAAATATAATATTGTCAGAAAGATTGACATCACGAATGGTGGTTCTGGATATACTTCCGCACCAACAGTAACAGTTGCTGCCCCCACAGGACCTGGTGTTGCCGTTCGTGCAACTGCAACTGCGACTATTGAAAATGGTGTTGTTACTGCGGTCACCATGACAAGTCAGGGATCGCAGTATGAAGTTGTTCCGGCAGTTACTTTCTCTGGTGGCGGTGGTTCAGATGCTGCTGCAACGGCAGTTCTTGATCCAATTTATTATGAGGTTAATTCGGCAACAGAACCATCTGCTGGTATCTCAACCATCACTTTGGTTCAGAATCTAAATAATGAAGTTGGAGTTGGATCAACGGCATTCTTTGCTAGACAAAGTTTGCAAATCGTAAGTTCACATTCATTCGAATATGTTGGTGCAGGAAACACTATCGAGTTAGCATATCCATCGAGAGGTGGAATTGTTATTCAAGATAATGAAGTAATTGAACTTGACGGTGCAAGAGTTGTTTATACGAGCACCGACCAAGCTGGCAACTTCAGAATTGGTGATGGTGTTCAAATCAATCAATCAACCGGAACAATATCCGGAGACATTTATGTTAAGAGTTTATTCACACAAGTAACACCATTCATTCTTGCATTAGGAGGAGATTAATCAAATGGCAGTCGCAGCAGCAGCAGTAAACCAGTTCCAGACAATTACACATGTTGTTGGTATCAATACTGTTGGAATTTACACAGCACCAACTGGATATACAGGTGTTGTTCTTTTAGCACAGGTGACAAACACTGACTCAGTAACTAAGACTGTCAGTTTTGGTCATCGCAGAAGTGGAACTGATACGGAGATTGTTAAGAACTTGGCAATTCCCGCAAGTGACACTGCCAATCTTCTTCCAGGAAAGTTGGTCGTAGAAACTGGTGATACATTGACCATGGTTGGTAGCACTACCGCAACTTTGAAAGTTATTACTAGTGTTCTGGAAACATCAAATCTCTAATATTTTAAATAGGTAAAATGGCAGCACCAATTCGTTTTCTTAGCGGCAGACAACAGCAGCAAAAAATTGGTATAGAGGGAAGTACCGAGGACAAAAAGGTATTAGAGGTAGTTGGTCGTGCTGGTATTGGCACAACTTCCTTTGAACCTTCCAAGGTTCTTGATGTTCGTGGTGATGCAATTGTAGAAGGAACTGCCACATTAGGAAATTTAGAGATCACCGGAACTGGTGGTGTTCCTGCCAGTCTGAATGTTGCTAGCACTCTAAGTGTTACTGGTCTTTCTACATTTAGCAGTGCTGTCGATGTAAATGCCGGACTGGATGTTGATGGTCAAGCAGATTTAGATGAGGTTGTTGTTGCTGGTGTTGCAACCTTTAGTAATGCTGTTGATATTAATAGCACTCTTGATGTAGATGGAGATACTCAATTAGATGATCTAAATGTTGCCGGTGTTGCCACATTCAGTTCTAATGTAAATGCAACAGGAATATCTAGTGCTAAGGCATTTGCTAATTTCGATTATTTACAGGCACCATTTGGTAGTACGGTTAGTTTTACAGTAACAGTTGCTTCCAAATCTAACCATAGATATCAAGGTCAAGGTAGTGGTCAAGCATATTACATTAATGGTGTAGAATCTCCATTCCTTACATTAACACCTGGAAGAACTTATAGATTTGTACACGATAATACTGGTAGTCATCCTCTCAAGTTTTATCTTGAAGCAGATAAGACAACCCTATATGAAACGAATGTTGATTTCCAAAACACATATACTGAAATAACAGTAACTGATGAGACTCCGATAGTTCTTCATTATCAATGCACTAACCATGGATTCATGGGTAATGCAGTTCAAACGAATGCGAATGTTGTTAATACAAACTATCCGGCAACAATTAGAAGCACCTTAAATGTTACTGGTGTTTCGACTTTCCCACAACTCGATGTCAGCACTGGTGGACTCGATGTAGATGGACTCACTAATTTAGATGAAGTTGTTGTTGCTGGTGTATCTACTTTCACAGGAAACATTGTTGCTGTTTCGGCAGAATTCAGTGGCAATGTAACAATTGCCGGAACTTTAACTGCAGAAGATAAAACTAATATAGATTCACTTGGAATTGTAACTGCAAGAACAGGAGTCAGAGTCGATGCTGGCGGTTTAATTGTAACTTCCGGTGTATCAACATTTACTGATTCTGTAGATATTGATAATGGTGTTGGTGTGGTTGGCGGATTAACCGCAGATTCTTTAACTATCTCCGGAGTCACCACAGGAATTAATGCTGCTGGTATTTCATCATTTGTTAGAATTGATGTAGATGGTCAAGCAGATTTAGACGAGGTTGTTATAGCTGGTGTTGCAACATTCCAGGGTGCCGTTAATTTTGATGTTAATAGTGAGATTAATATTGGAACTGGCGTCACCATACTTGGCAATAACTTACATGTAACTGGTATTGTTTCTGCGGCACAATTTATCGGTGATGGTTCTGGTATTACAAATCTTCCTGGTATTAGTACCCTTGGTTCCTCAAATCTTACTGACGTTAATGTTTCCGGAACAACCACGACTGCTCAGTTGAGAGTCAGTGGTATTGGAACCGCAGAAAAATTCTTTGTCAGCACTGGCGGATTTGAAGTTGATGGTCAATCAGATCTTGATGAACTGGTTGTTGCCGGTGTATCAACCTTTAATGCTAATACTAATGTTGTTGGAGATCTTTCTGTCACCGGAGATATTGGTGCATCAGGAATCATCACTGCCACAGGAATCAATCTAGTTGCCGGTAGTGGACTTGATGTTGGTGCTATTGGTGTCCTGACTGCACTTTCAGTAGATGTAAGCACTGGTGGTATTGACGTAGATGGACAGGCAACCTTAGATGAAGTTGTAGTTGCTGGTGTTGCTACATTCAGTGCTCTTGCAGATGTTAATAATAGATTAGATGTTGCTGGTGGTGCTAATATTGATCAGTTAAATGTTGCTGGTATTGCATCCTTCACTCAGTTAGATGTAAGCACTGGTGGTATTGATGTAGATGGACAGGCAACCTTAGATGAAGTCGTCGTTTCTGGTGCCTCAACATTTACTGGCACGGTTAAAATTGATGGGGCATTAGACATTGGTGTTGCCGGTGTTGATGTAGAGGGACTTACCAACTTAGATGAATTGATTGTTGCCGGTGTATCAACCTTTAGTAGCACTATTAATGGTAATGTAACTGGCAATCTAACTGGAACTGCATCAAATGCATCAGGTGCCACCGGAGATTTCTCAATTGCAGATAAAATTGTTCATACTGGTGATACTAATACTGCATTAAGATTCCCTGCTGCCGATACATTTACGATAGAGACTGCTGGTAGTGAAAGAGTTCGTGTAACTTCTGCTGGTAATGTTAATTTCTTAGGAAGTCTTGTTAATGTTAATGCGACTGGTGTTTCATCATTCGTTCAACTTGATGTCAGCACTGGTGGATTAGATGTTGATGGACAAACTGATTTAGATGAAGTTGTAGTTGCTGGTGCTTCAACATTTACTGGTGCTGTTAAAATTGATGGAGCATTAGACATTGGCACTGCCGGTGTTGATATTGATGGACAGACCGACCTAGATGAACTTCAGGTTGCCGGTGTATCAACCTTCTCTGCTAAGGCAGTATTCAATACCGCATACCCATCCATAGATGCTGACAATGAAATCCAAGTTGGCACTGCGATTCAACTGGGTAAAGCAGGTGTTGTCACTGCCACTACTTTTGTTGGTAATCTAACTGGAGATGTAACTGGAACTGCATCAAACGCATCAGGTGCCACCGGAGATTTCTCAATTGCAGACAAGATTGTTCATACTGGTGATACTGACACCGCGATTAGATTCCCTGCTGCTAATACATTTAGTGTAGAAACTGCTGGTAGTGAAAGACTTCGTGTTGGTGCGCTCGGTGTCGTTGCCATAGGAACACACGAAGGCACTACCATTAATTTTGCTGCAGCACAAACTCAGATTTTTGGCACCGTTGGTGATAGGATACTTAGCCTGATGTATACTCAGGCAAATGCTTCTGGTCCTCAACTTAATTTTGCCAAAGGAAGAGATTTAGATAATAGTGCTTCAACTGCTGTCAACAGTGGTGATCTTCTTGGAAGTCTTCACTTTGCTGGAGCTGATGGATCTGATTTCAATTCTGTGGGAGCAGAAATTGTAGTCAAAGTAGATGGAAGTCCTGGCAGTGATGATATGCCCGGAAGAATTGAATTCAAAACAACAGCTAACGGAGAATCAACAACTACAGAAAGACTTCGTATCAGTGCTGATGGCACATGTTTATTCAGTGGTGCTGTTGATATTAATGCCGGACTTGATGTTGATGGACAAACCGACCTTGATGAACTTCAGGTTGCCGGTGTATCGACCTTCTCTGCCAAGGCAGTATTCAATACCGCATATCCGTCCATCGATGCCGATAATGAAATTCAAGTTGGCACTGCTATTCAGTTAGGTAAAGCAGGTGTCATCACTGCCACTTCATTCTCTGGTGATGGTTCTGCACTGACAGGTATTGCCGCAACGGATCATGTATCCACATTTGACCTAGTTGTTGCTGGTATTTCTACATTCAATGATGATGTAAGAATACTTGCAGGTGGATTAGATGTCACTGGTGTTGTAACTGCCACTCAACTTGATGTAAGCACTGGTGGTCTTGATGTCGATGGAGAAACTCAATTAGATGAACTTGTTGTTGCCGGTATTGCCACATTCCAAACTCATGTTGAACTTGGCGATGATGATGAACTGAGACTTGGAAATAGTGATGACTTAAAGATTTATCATGATGCTTCTCATTCCTATATTGAAGAATCTGGAACCGGTGCATTAAAACTCAAAGGCGATGACATTCGTATTGAAAATACTTCAAGTAGAAACGTATTCAAGGCAGTAGGAACTGCTTGTGAATTATATTTTGATAATGGTAGTTCTTCTTCCAAGAGATTTGAAACCACGACTGATGGTGCTGATTTCAGTGGAACAGGTGGAGTTAAACTTCCGGTAGGTTCAACAGCACAAAGACCAGGTTCTCCTACTGCAGGTGATCTGAGATACAATAGTGATGATGGTGCATTTGAGGGATACACCGATTCTTGGGGTTCTATTGGTGGTGGAACTCCAGAGGTTGATACAAATGTATCAAGCACCAGTGCGGTCGGTGTTGGTTCTTTCGCAACCGCATCCTTCCGTTCTGCCGAGGTCGTCGCACAGATTGTTCAAATCGATGAATATCAGGTTGGCAAATACTTAATGATACATGATGGCACAACGGTGACGGTCATTGAACAGACTGCGGTCGCAACTGGAGATGCCATGCTAGGTTCATTTGATGGTGCGATTAATGGTTCTAATGTAGAACTGAGAGTCAACATGGTGAGTTCTGGAATTGCAACGGTCACCACTAAGATATCAACCGTAACTGTATAGGTAATATAATATGCCTGCTATTCGTTCTGGTTTTGGATCAGACTTCGTTCTCAAAAATGAAAAGATTGGTATAGGGTCAACAACACCGACTAGTGTTTTTGATGTTGGTGGAGCAATTAGAGGTGACTTTGCCATCACCGGAGTTGCAACACTCACATCTTATGGTGGTTTTGTAGCACAGAATCAGCATATCAATAAGGCATCATCAATTGGTTTTGCCACGGTTGGTCTTAATACTGCTGGTGCAGCGATTGGTGTCGGTGCAACTCATGTAGCAAATCAATACTATGAAACCGAGACAGGATTCACTGATTTGGGTGGTGTTCATCACGGAGATGATCAAAAATTTAATACTCTCTCTGAAGATCTGATTATCGATGATGGTCAGATTTTAAATATTACCAGTATTGATATGGTTGGTTTTACAACCATTGGTGAGTATGACCCACACTCCCATGAATCATATGTCTGTGCAGGATCACTAGAAGAAGTATCAGTCACTGATCACTTCTCTGTTCCAAGTGGTGGGATTAATGATAGAAAAGATAATCCAATAGAAGGAACCGTAAGATTTAATGATGACCTGAATACACTTGAGTTCTTCAATGGAAATGAGTGGAAACAATTCACTTATAATCAAGGACAAAGTGGTCGTGCGATTTATGGCGGCACTAGTAATAACCCATACTATCAGGTATTACATTATGTCAATATTCACACCACTGGCAATTCTATAGATTTTGGTAGTTTACTTATACAAAGGTATGCCACAACAGGTTCTTGTAGTTCTAACACCAGAGCCCTTGTTGCTGGAGGTTGGATATCACCTACCTCAACTGATACCATAGAGTATTTCACCATGGCATCTAATGCTCAAGCAATAGATTTTGGTAATCTTGCACAAGCAGAGTATGCTATGTTGTCATGTTCATCATCAACTCGTGGATTATTTACTGGTTCATATCAAGCACCATCAAATACTGCTCAAATTGACTATGTTGAAATAGGAACCACTGGTAATGCACTAGATTTTGGTGATATGTCTGGTGTAACAAGATATGGTGGTTGCGGTCTCTCTTCACCAACTCGTGGAATTTTTGCCGGAGGTAGAGCTAAAGGCACAGTGGGTCCATATTCTACCAATGCTGGCACTCATGAAATTGATTTTGTGTCTATTGCAGCAAAAGGAAATTCCACAGATTTTGGTGACATGACTTTTAACGGTGGATATTGTGGTGGTATATCAAACACAACCAGAGGAATAATTGGTGGAGCAAGACAACCAGCAACCGTAAATAATATTGATATGATTACAATTGCATCAACAGGTAATGCGGTTCATTTTGGTGATTTAACTGTTGCGAGAGCAGGATCTCAAACAGGATCAACACAAACTCGTGGAGTTTTCATCGGAGGAAGTCCAACAGCAGATACAAGAAAAACAATTGATTATATTACTATTTCAAGTTCTGGCAATGCAATTGATTTTGGAGAATCTGGATTTGAAGTTGATATTGGTGCAAGTGTATCAGACTCTCACGGTGGTCTAGGAGGTTTCTAAAATGGCAAATATAAGACGCGAATTTGGTGATGACCTAACACTCAAGAATGGTAGTCTTGGAATCAATACCACCACCGCACAAGAGAGAGTTGATGTAGTTGGTGTTGTCAAGGGAAGAGATCTTAATGCTACTGGAGTATCATCTCTGACTGCCTATGAAGGATTCCTGAGAGCAGATAATC
>Ga0208157_1001134_pt1 | contig 12583 bp, 13 predicted proteins | sample 5_EtaG_FD_184077 | JGI IMG/M metagenome (GOLD analysis project Ga0208157, IMG submission 184077) | Marine viral communities from the Subarctic Pacific Ocean - 5_ETSP_OMZ_AT15132 metaG (SPAdes) (version 2) | ecosystem: Environmental > Aquatic > Marine > Oceanic | place: Pacific Ocean | collected...
CACCTTCTTTTTGTCATGGCATACGGCACTCCTAAAAAGCTGACCACCCGGCAAAAAGCTGCGATGGAACGCCATGCAGAGCATCACACCAAAAAACACATGGCCGAGATGCGGCGTCTGATGAAGGCTGGTAAGACCTTCACAGAGGCGCATAAAATGGCAATGAAAAAGGTAGGGAAGTAACTCGTGGCTGCAACAATCACCGCTACTCTCAGCAGCTCATCAGCCAACAGCTACGTGACCCTGGCTGAAGCCGACTCATATTTTGAAACCGTTCCAAGCAGCACGCAGTGGGACAACAAGACCGACGACAACAAAAACCGTGCATTGATTTCAGCTACTCGCTGGATCGATACGTTGAATTTTTACGGTGATCGTTGCGATGCAGACCAAGCTTTGAGCTGGCCTCGCAATAATTATCACGTTGACCGGGTAGAGCTAGTTTGCACAGCTATCCCAAACGACATCAAATACGCTGCATTCGAGTTGGCGAATGCTTTAGCCAATGACACGGACTCAATTACAGGGACTACCGGCGATACGGGGTTATACGAGTCCGTCAAGCTCGGTGAGATGGAAGTTAAGTACAACACTTCTAGTCAAGCTACGGGAACGGTCAATAATGTATTTGATGTTTATCCTTGGCTCCAGTCTTACCTTGGTGCTTATTGCCTTGGTGGGAGCGGCAGCTACCAAGTCCGCACCGTAAGAGGTTGACATGCCTGGAGCGCTAGACACCCTTTTCAAGAACGTCGCCAAGTCGGTTGTTGCTGACCTAGGCAAGTCTTTTGACCACACGATCACGTACACCCGTAAAGCGTCTCCGACTTACAACACCAGTACAGGAGCGCTTACAACAACCGACACTACCTATTCTTTTGACGCTCCACTTGAGTTTGTGGCTTCTGAGGAAGAAGAAGGCCGCGAAGAGAGACAAGCCCGCCTCTACATAACACCCGACTTAATCGGTGATAACCAACCAAACTTTGAAGACACAATCACCTTGACATACGCAGGTGCTAGCTGCGTTTCACAAATAACGGACATCCGCACGTTCAAAGGCGGCCAGGAGTACATGTTCATCCTGCTGGTGCGCTTCTGATGCCTAAAAAAGTTTCTGATCAGATTAAAGACGCAACAGAAGAGTACCTGCAGCAAAGCTATAACAGGCTCATCAAAACGGTTATGCGTAGGCTTGCTACTAAAAAGCGTAGCCCCGTCTATACAGGCTTTTTTGCATCAAGCTGGAAAGTCGATACATCACCGATCCAGTCCGTAGACCAACTCGTATCTCCCTGGCTCGAACTAAGCAAAAAGAAGTGGAAAAATCCCAGTAACAAAGAGTATAAAATTGAACCCCGCTTTTACCCGCCGGACAAGGCATACAACTATAAAAGACGCGTTTACATAGGGAACACCGCTGAATACGCTATTTATGCCTTAGAAGACGGCAGAGTTCAGCAGTTTGTCCAGGGTGGAGAAATGAAGGCTTTAGTCGAAGAAGCCTTTAAAGAAAGGCAGCCCAACATTTCTGTAGGCGGCAGGCAGGCAACCGGGCAGTTCGGCACCATGGCAGGCAGAACTTACACTGGGTACACCGAGCTGTAGTCATGACGCTAGTAAACGCCAGAGCAGCCTTTGAAAAAGCCGTAACCGATGCAGTTGCGGCGGAAGACGACACAGTTTTGATGGTTTACGACAACGTAGCTTTCACAGAACCCGGAAAAACCAAAAAATATATCCTCATGACTGTTGCCTTTGGGCAAGCAACTCTGCAAAACCAAGGCGCAGCACAGGATTACTACTCAGGAACTATTCAGTGCAACGTCTACGTCCCAAAGTCTGCTGGCACGTCCACGCTTTCTGCCATCAGCGAGTCTGTTATTGACGGCCTTACCTCTGTAAACGCAAGTGACTACACCGATACTTTCAGCACTTCCCCAAGAGTGATGGATATTGTTGGCCCTACCCCACTCAACGCAGAAGACCGCTCACACTTTATTGGCGTAATTTCTTGTCAATTCACTGCTACGGCGTAGTATTGTAGTGAAAACACAGAAGACATCCATGCGGGCTGTAGAGCTTCTTCGCAACAAGTTTGGCGTTAGCCAGCTGTATAAGTATCAAGTAGAGCAGGACGGCGCTGTGGTGCTTGAGGTCTACTGGCACCCCCTGACCATCGCAGAGCGTGAGTCGATCCAGAAGACATCAGAGTCTGAGGAGGCCAACGACTTTGCTCTGGGCATGATGATCCGTAAAGCGCTAGACGCTGACGGCAAGCGCCTGTTCCAAGACGGCGAAAAGTCGGTACTGAAGAACGCTGTCGAAGCCTCAGTGCTTCAGGAAATCCAACTCGCGATGCTGGCCTCTGGAGCAGAGCACAAGGTGGAGGAAGCGAAAGCAGATTTGAAAAGCTAACGGCGATTGGTTTTTCATCTACGCCTTAGCCAAAGAGCTGGGCATGACAGTTGCCCAGCTATCCAAGACACTCACGCAAGAGGAATTGATTGGCTGGGCCGCTTTCTTTGAGCTTAAAAGCGAGCACGAGGAAAAGGCGATCCAAACCGCAAAGACCGCAGGCAGAGCGCAAACAATGCCTAGGCGGTAGGATTGAGTGAGGTCGCTGTCTAGGTGTGGCAAATTTCGGAATCAACCTAGACTTACAGCTTCGTAACCAGGGAGCTTTAGCTAGAGCTGTAAAAGGCGCAGAGCAACTTGAAGCTATTTATAAAAGAATTAGCGATAAGGGGCTTGATTTAGGTAATTTAGGTAATGCCGACAAAAGAATAAGGGAGGCGAGAAAAAGTTTTGTAGATCTTGCGGATGCAGTTTTAAAAGGAGAGAAAAGTTTTGGACAGGTAAAAGGCAGCTTAGCTAAGACCGAAACCTCTCTTAGGCGGTATCTTGACGCTTTTAAAACTTTACAAGCAAATACCTCTTTAGACAAAAACGCAAATGATTTTAATAAATACGCTAAAGTTATCGCTTTAGTTGAAGATGAATTAAATAAGCTAGCCGTTGCTTCTGAAAACGCGCAAAGAGCGCAGCGCGGTATGCCCAGCATTGAGGAAGAAGAAAAACAACTTAAACTTAAGCGCGAACAAACAGATGAATTAAATAGACAAGCTAAGGCTAGAAGAAGAAATGCTAAAGCGGCTAAACAAGAACTAGCTGACATTAAAAAAGGTATTAGAGATTCCGAAAAAGCACAAGAAAAAGCTAGGCGTAAACGAGAAAGAACATTTAATAATCTAGGCGCAGGTGTCGGTTTTCCCCTTTTATTTGGTGGTGGGCCAGGTTCGGTTATTGGAGGGGGCGTTGGGGCTCTTTTCGGGGGGTTTGGCGGCAGTGTTATAGGCGGGGCTATAGGGCAGCAATTAGATAAGCTGGGGTCTTCCGCTTTAGAAGTATCAAAAGTATTCGGCACTTTAGGGGCTAGTGCTGAAGGTCTAATACCTTTATTAGGGCGTGGAACATCGGGAGGGTTTGGAGCAAATGCTCAATTTTTAGCTGCGCGAGGACGAGAATCAGAAGTTGCAGAAATTTTGCGTGATCGTTTTGATGAAGTTTACGGAGAGGGAGCAGCAAGGCGATTTGAAGATTTAGCAAAAACAGGCAAAGAATTTGATCAAGTTTTACAAGAGTTAGGTGTAGGGTTTAAGGGTTTAATGGCAGGTCCACTCGGGGGTCTGCTTGAATTACTTAAGGGGTTTTCGCCTGCAGGAGGTGTTAATGAGACTGCTTTTGTTCAAGAAAATAGAGACAGAGCCGCCCGTATTAGTCAATTATTAACTAGACAGGGGGAGAAAGGTGGCTTAAGCCTTAATGAAAAAAGAGAATTAGATACTTTATCAGCAGAAGTTTTTACCCGAGGTCAAACGGGTGTAGATGATTCTGACGCTAAAGCAAAACTAGAAAAACTGTATAATGACGAGTTAAAAATAACAAAAGATTTACAAAAACAAGAAACAGACTTACTGTCTATAGCTTTAACAGCAGGTAGAGATATTTTAGCTACAAAAACGGGGGAATTAGCTATTGAAAAAAGTACAAGTCAGTTAAATAAACTAAAGGCGCAGTTACTTAAAGAAGAAGCAGCAGACAAAAAAGACATTCTTAGAATTGCTGAATTAAACGAAAAAATTGCAGAACGACAGGCTAATTTAGACAGAGATAAAGAAAGAAAAAGGCAGGCTGAAATTTTAGCAGAGCGAGCTATTCAGACAGACCTAAGAGCAAATTTAGTAGAACAAAATAATATACAGTTAAGAGTGTTAGATGTTGACAGAAAAATATTTGATTTTTCACAGAGGGAAACTGATTCTTATAAAACTTTAAATACATTTTTAGACAGAAAATATTACATACAAGAAGATTCTTTAAAAATACAAAGAAAACAGGCGCTTGTAGGTGTAAATGAATTAAAAGTACAAAATGCAATAAATAAAACTTTTGATGATCGTAGGCAGCTATTATTATATCAATTAAGTTTACAAAAAGAAGCAGCTAGACAAGCTCAGTTACAGCGTTTTGACAGCGTACAGGCTGATGCTGATGCACTAGCTTTAAACGAACAACTTGAACGCGACAGGGCGCAACAAGCAATAAACAGCACTGACCCTTTTAGGGCATTTAGTTTTAGTGGCACAGGTTTAGGGTTTTTTGCAGAAAGTGAGTTGTTTAAAGCCAATACGCTTGAGCAGTCTGCTATGCAGTTAGAAAGATATAATGAACAAATTGCTGCTCTTATTTCGCGTATAACCGAACTGCAAAAATCAAACGCAGACCCAGATACCATTGATCCTTTAAGAAAAAATTTAAAACAATTAACTCAAACACGAGACCTGTACGAAGAATTACAGCCCTCTATAGACCAAGCGGCTATTGCTCAAGCTCGTTTTAACGATGCGCTTGCAATAACGACACCGCTAACAGACTCACTGTTTGACAGTCTTATAGCTGTTGTTGAAGGAACGAAAACAGCAGAGCAAGCCTTTGCTGACTTCCTAAGAAGCATTGCAGACATGCTGTTCCAAGCAGCCAAGCAAATGATCGCTCAATACATCGCGATCGGCATCGCCCGCATGTTCGCCGGAATGGGCAGCCCAGCCAGCGCTCCAGCTCCAGATATTCAAACCGGTAGGGGTTTCGGCTTAGGTGACCAAATCATGGTCGGGGGCATGAGAACTGCTGCTAGCGGAAAAGGCGCACTAATGAACCAGCCCTATTTAGTAGGGGAACGTGGGCCTGAGCTGTTTGTACCAAAAAATAATGGAACTATTGTTCCCAACCATCAAATGGGAGGTTCTAACATTGTCGTGAACGTCGATGCTTCTGGCTCTAGTGTTGAAGGCGATTCTGAGCAAGCAAGTCAACTTGGCAAGATGCTTGGCGCTGCTGTTCAAGCAGAGCTGATCAAACAGAAACGTCCTGGAGGCTTACTTGCATAATGGCAACCTTTCCTTCAATCAATCCTGCTTACGGGATTCAAAAATCAAGCGCACCGTCAGTGCGGACTGTGCGTTTTGGTGATGGTTATGAGCAACGTTTGAGCTTTGGCCTCAATCAAAACCCAAAGTCATACAGCTTGACTTTTGAAGTTTCAGAAACCGACTCAGACACCATCGAGACGTTCTTGGACGCTAGAGCTGCGGACAATGAAGCGTTTGATTTCACACCACCGGGTGAGGGCAGCAGCTCTAAATTCGTCTGTGAGAGTTGGAGCAAGTCAATTCCGTACTTGAACCGTGCCACGATTCAGGCAACATTCAGGGAAGTCTTTGAACCGTAATGGCATTTACTGCATGGGCTGCTGACACTGCTTTCTCGATCGGAGACGTTCGACGGGCCACGGCGCTGCAACCTAGCGGCCTGGTCTTCCGATGCACAACCGCTGGAACGTCCGCCAGTTCAGAGCCGGAGTGGCCTACAGACATTGGTAGCACTCTTGTTGATAACACGGTCACATGGACAGCGATTAGCTCAATCCATGAGGAGCTAGCCAAACTTGCTCCAAGCGCAATCATTGAACTGTTTGAGCTGCATCTTGATAATGACTTGCATGGCGAAACAACAGTTGTGCGTTGGCACAGCGGAGCGAATGCAGATGTTGATGGCAACATCACTTGGAACAGCAACACCTATTTCAGGCTGCCTGTAAAAGCAGAAGGGTTTGAGTACACCAGCACAGGCAGTTTGCCGCGTCCAACTCTGTCTGTCGCGAACCTTGATAACACCATGACGGCGTTGCTGCTAGACGTAAACCTTGTCACGCCAGGCAATGACCTTACGGGCGCAGAGGTGAAACGTATCCGCACGCTGAAAAAATTCTTGGATGGCGAGTCTGCTGCAGACCCCTACGCAAGTTTTCCAGAAGAGATTTGGTATATCGACCGCAAGGCATCTGAAAATCGTGATGCTGTCAGCTTTGAGCTGGCAAGCAAGTTTGACATGGCTGGAACGGTTGTTCCCAAGAGGCAAATCGTCGCAAACATCTGTCAGTGGGAGTATCGGAGCACAGAGTGCAGCTATTCAGGCGATGACTTCTTTGATGTCAATGACAACGCTCAGACCGCTCGCGCAGACGATCGCTGTGGCAAGCGTCTTAGTAGTTGCAAGGCACGGTTCGGCGCTTCCGCAGAGCTGCCTTTTGGATCGTTCCCTGGTGCTGGCTTGACCCAATGACGCTGCCACCGTCAATCAAAAAAGCTGCTCTAGAGCACGCAAAACAGGAAGCGCCAAAAGAGTCATGCGGTTTAGTGGCTGTTGTTAAAGGCAGGCGTCGTTATTTCCCCTGCACCAACTTGGCAGAGACGCCAGATGAGCATTTTGTGCTGGATTCTGCGGAGTATGCAGAGACTGAGGACAGTGGTGAAATTATCGCCGTCGTGCATAGCCACCCAGTTACAAACCACGCACCATCACCGGCTGACCGTGTGGCGTGCGAAAACAGCGGGCTGCCTTGGTACGTCGTCAACCCAAATACAGAACTGTGGGGATACTGCGAGCCAGAAGGATTTGAGCTGCCTTATGTAGGGCGTGAGTTTGTGCATGGCCTAGTTGATTGTTATTCACTCTGCCGCGATTGGTATAAGCGTGAGTGGGGCCTGGATTTACATAACTATGAACGGCGTGATCAGTGGTGGGAGCATGGCGAGAACATGTACCTCGATAACTTCATGAAAGAAGGGTTTCACGAGATACCGGTAGGGGAGCTGGAACGGGGCGATGCTGTGTTGATGCAGCTTTCCTCTCCCGTCCCAAACCATGCTGCTATCTACCTTGGAGAGCAATTGGTGTTGCACCATATTCAAGGACGCTTGTCTAGCCGGGATGTGTACGGCGGTTATTATCTGAAGAACACGGCGAAGGCGCTACGGCATGAAAGTCGTCAAGGTTTACGGCCAGCTGCGTGAGTTTTTAGGTCAAGGCCGGTTTGAGTTTGTAGCTGATACGCCGCAGCAGGCATTGAAGGCGCTGTTTGCAAACTTTCCAGGTCTACAGAAGTGGATGTTGGATCAAGAAAAGGACGGCATGGCTTATCGGGTGACCGTTGGCCAAGACGTTATCCATAACGATGACGTGACCGGGCTGTTCTTGCCTTGGAGCGAGCGTGAAGTATTCAGGATTGCGCCTGTTCTGGCTGGAGCGGGGCGAGGCACAGGAATGGTGCTTGTGGGAGCAGCACTAATCGGACTTTCTTTTGTAACCTTCGGCGGTAGCGCAGCGTTTGCTGGAGGAGCCGGTATATTTTCAGCCACATCTACCGGAGCCTTGTACGCAGGCGCTGGATCGGCAGCATTAGGGGCTATAGGTGCTGGTTTGGTTCTTTTTGGCGTAGCGCAGATGATCTCGCCTGCACCTCAGATTTCAACTTTTAGCCGAGGCAAAGAAGCTGCCAAGCTTGAGTCTTTCAGCTTCAGTGGGGTGGTCAACACCACCAAACAGGGCTTGCCCGTCCCAATCGCTTACGGGCGTCTGTTTATTGGCTCTGCTGTCCTTTCGTCCGGCTTAGACACTGATGACTAAACGAATTATTGGTGCTGGCGGCGGCGGCGGCGGCGGCGGTTGCTTTACTGCTGAGACGCTTGTTGCTGTCCCTGGCGGACAGACTCGCATTGATGAGATCGTTGTTGGCTCAAGTGTTCTGAGCTTTGACGACAAAGGCGAGATCCATTCAGCCAAAGTCCTGAAGGTTCATAAGCATGAGAATGAACGAGTCGTCAGGTACGCGCTTTGGGGCGGTGAGTTTCTAGACGCGACCCCTAACCATTGGGTGCTGAACCAGTACAACGCTTTCGTTGAGATTGGAACGCTTGAGGCTGATGATTGCGTCGTCGATTCGCTGAACCAGCTTCGCCCAATTCTCAGTCGCGATGAGCTGGGCAACCATACGGTTTACAACCTGACGGTTGAAGGCCGCCATACCTTCATCGCTAACGGTGTTCGCGTCCATAACGCTGGCCTAGGCAGCAGGATCATCGGTGCTGGTGGTGGCGGTGGCGGCGGCGGAAAAGGTGGTGGTGGCGGTGGCGGTGGCACTAGCCGCACACCAACAGAAGCTGACGACAGCCTGCAGTCCGTTCAGTTTGCTTCTGTTCTTGATCTTCTTAGCGAAGGGGAGATTGACGGAATTGAAAACGGCAACAAAGGTATTTTTCTTGATGGAACGCCTGTTGAGTCTTCAGGCGGCTTAAATAATTTCACCGGCTTTTCCGTTGACACCCGAAACGGCACGCAGGCTCAGTCTTACATCTCTGCTGTTGGCGGCACACAGAGTGAAAAAAATGTAGGAGTTGAGATCTTAAAAAGCACCGCAGTAACTCGAACAATCACAGACACCGATGTAGACCGTGTGCGGATTACAGTTTCGGTTCCTTCTTTGCAAAAGATTGAAGATGATGGCGATATTGTAGGCAACTCGGTTACTTACAGGATTCAAATTCAGTACAACGGCGGCGGCTTTACTGCTGTCGGCAGTGATAAAACTATTAGCGGCAAAAGCAGCGATCAGTATTTGCGTGATCACATTATTACGCTGACTGGGGCGTTCCCTGTTGATATAAGGTTAGTGCGAATTACTGACGACAACCAAACGTCAAAAAATCAAAATCGCACATTTTGGTCAAGCTTTACCGAAATCATTGATGAAAAACTGCGCTACCCGAACAGCGCATTGTGTCACCTGCGTTTTGACTCGCGCCAGTTCTCAAACATCCCAGCACGCAAGTATTTAATTCGTGGAATCAAAGTACGCATTCCAAGCAACGCAACCGTAGACACAACAACGCATCTGGGGCGGCTTACCTACAGCGGTGTGTGGGATGGGACGTTTTCTGCGGCAACTTGGACAAACGATCCAGCGTGGTGCCTGTTTGATCTTTTGACAGACACAAGGTACGGGTGCTCTGTACCTGAGTCTTCACTAGACCGCTACGACTTTTTCTCAATATCACAGTATTGCAATGAGCTGGTTCCGGACGGCAGGAGCGGTCAAGAAGTACGCTTCGCCTGCAACATGCTGCTGAACAGCCGCGATGAGGTGTTCAATGTCATCTCCGAGATGACGAGCATCTTCCGGGGTATCTCTTATTACGGCGCTGGATCGCTTGTGCTTTCACAGGACAAACCAGCTGATTCGCAGTATGTAATCGGTCCTTCAAATGTTGTTGATGGCCTGTTTACCTATTCAGGTTCATCGCAAAAATCACGACATACATGCGCGACTGTTGCGTACCAAAACTATGACGACCTAGGAGAGGTTTCCTTTGAGTATGTTGAGGATGATGATGCGGTCAGCAAATACGGTGTCATCAATAAAGACATCAAAGCTGTCGGCTGCTATTCGCAAGGCCAGGCAAACAGGCTGGGCAAGTGGACGCTTCTCAGCGAGCAAAACCTCACAGAGACCTGCACGTTCTCGATTGGGATTGAGTCAGGCATTGTTGTGCGCCCTGGAATGGTCATTGACGTTGCTGACCCTGTTCGTGGGGGTACACGGCGTTTGGGGCGCGTGAAGTCTGCAACAACAACCGAAGTAACAATCGACAGCACCACTGACTTTTCTGTGGACACTGATCAGTCACCAACAATCTCTGTGGTCCTGCCAACTGGTCTTGTAGAGACAAAAGAAATCGAGTCTATAGATGCTGCCGTCATTACTGTTTCCGGCGGTTTTAGCCAAGCCCCAGCTGCGAACGCGAATTGGTTAATTCAAACTACTGATATTCAGTCACAGCAGTTCCGTGTTGTTTCCATCGCGGAAGGGGATGATGGTACGTTTGGCGTAACTGCAATCAGGTACAACGAAACTATTTATGACGCTGTTGAGGAAGACTTAAACCTAACGCAACGTGACATAACCAATCTCTCATCTACCCCGGACCCTGTTTCCAATGTGTCTGTCACAGAGTTCTTGTACGAGGATGATGGGATTGTCAGAACTGGCGTTGACCTGAGTTGGTCAGGAGACCGCAGAAGAGTATCTGAGTACCGCGTCAAATATCGTCTTGACGATAACAATTTTGAAGAGATCATTACTTCCTCAACGTCTCCGCAGATCAAAGGGCTGAAGACTGGCACATTAGAAGTTCAGGTTATTGCTTACAACTACATTGGTCGTCAAAGCACAATTGTTAAAAACTCGTTTGAGCTTGTAGGCAAAACAGCGGTGCCTGGCAACGTCCAGAATCTAACACTTGAGGCAATATCAACAAATTCTGCGCGGTTGAAGTGGGACGAAGCTGTTGACCTTGATGTAAAAGTTGGCGGCAAAGTTCACATACGCCACAGCAGCAAAACTGACGGTTCGGCAACCTTCAGCAACAGTGTTGATTTGATCACTGCAATTGCGGGCAATTCAACTGAGGCAAATGTTTCGCTGCTTGAAGGGGAGTATATCGTCAAGTTTGCAGATGACGGCGGCAGGCTTAGCCCTAATGATGTAAGCGTAATCGTAGAGCAACCTGATGCGTTTGGAGACTTGCTTGTCAAAAACCACCGGGAAGATCAACAAACACCGCTGCCGTTCCAGGGCACGCATGAAGATACTTTTTACAGCAGCGAGTTTGATGCCTTAACGCTTGACGGCTCTCAGTTGATAGACGACGAGGGCGACATAGATGACATTGCTTCAATAGATTTTCTTGGCGACATCAAGCCACTTGGAACGTACACCCTCCTCGACACTATCGACATGGGCTTGGCACTTAACGCCGTTGAGCTGGAGCGTCGGTTTGTCACGCGGGCGTTCTTGCCAAGAGATCTCATGGATGGTCGCACCGCAAACATTGATGACTGGGACGACATTGACGGCGATGACGTGAACAACGTCAATGCAGAACTGTATGTACGCACCACAAACGATGATCCAAGTGGGTCGCCAACCTATGGCAGCTGGGGCTCTTTCAACAACGGCACATTTAAGGGCCGTGCCTTCCAATTCAAGGTAGAGCTAAGCAGCGACAAGGTTGACGAAAACATCCTTGTCGATGAGCTGGGTTACAAGATGAAGCTCAAATCACGCACAGAGTCTTCAGACGCAGAAATCGCCAGCGGTACCAGCACTAAGTCAGTGACGTTTGAGAAGCCGTTTTTCACGGGTACTTCAGCTCTTGGGGGTGTCAATGCCCATCTGCCAAGCGTTGGAATCACCGTGCAGAACCTAGGGGCCAACGAACGCTTCAACATCTCAAACGTCAGCAGCACCGGGTTTGACATCGATGTGCTGGACGCGAGCGACAACAACGTCAATCGCAATTTCACATACTCAGCGAACGGGTATGGCCGGGGGCAGTAGAATTAGGCGATACCAAGCAGATTTGTTGTGGCAACACACGACTACAATCTTGCGAACGCCACAGGTGCGGCATTCAGGAGTGACCTGAACAATGCGCTGTCTGCTGTTGCGTCAAATAACAGCAGCTCAAGCGACCCCGCAACGACGTTCGCCTTTCAGTGGTACGTCGATACTGGCGACAGCACCCTCAAGATTAGGAATTCGGCTAACGATGCCTACATCAACGTCAGCACTGTTGGCGGCATCGGAACGGCCAACCTTGGGCTTGCTCCACTAGCAGGCCCGACGTTTACGGGCGATGTGGTCATTAGCAGCACGTCTGCAATCCAAATTCCATCTGGCACAACGGCGCAGCGGCCAGGCAGTCCAACTGCCGGAGACCTGCGGTTTAACACCACTACTACTTCAGCAGAGATTTACAACGGCACAGCGTTTGTTGCTGTGGGAGGAGGGGCAACAGGCGCAGGCGGTGACGCTTGTTTCTACGAAAATGACCTGACTGTCACGACCTCATATAGCATCAGTGCAAACAGTGGTGCTCACGCCGTTGGCCCACTGGTCATCAACAGTGGCGTCACCGTCACGGTGCCTTCAACGTCCCACCTCGTTATCAGCTGACCATGCCAATCACGATTGACGGCGACGGAACAATTACAGGTTTATCGGTTGGCGGCCTGCCTGACGGGGTTGTTGATGCCGACATGCTGGCGGCAAATGCTGTTACTACAGCAAAAATTTCTAATGGTCAGATTACTACAGCAAAAATCTCTGATGGTCAGATCACTG
>Ga0208157_1001137_pt1 | contig 12567 bp, 10 predicted proteins | sample 5_EtaG_FD_184077 | JGI IMG/M metagenome (GOLD analysis project Ga0208157, IMG submission 184077) | Marine viral communities from the Subarctic Pacific Ocean - 5_ETSP_OMZ_AT15132 metaG (SPAdes) (version 2) | ecosystem: Environmental > Aquatic > Marine > Oceanic | place: Pacific Ocean | collected...
AAGAGCATCGTTATTGATTGTTCCGAAAGAGTCGTTTACTTTATTGGCACGGTGGCCTCTTGCTTTTGCCATTGTATTTACCTCACTTGCGGGGCCATATGGCTATGGGTAGCCGCGTCGGTTGTGCTGGGGCCACGAACTCGTGGGTAGCCAGCGGATTAGTACGCAGGTGTTACACCTAGCATCTTGTCTAGGAAGCCGCGTTCATATTTCTGTTCGGGTGCAGGTTGACTCCCAGTTGCGGCACCTGTTGCATCCTGTAGAGGTGCTTTTGCAGGAGTTGTTTTTGGGGGGTTCTTCCTACGTGGGATGTTAACGGGCTTATCTACTACCGCGTTCTTAAACAATATTGTTGCGTAATCTTCTGCCATAATTCTGTTTATAGAATCATAGGCTGCAGCTATTTTTTCAAACGGGATTTCATTTACATCTTCACGGCTATAAATACGTCCTATTTTTAAATCTAAACTGTCGTACTTAGAGTTTAATTCAAACAGGCTGTTTTCTTCAAAAAACTGTTTCTTGTTTGCAGGGTTTAAATAGCTGTCAAATACTCTTCGTGTTTCATATAAAATATTCTGCTTTGCTTCGTTTACAAGGTCAGAGCCTGTTAATTTTCCGAATGACTTTTCAAAACCTTTAGGGGGTTTTTGTGATTTTTCAAAAGCTCCCCTTACACTTTCTATGTTTCTTCTTAGATAAGCTTGTCCTACAACAGCGGCAATGTACCTATGTTCAGCATCACTATTAGTTCGTTTTTCAGCTTTTGCTTTACTATACGTTTCATAATCTATTTCACCATCTATATATTTAGTAATGCTGGGTAATCTTGCGTATAACTCTTGCATTGCAACCAGCGACCTAGTGGGATTAAAGTTTGGGTCGTTTCTTAATACGTCTGCTCCCCTGTGCATTAATTCATGGGCTAGAGTTGCAGTATAAGACATAGGGGGTGTTAATAAATCCGTGCTAGGTCCACCAAATTCAGTGGGACTCCTCACTAGTATAGCAGTATTCGATACGTCTGATCTAAAGCCCTTAGTGGATTTTGCACCCATGCGATTATTCATAGTATCTGTATAATCTATATCACCATCTTTATATACGGGTGAAGTGTAGGGTTCTCGCCCATACTGAGCGTATAACCCCATTGCATTCCTGTGGAAAGGGTTAGCCATGTTCTCACCCGGTCTTAAAGTTGTTACAGTATCACTCAAAGTTCTACTATCTCTAGCCGCTGCTTGAATAAGCTTATTAAAGTTTGTTCTACCTAGTATGTCAGCAAAAACTTCTGTGTCACCAAATTGAACTCCCTTATTATATAATTCTTTTTCAGCTTTTGATTTAAAAGTGGGAGTGAGTGACTTTCTTGTATATTGTTCTTTCTGAAGGTCGTCAATTTCTTTGTCTTCGCTAGTCTCGCTGTACTTGGAAGTTATGTCAGCTACACCTATTGCTGCTTTTGCATCGTGCGAGTGGGCTTCCCCACCGCTATGAAACTTTTTTCTAGAGATAAAGCCACCTCCTGCGGCTGACTTCTCCTGTCTCTCTGCTTGACGACGCGAAACTTCTTTCTTGCCGCGATTGTTTATTTTCTTTAACTTATCGTAGCCTATCTCTTTTGCTACCTCTGGGGGTATGATTACTTCCCCACGAGATACGGCTATGTCTATCTGTTCTTGGCTAGGTGCAGCAACACCCCTCTGGGCTACTTTTGCGTAAGCATCATCAAGTAACTTTCGTATGTCTGCTTCTCCTGCAAACTCTACGGCAGGAGCGTTGATTACAAAAGTACCTTCTCCGACTGTGGCAGGAACATCATCAGCTACAGTCTGACCGTCTGACACTTGTGAGGGGGGACGTTCAACAAAGCCAGCGGGACCACCCATTTGCATACTGACTCGACCGCCATCAGCAAACAAATCATCATAATCTTCATCACCTGTTGCTGTGGAATCGTCAGCAAAGTCGCCACCACCGCCAATTCCAACATCACCCATCTCATCGTCGGCTGCACCGTAGCTGTCATCTCTGGGATCATAGCCACCATCTTCTATCATAGACACTGCAGCCTTTGCTCTTTGGTCTGCCGCTGTTTGTATGGCTTCTGCTGCTTGTTTTTCTGCTTCCGTGCGGTTTGCCATTGCTTCTCTTCTTTGATCCAGTCTATCTAATATTCCTGAAGATGTATAAGCTTTTCTTTCCATGTAATCTACGAAAGTAATACCTGCTTTTCTAGCTTCTCTTCTTCCTACAGCAACTTCATCACTATGTAGACTAGAACCGTACATTTTGTTTAATTTACCAACGTAGGCTTCTGCCGCTTTTCTAGTACCCCCGCCGTACGATCTACCGTTTAAATCTATAAAGTTTCCAGTTTTTGGATTGAAAGTGCCGCCCACGCTAGACATGTCTTGTGCATTTAGGTAATTCATCAATGGCTGTCCTCGTTCGTTGACCATAGAAGTACTTTTTACATATCTAGCAGTGCCTGTATCAAATCTTTCCTGCAGTGTACCCGGAACAAATCCATAACTGGCTGCTTCTCTTGCTGCCATCATCGAATGAGTCATGCCGGGTGGCAATCCATCATATATAAAGTGCTGACCACCCAAGTAGTTTCTACTTAAAGGAACTCCCGAAAATGGGTCTTTCAAACCTGATTTCTCTAACATCCCAGATAAGGAATCTCTACCACCCCCCGGCATCCGGCTAATCATTGCCTCATTACTACCTACCACTCCAATGAAGCCACCTGAACCACCTGTTGCTCTGTAAGCAGCGGCGTTATAAGCATGATTAGCTACACTCATACCACCAGCCGCAGTTGCGAGTGCGCCAAATACTCCAGCCGCCATATTAACCGCACCACCGGGACCAACTGTTGTGGTGCCGGGACCAAATGGTCTTGCGCCACCTGATACAGGGTCTAAAGCCATTGCAACTTGGTCTGCAAATGAAAGGTCTTTTATCTCCTTACCTTCTGCGTCAAGTCCCAATGCTTGTGATCTTGCTGCTGAACTAGCGGCTTTTGCCCCTTCATATACTTGTTCAGTATAATCAAAAAGTGAATCAGCCCAAGTACCATTTAAATCTCTAGATACTTTTCCCGTTTCTTTGTCCATAGTCATTGAACCGGGTTTTGAAAAATCGTATGTGTTGTTGCTATCCGGGCCAAAATTAATGTCGTCTACATCAAAACTTGTTAGTTCATATTTATTTGTATAACCTTTTCCCATACTGTACGATAATGCAAGTTGGTTGTCATCTTGATCTCCACCCCCAAAAGGATCATCCCCACCACGAATGTCGTGGTCAGTACGTTTTTTATTAATCTCGTCCTCATCTTCGCCCAAGTCGGGAGCATCTACAACGCCAACGCCTGTAGTGTCCAATGTCTGGGAATAAAAGTCTACTGGTCCCGACTGGTATTGTTTTTTAGTTATTACTTCAGGATTAAAAAATGGAGTGCGTGGTTGTCCGGCTGGAATCCCCGGTCCCATGTCGATAGTCGGTAATTTCACGGTTGGTAGTGTCACGGTTGGGTTAGTTGCCATTTTTTATGACCTCGATATGGTTATTCTTCAATTGAAGGAGTGTTTCCAGTAAAGCCAGCTTCCCCTGCAGTTGGCGCAGTTCCGACTCCGATTGTGCCGTCACCACTGCCCGAATTGTCCACTCCCGGACTTCCGTTAGGTACTCCTCCAGCCGCTCCCATTCCTTGTTGTTGACTAGGGGGGCCAGCTTCTGGGCTTGCTGCTTGTTGAGCATTTTGCATCATTCCTTGTAACATCTTAGAGTATACTTGCGCTTCATTAACATTGTTAACTAAACTTTCAGGATCAATGTCCTGTGAGATAGCTAGTTCACGCATCAGGTTAGGTATTTTGATGAATGGAGCCAGCATGGGGTTGGCTACGGTTTGCAGTAAAGAGGTAAGACGCTGAGTGCGTACTTCCTTTTGCATAACGGCTGCTACACCGCGTGGTTTAATCTCTAAGTCACCTGTTATGTCTTCTACACGATCATTAAACTGCATATTCCATTGAAAGTATGCTTCACCAAGCGGTTTAAGGAGATGATCGTCAATATTCTTGATCACAGTCTTCATAGAAAGCCCAGCAGACCCCATCAACATCGACAGTCCGGCTGCAGTACGTCCGGTACCCGTTACGCCCGTCTGACCGTGCATTATGGACGGTATACCCGTCTCTTCGTCTGCAAGCTGTCTACTGATCTGGTACATTTGGATGTTTTCACCAGCAGTGTTGGGGAACTTGAGGCCGTTGATAGCTGTTCCGGTTACTCCCGACTGACGACGGAATATCTTTCCGGGAAAGATGTCCATGTTCTGTCCGGGAACCAAACTGGCTTCATCCACATCAAAGACAAGGTTACCAGCTAGGGCTAAGTTGTCGATTGCCATGCGAACGTGACCGTTCATTAGCATCTGTGCGTCTTCCATATTCTCTGCTACACCAACACCCCAGATTTGATAGGGGTTGATCTCAAATGGAAATGCCTGAAACGGAATACGTGCTGGAGTGAAGGGATTGACAACACATCGAAGGATCATGTTACCACAAACCCACACGTTAACTTGCATCTGGTCAAACTCTGATAGTTCTTCAGTTCCTTCCATGCCAACTTCTTTGGCAAATTTAGCATCGATAATGCCCCAATACTCAAGAACCTCAAAGCGGTTCTCTTGGTAGTAGGCTTCGGTTTCATCTTCGCGGATAGTATCTTCGTAGTACTTGTCCTCGTAGTTTGGTCCCTTACCCAGACACTCTTCGATTGCATCTGCGTAAAAGTGAGGACGCATAATCAAACTACGTAGTTGTTGACGATTCATACGGTGACGTTGTATTACGTACTCACAGTCCTCAAGGTTAGTTGCGGCAGGATCAGGATGAAAGTCCCAGATAGAAACGTGTTCAATGCGGGGAACAGTTTTTTCGTAGGGATCGTATACCCGACCTTCCTGTTCGTCGTTTTTCCAATTGTGGACACGTTTGTAAAAGTTAAACGGTCCCTTGATTATGCCTGTGCCTAAAAGAGCAGCCTCGAAGATAGCCTTACGCATCACGTTTACTGCATTGGTATCAAGAAGCTGATCGTGAATACACTTTTCCATTTTACGAGCCATTTCTTTAGCTGGCTCAAATTGTGGTTCACCTACTTTAGCTTTTCCCGGAAGAATTGACTCACCAAACTCCTTGCCGTAAGAACCTAACTTGTGTGCAGGTTCAGATGCAGCAAGACCCCCCGGCGGTATCTCCCGACCATCACCTTCAAACCCATAAGGGTCAGCCTGTTCTGGTTGAAGGTCATCTGCTGGGGTCTTCATGTGAGCAAACTCTTCAATACCTTCTGGCATTGGAGTAGACTCAACAACTAAAGGAAACTTCTTGTTTGCAAATAAGATGTCAACAATTTGTCCATATGCTGCAAGCACTTTAGTTTTGGTAATCTTGATAAATACCTTTGACTTTTCGGAGTCACGGTATTGTGTAGTTGAATCGTAGATTCCCCTAAAGTTTTTGTACGCCTGAATCCACCGCTGTTCGTAAGAGAACCGCCCGTTTTCAGAGTCTTCAAATTTAGAACGAATGTGTCCTGCCAATCCCGGCATCTGCTCACTAGGAGCAACCAGAGGGATTGACGTATCGTCATCCGGTTCTAGGAAATTGTCAGCCATCTATTTACCTTTAGTTGTTGCCTTGAGGTCTGTCATCAGCCATCTTAAACAGAGATGCTTCTACTGTAGGCTTAGTTTGTTTCTTTGGCATATCTTCTGTGATTGGGCCTGTCTTCACACGAGTTGGGAACTCAAGACCCTCACGATATAGTTGGTTTACACCCGGCTGATCATCAACAGTCTCCTTGTCGGAGTTCATTACGTATGATGCACCGTAGTTGTAGTTATTGTCTGGCATAGGTTTCTCTCCCCTATGTTAAGGTTGCATTGTTAGGAAGTTGTCTTCTTCAACTTCAGGTGCAGGAATAAAATCCTGTCTTGCTTCAGGCTTTAATCTCATAGCCGAATCTTTCATAGCTTCTGCTGCCATTCTATCTTCAGGTCGCAAGGTAGATGGTGAGATACCAACTCCCAAGTCAGGATCAAGAGCAAATGTAGCAGCACTAGCAATTGCAGTTGGAGCTTTAGCTGCCAAAAGTGCGCCTTCTATTGCTAAGTCTCGTCCAGATTCACCTAGAAATTCTTTTGCAGCAGCACCAGCGTCTTCAGCCGACGCAATACCTGTTGTAATTAACGCTGCTATACCTGCTTTTCCTTTATCAATTTTAGAAAAATCTATCTTGAAACCTGCTTTAGAGAGTGCATCCTTGTCTTCTTGAGTAAAATCTGCATAGCTGGATGGAGCAGCAGATTCGACAGGAGCAGCAGGTGCTGGCATAGGTGCTTTCGATACAGGCTGATCAAACATTCCGGGAATACCATATTGTGCTGCACGAACAGTTTGTGTTTCTGGATTGAATCGTTGAGTTATGTCTATTCCTTCAACTTGGTCAAACCAGTTGCCGACTGACTGTGCAGCATCACGTTCCCCCGGATAGAATGTTCCACGAGGACGAACTAAGTAACCTGATTTAGCTGTTTTTGACCTAGTCTCCGCACCAGAAGTTAAACTACGCCCTTGTAAAAAGTCTAACATCTTATCAGATATTTCTACTTCAAAAGCTGCAACATTTGCAAATACGTTACGAAGAAGAGCAGAACCAAACTTACCCTTCTTATCTTTTCCTGAATATGTAGGATCATCAGGTGAAAGGGTGTTAAATTCTTTGTTTGTAATATTATCTTTGATGATAGGCGTAGAAGTTTTAATACGAGAAAGAACTCTTGACATATCTGTCGTATCTACCTGACGATAGTTCTTGCCCTTTCCCTTAATTACAAATATGGGGGCAGCTTTACCAGCTTTAATTTTACTTTCTATAAAAGCACGTATTCCTGCATCCTCTTGATTTGCAGCTAAACGTTGTTGAAGACGGGCATGTGCCTGTTCGTTTAACGGTACGTCTTGTGGGATAGCTTTACCGCGCTTACCCCCAACTTTTTGTGCGCCAGTTCGTTTTTCAAGGTCAGGGGTAGCTTTTGTTTGCGGTGTAATTTCTATTGTGCCACGATCTACTTTATATTCTGCGCCTGTTAAACCAGCAACTGCTCCAGCACGATAGCCAGTTTGTAAATTTACATATATTGCATCAGCGATTACAGCATCGTCACCGCCCCCTTGACGAATAGTATCTAACTGCTGCATAAACTCGCCCCAACCCTTTTTGTTTTGGGCTATGATTGCAATCTCAGTTTGTTTAGGTGCTGATACTCGCTCACCAAAGATGTTGAATGTTTGAGGATCATCTGCTTCTAAGCCGGGAAGAAGATTTAAAGCCGGAGAGTTAGGGTCTGCGTTAAATATTTTACGGTTTACATCTTTTGAAATTAGACGAAGATCATCTTGAAGAGAGTTGGCTGCACCTTGACTTGTCATACTGTCAAGTATAGTATCGATAAGACGAACACCATTTTCATCTGGAGTAAACGCCTGTACGAGAGGTATATCTCCGTACTGCTTTAAAGTCCCCTTTGCACCAAATCGTGCAATTTTACCTGCACCACGAGCGTTGTAAGCATCGGCTGCTTCACGAAGGGTGATCTGGGTTGGGTCTTTTTTCTCAGCCATTTAGTATCCGAATACTTCGTCTTGAACCTTGTGAACGTGGTTCTTGATTGCGCCTAGTTGTTTGTGTATTGAAGCGTACCCGCTCATTCGTGTCATCATCATGTATCGTAAAGCGTCGTATGCGTGATCTTCAGCTTTGGTATCTACGTCTTCGCTGTTTGTTTTGGAAAGAGGTATACCAGCTATTTGTTTCACGATGTTCTGACAAGTGGAAAAGAAACGGACTCGTGGTTCCTTTGTGTATGGATCATCTGCCAGACGACGATGTATCTCCATCTTGCCCTGAATACGATTACGATCAGAAGGAGTCCAACGAACTCCCTGTCTCATCATAACTTCCGCAATAGACGGGCCAAAGCCTGTCTTATTCCAGCAGGAAGAATCGAGTACGGTGTAATGAGGTAACGGGTCAAGTTGTTCTGCTTCTAGTATTCTATCAGCTAATTGCTCTGCTGTCAAGTGTTTTGCGTATAATTCCCTGTATACCCAGATATTGTTGTCCCAGTCAATTGCACCCCAGAGGACACAGGATGGTGCAGAGTATCCGTAGTCTGCTGCTCGTATGCGAGGCCAGTTGGTCGGTAAGTCAAACGGCTCGACCACATGTCTCACTCGTGAAAATTCAGGAAAGGCTGCTCCCTCTGCCACATCCCAATCCCCTTCGAGAAGTCTCTTCCGTTCGACATCTGGGAGCGAACGCAACATAGCCTCGTATTGACCGTCAGCCATGAGGTGGGGATTATCTGTCAACCGCGCCGGAACAAACTTTCGGAAGAAGAGCGGCTGACCTGCCTTTTTGTGACCACTAGGCCAGACAAACGTCTTGTGAGTGTCTAGGTCAAAAGCAGGGAATGCTTTGTTTTCGGGAGTGCCGTCGATGTACATCTTCTTGACCCACCAGCCACCTACGCCTCCGGGGTTGGCTGTGCAACGCATGTACAGGTGTTCTTGAAGTTCAGGATCGGTGGCACGAAGCCTAGAACGCAAATAGTCCCACACGTATGGTGTAGGGTACTGGGTAATCTCATCAATGCCTATCCAGTTAAATGCCTGACCCTGAAATCTGGTAACATCTTTATCTCTGTCTAAGTAGGTAAACCAGATCGTGGCCCCGGATGGGAAGTGCCACGTTGATTTTGATTCGCGGAACTTTGCTCCGGGAAACGCCTTTGTGTAAAGCTGACGGGACTTGTCAATTAGTTCTGTTAGTTCGTCAAGGGTGCGCCTGAGAAGAAGACCCCTATGATTGGGGTTATGGCAATACCGTAGGGGATCAGCAAGTAAAGCAAACGATTTACCGCCACCAGCCGCTCCACCGTAAAGAACGTCTCTTTCACCCGCCGAAAGAAACTCCTCTTGAGGTCCGGGATTAGCTTGGAATACAACTTCGGAATCCCCCACAAGATCGGAAACGGACGAGGGTAGAACGGAGATATCTCCCATGTCAATGACTGTTGTGTCTGCTCCCTTGATAGCTTTTTCAACTCGTCCAATAGTGCTTTCAAGATCACGGGCTTTCTTTCGTTTTGTCTCAGCCTTCTTTGTGGCTTGTTGTGCTTTTTTCTTTGCGTCACGCAACCGTTTCTGGGCTGCTCTTCGCGCACGTTCAGCGGTAGATAGATTGTAGGTACGCTTCGGTGCGGCTTCAGCCATACGTCTAGTCTTTTTCTACGCTACTTGCTGCAGGGCGAGTTTGGTTACGGATGTCCTTCATCTTGTAACCTAGTCGCTTTAGTTTGTTACGTGCGAACTCCCCACCTTCTACGTCATCCATGCCAGCCTCTGTAGCCTGTCGTAAAACGATACGACGGGCATCGTTCAACGGAATCAAACTTCCGTCTTCTTTTTTGAATACGCTGTCCGGGTTGAACATACTTGTCATTCTATCAAACATTCCCATCGATCTCTAATCCTTCTTTCCGTTTGCGGTGCGACCCCTGTGAACTTTACCGCCACGATGCAATTTAGGTTTTCTTTTCTTTTTGATAGATTTTATAGCCCCACCTAGTGCCTGTTTTCTAGTGCTGCCTGTTTCAATTTCATCTATCATTTTTTGAATATCAAAAATGTCTCTGCCTAATTGTTTCGTATCTGCAGAACTAAGCCCACCTTTTTTTAAAAGACTCATAGCTTCAGCTTTATTTTTGTGTAGGGATTCGAGAAACGGCCCCTTCATAAATTTATCCATCGATCACGACCTCTTTCTTAGGGGGTAGCAGGACTACTCCGTGTATTGCGGTTACATTGTGGTTGATTTGTTCCTGTTTTGCTACACCGACACGGTTGAGGAGTGATTCGGCTGCTTTGAGGCGCAGATCGTCACCTCGTTCTGGGGCGGGGTTGTCTATCGTTGAGATCACGCGGTTAGCTGCCTTCATTGCGTTGGTAGCTAGGATGGTTTTTGTGCGTTCAATGATCTCATCGGCAAGGGTGGACTTCAACCAAGCGGCTGAACCTCGTGAGTACCCTGCATCCACCGCTGCTGCGGTGACCTGACCACCATTTTCAAAGAGAAGTTCTAAGAAATGGTTCTGTTGTGGGGTAAGCTGTCGGTCTTTTTGTTTTTGTTGAGGTAGAAGGTTCATAAAACCTGACTTTCAGTCCGTCTGCACCCTTGCATTTCCACTTGATGTCCAATTCAAACAGGTTAGCTTCTGTAGCAAATGTTGCCATTTCGTCTACACGGGCTTTACATTCATTTTCTGTAGGGTATGGACCTTTTGTGTCGTTTAATTGCTTACACGTTTCGGGAGAAACGGCTAAACAAACGAGTAGGGATGCTTCAAACATGGGATTTTTTCTTTTTTAATAGATGTGGGACCGATTAATTAGCCTACATCGCCCTGTTGGTACAAGTCAAGAGGAAAATTGTCGGGATGTGCTAGATTTATCTAGCCCCACAACCCAAGTATACCGATTATATACCTGCAAGTCAACAATAAAAATAAAAACGGGGCAGTCCGGGGCTTTTTTCTTGACAAAACCGCATATCGACTGTACAATGGGACTAAGTCCTGCCGGGAAATACACCCACACCACCCCCCTTCGTCTGTGCGTAGGGGGTTTCTTTTGGGGAACCCCGCTATACTCCCATAGGGGTACCCCCAAAGGAGTTGTTTTTTAGTCATATCGATAACCTACACGCCATAAAATCTGTCGGGCATTTACTAGCATATGCCGGGGGGGTGGGGTGGCCCTCGCGTACGCCCGCGCGTTGTATTTATTTATCTTTTTACGTTTCCCAAAGAACTTTGCCAAGGTCGACACCCCGCCGGATTGCACCCAAAAACAACCCCGCCATATATCCTAACGGGATAACATGCCCGCACACCCGCCCGCGTTGCATAATTTGTCATACCTTTAATTATTTTAGTTGACAGATCGTTGTTAGATTTGCGTTGCAATACCACCACACCCAACCCGCATATTATCCCGCCAATTCAAGCCGGTTGGATATATTCAAGCGATAGGCAAAAAAAGAACCCGCCGGACTAGCCAAGCGGGTCAAGTTCAGGGAGGTAAGAGTTAAAACTAGTCGTTTGTTTCTGGCTTGTAGGTTAACTGGAGCCTTGCAACGGTGCGCGGGGAATCGGTGCAGAATGTATAATGGTCAAAGCCGCAACCGCGCAATAGTTCCTTTAAGCCTTTAATCTGATATTCGAGGGCTTCAACCTGCCCCAATATAATCGCCTGTTCGCTGGTAGTCATAACAACAAGCTTCTTTGCTTCATCATCATTAAAGGTTTCGTCGTTGATGTTGAGGGTTGATTTAATCATTGGTTTGTTTCCTTCTTACAAGTTAATGGGGACAAGCTGCCCCGTCCCCATCATTGTTACACTATGCTTTCAGACTATGCAACCAGTTTGTATGCTGACTTGGCACCCTTACGAAATACGGTTTTAATCTCATAACCCTTTCCCCGTAGCGTCCTAATGCCTGTATAAACTGACCCAACAGTCATTCCAGTTTCACGGATAAGCGTGTTTTTGGTCACCGCATAAGTGCGACGGGCAAGGCACCGGTAAAGCTTGCCAAGCTTACTATTAGCATGAAAGCCCCGCCGCTGCCGGACAGATTTCGCCGCCAAGCGTGTCTTTTCCCCGTTCTTATCGGCAAACAATTCTTCCGATAATTGGGTTAAAACCTTCTGCCGCTCGTCCTGCCGGTAGTATTCCTCGAACTTATCGGCAAGGGTCATCAGTTCACTTACAAGGTTTGATGGAATATTAGTCATTGGTTTGTTTCTTTCTGGGCTATGCCCGTTGATTAAAATTGTAGAAATGCGGATATTAAAAGGATGAGAAATATCAGCACCGCAGACCGATATAATAAAAGTATCGCTTCCATTTATGCTGCTGCCCTTTCTTCTGCCCATGTCCAACAAGGGCTTTCTAGAACAGTTCGTACCATGTCGTTACGGGTTCGCTGGACATTGGCAACGTTCTGAGTTGTTCGTCCAGACTGGTAATCCCTGCCCGTTTTTGGGTCTGTCCACTCTTCGTTCGTATGGGTAGCCCAATGAGTTAAAGCATTATATGCCGCCCACATGGTTTGACCCAATTCCTGCTTTTCCTTGTCGAACAAATAAAGCAAGTTATTCATTAGGCGTTCATTCACGGGATTGCCCTGCCCCGCCTCGACTGTTCGACTGGATTTGTAACAGATGGATTTAGCCAGCAATTCGGCAAAGGCTTCATCAGTAAACTTGGCACCAGCCCACAAGTTCATCTTGTCGCGCTGCCCCGTCCACATCTCAAGACTGCCCCCCGCCTTACTAATAAGGGCATCTGGGGACAAGTTCTTAGTGTGTTTTGCCTTTTGGTGATATGCCTTTTCACCACCAAAGACCAACGTATT
>Ga0208157_1001138_pt1 | contig 12567 bp, 6 predicted proteins | sample 5_EtaG_FD_184077 | JGI IMG/M metagenome (GOLD analysis project Ga0208157, IMG submission 184077) | Marine viral communities from the Subarctic Pacific Ocean - 5_ETSP_OMZ_AT15132 metaG (SPAdes) (version 2) | ecosystem: Environmental > Aquatic > Marine > Oceanic | place: Pacific Ocean | collected...
AAAAGATATGAATTCTGCATTTTCAAGAATGAATAATTCTGTTCAGCAAGGCATTATTATGTTATCTGGAGATGCTGAATCTTTGCTTGCTAAAATGGGATTTGACATTTCAGATTTTAAATTACCTGGAGAAGAATCTGAAGAAGATAAACCTGAATATTATGGACCTGGTGGTAATCCAGATGCATCTGGTGAAGGTCAAGCACAGCAGGGAACACGACCACCACAACAACCAACACAACAACCTAGTACTCAACAACCAACACAACAACCTACTACCCAACAACAGACAAGTGGTCAATTAACTAATATTGTTCCACTTGCAAATCTCCAGGCAAAAAATGTTTATGCTGGTGACGACATAACAAATAAAGTTGGCATGTCCAGTAATTATGGATATAGACCTCACCCTGTTCATGGTGGCATGAGTATGCATAGAGGTGTTGACATTGCTACCTCTCATGAAAGAGGTTTCCATGTTGCTTTTGGATTGACAGGAACTGTATCTCTTGTCACTACTTTAAGTGGATATGGAAAAACAGTTATTATCAATTCTGGAAATTTAGATTTTGTGTTTGCTCACCTGGCAAATTTTGATGTTAGACAGGGTGAGAGTTATACAGGACAAATTATTGGTGAAATAGGTAGTACTGGTACAAGCACTGGAATTCATTTACAATTTGAAGTCAGACCCAAAGGTGGTGGTGGACAATCTGGTATTGATCCTAGTGGTTACATCAAATATTTGAGAATTGGTAAAGAATCTAAAAACAAAACTAACAATAACACTACTAATACCACAACAAAACCTGCAGTTAATCCTCAAACAAATCCTCAAACAAGTCCCAACTCAAATCAAAATCCAAATCCTTTAAATAATATTTTTAATTTGTTTAATAATAAAAAACAAAACCAGACTAGAAATACAACAATTTCTCAACCACCAACAAAACAAATAGCGACTAACACCATTATAATCAATGGTGGTCAGTCAAAACCACCAGAACCACCACAAAATACTGATAAGTCTCAGAGCATGATACCCTTCAATACTGCTAGTGTAAATAGTAGTGGAGCAGCAAAACTGTTAGATCATCAAATACTTACTAAATTGGGTTAATGTCAGGAAAAGCTCAGGATACTTCAAACTATAGCGTATTTACAATTGAATCTTCGTTCAACCCAGCGAAGACGGTAGATCTCAGATTGGGTGTAATTAGTTTTAACTACTATGAGGATTTATTTTCTCCAACTATAACTGCAAAACTTGTTTTAGTTGATGGTGGTAATGTTGTCGTATCTGATAAAAGTTCAGATGGTAAAAAAGAATCACTCTATAGTGGTCTGCCTCTCAGAGGTGGCGAGAGGATTGCGATAAAAATTCAACCTTTTGGTAACCCACCTGGAACTGATGGTGGTAATCCTGTACTTGATTTTAGCACTGGAACCACTTACTTTTATGTTTCCAAAATATCATCTGTAATGAAAGAGGGTCAAAGAGAAATTATTGTTCTTGATTTAACATCAAGAGAAGCTCTAACTAATGAATTTGCAAGAGTAAATCAAAAGTTTCCAAGAAATCTTTCAATCAAAGATTCTGTTGAAAAGATAGTGAAGGAAAAACTTTCTTCAGAGTTAGTTGATTCTGATGCAACATCTAATCAATATGGTTTCATGGGTAACATGAAAAAACCATTTAATATATTAGTATGGTTGGCATCAAAAGCAGTTGATGCTAATAAGGAGGCAGGATATTTCTTCTATCAAACAAAATCTGGTTTTAAATTCAAATCTGTCTCAACTTTGATAGAGGAAGGTAAAAATTCACCAAAGTCTGAATATACTTTTAAATCTGTAGGGGCAACTCCTATTGAGTATTCAGATGACATGATATTGACATATACAATTTCTCTTAATCATGATTTAATATCAAAGTTAAAAAGAGGGATGTATTCTTCTTTCTTTGCAGAGTTTGACCCTTCAACGGGAAACTATTCTAGTGTAGAGCAAGGTAAATTCAGTATTCAAGAAAAAGAACCTAGGGTTAAACTTGGTGAAGATTTTCAAGTTCCAAAAATTTTAGGAGCAGCAGAACTCACTAATTTACCTAGTAGAATTGTTTCGATGGTTGCTGATGTTGGAACTTTAGAGAAGGATGCTTATGTTGCTCAAAATGGTTCTAATTTACCTGCCAAAAATGCAAGTGGTTTTGAGAACCAACGGCAGTCTATTATGAGATATAACTTATTGTTTATGCAGACTTTAGATATTCAGGTCCCTTGCAATACAAATCTGGAAGTTGGTGATGTAATTAAGTGTAACTTTCCTAAAACATCATCTGAAAGTAAAGAAAATGACCCTGAGTTAAGTGGACTATATATGATTAAAGAGTTATGTCATCATTTTAATATTGACCAATCTCTTACATCCATGAAGTTAATCAGAGATACGCACGGGATGCCTAAGATCTAATGGACGATTTTTCTTTTAATACCAATTTTTTAGGCAGAGACGGTTTCACCTGGTGGTTGGGACAAATTGCACCATTTTCTGCTACAGAAAGTCAAGATGGTGCTAATGGTTGGGGATGTAGATATAAAGTGCGTATCATGGGATACCACCCATATACTACCGCAGAACTTGAAGATGAAGATCTTCCATGGGCAATTGTGATGCGCCCTCCAGGAACTGGAACTGGTTCTGGAGGTATGTCTAAAACTATTCACTATAATCAAGGTGATACTGTAATTGGGTTCTTCCTTGATGGTGATAATGCCCAGCAACCAATTATTATGGGTGGTCTGGGTAACTCTAAGTATGCAGCAAAGACTGATGCAGTGCTTCCATTTGGAAATTTCACTGGTTATAATAAAGTAATGGAGTCACCTTCTTCGAAGGTGAGAACAAAATCAGAATCATCAGATATTCAAGCACAACCATCTCCACAATCAAACACTCCTGAGAGAACTAAAGATAGTGATAATCCTGCAAGAGTTTCTGCTAATGATGGAATTACAATTACAAACCCTTGTGGTGGTAATGATAGTCCTGAAGATGCTAAAGGAAGTCAAACTTTAGCTAATATAAAAAATGCTGTTGAGCAATTTAGTGAATCAGTAAAAAGAATAAAAGCAGACTTTGATGAGGGTTCTGAATTTGTAAAAGATTGGATTAAGCAAGAAATCAAGGTTAGAAGAAAACAAATAGAAGGTTTAGCATCTGGTTTTGTTAATGGTATGGTTGTTGACTTTGCAGAGCAAGTAATACCCTTACTAAAGAAGGGTCTTGAGATGCTGTATAAGAAAGTATTTGGTTTGGTTTTAGCAGCAACCGGATCATATCCTATCGCTAGAGCAGCAGGTCTAGCAGCACAACAAGCGATGGCAATTCCAATTAAATTTTTACAAGATACACTTCCATGTATTGTTAATACAATTTTGGGTAAGATTGGAGATACTGTAGAGGGTTTGCTTGGTTCTATTGTTGATAATGTTGATAACTTTGTTCAGTGTGTTGCTGATCAAACAATAGGAGTTCTTGCTAATGATGTAATTAGTCAGGCAGCAGATGGATTGAGTGCTGCTCTTGGTGGTATTGATAAGATTATGCAGTTCATCAACGCCTTTAATAGTCCTGGAGAGTTTGTTGAGAACTTGATGAGAAATACTGTGGGTGGTTTACTTGGTCTTATTGGTGTTGCTGGATGTAATGATAGCAAAGAAAAAGATGCTATGGGTCCATGTAAAACTATTTTGGGTGTTGGACCAGCATTTAATGACCCCACTGACTTGAAAGGAATAATCGATAATGCCAATATTGCCAACGCAGTTACTAATGTTGCTAATGTGGCAGGATTAGATCTTGAAGGTGTTCAAGATGTTGCGGGCGGTATTAAGGACGTAGTTGGTGCTTTTGATATCTTCAATCCAGATTCCAAAAAACCTGGATTTATGAGTGATATTGGTGGATGTTATACTGGACCACCACAATTTTGTAAACCTCCCACCATTAACATTTTTGGTGGTGGAGGAGATGGTGCTATTGCTGCTCCACTATTTGGATTCCCAGACTTTGGAACCAATACAGCGAGTATTATTGATATCGAATTGACAAATCCTGGTAACGGATATGTATATCCACCGTTTGTTCAGATTGTGGATAGTTGTAATCAAGGATATGGTGCTATTGCTAGGGCAACAGTTAAAGATGGAAAGATATCTAAGATCTATATGTCTTCCGTTGGTGAAAATTATCCAGTTCAGGAAATAGAACCTCTAGTTGTAACTAGAGTTGATGTTGTTAATCCAGGTTCTGGATTTAGTAATGATGATATTGTTTCTGATAATCTTGGAAATCAATATGAACTTAATATTGTTGGAGGGGCAATCGTCAAGGTTACTCCCATAAATACTGTAGATGTAACTGAACTACCAAGAATTACTATTACAAGTGTAACTGGTAGTGGTGCTGTTCTTATTCCTAAACTTGGAAGAAGACAACTACAGGAAGGAGTAACTCAAGTCATAGACTGTATATATCCAAAAAAACCTGAACTTGTTGGATATGTAAATGGTGAACCTTACTACGGACCATTCCACATACATCCATTAAGAGGAGTTAAAATGGTCGGTGCAGTTCACATTGATAAACCACATGATATTATTTACAATACTCGTGAAGAAAGTTTGGGAATGTCTTCAAATAATATGATAACTACATCACAATCCTCCAACACAGAATCCACCACGTCCAGTTCAACATCTACAACAACTCCCACTACCACCAGTAGTGAAACTCAAACTCCTTCTACACCCCCACCAACTCCTCCAACACCACCACCATCATCTCCCCCAACACCACCACCAAGTTCTGGTGGAGGTGGATATGGCGGCGGTTACTAAATATCATAAGTTGAACAAGTTATAGACTGTATCGTATAAGATGGCAGAAACAAAAGTATTCACACAATCATTTGCCGAACTCTACGGTCCAAAATTTGGTATCTATGTCAATGACCAGCAGATGGGAATTGATGGAAGGCAAATATATCAATTTTATGGTGTAACGGATCAGGATCTTAAGTCCTCAATCAGATTCAGTGAATCAGGTGCTCTAAAAATTCATAGTGATAAGAGTATTGAGATTGCTGCCGGTGAATATAATGAAGATAAGGGTGTTGACATTAACATTCAAGCAAGAAGAGGAAATGTCAATATCAAAGCAGACAGGAACGGCAATGTAACTGTATCTGGTGCTAATATAATCGTTAATGCTGATAAGAATCTTGATTTGGTTGCTGGAAAAAGAATTCGTTTACTATCAAACGATGTTCAGATAAGGGCAAATTATTCTTCTATAAGAGCTCTCAGTGGAAATGCGACTCCATTACTAGAACAATTCATAGGTAGAATTTACACTGGAACACAGATAGGAACTGATTTCTTAAGTGGTGAAGTAGGAATTGATGGTTCGTTCCTTGGTAATGCTGTTGGTGGTGCTATAGGTGGTCCTGTTGGTGGTTTCGTCGGCGGAGCAATAGGTGGTCTCTTCTAATGTCAGATCAAGTTTTTAATAACGAAACAACATTTACTCAGAAGACTGAGTTTTTAAAAGACGTATACATTTACGGCACACTTTACTATGACTTTGTAGGATTCGGAACGGATCTTACTGTAGAAGATATTAATATAACGAAACAAGCAAATATTGCTAACCTGTATGTTTCGGGATTCTCTACGTTTGTAGGTCCTTCAGTATTTCAGAGCACAGTTTCTGTAGCATCTACTGCAACGCTTGCAGATGTTAATGTAACTGGAGCACTTGATGTAGATCAAATTGATGTTGGTATTGCAACAGTTCGCGAAAGATTTGAACTTACCAATGAAGATGGAACACAACATCTTGTAGGATTTGCTTCAGGTCCTCGTGCTGGTAGTGTAGGCATAGGTAGCACACTTCCAGAACATAATCTTGATGTTGATGAAGTAAGAGTTCTTAGTAACATCTATGATTCTGTTAACAGTCAAGGATCTAATGGATTTTACCTCTCTCGTGATGTAAATGGTATTCGTTGGGTTAATGCGGCACCAGATGCTCAGACTGATGGATTCTTTGTTCAAAATGAGGGTGTCTTAGTTGGTGTTGGTTCATTCACTACGATGAACCTGATTGGAACTGATAGTGGTGGAGATTTAGTTGATGCTACTGCTAATGGAACCACTGTTGATATTCGTATTAAAGATCACTGGCAAAAAAACGGTTCTGGTATTCATACAACAGTTAATGTAGGTATCAACCAAGCATCACCAACAGTCCCTCTAGATGTTAATGGAGCTGCTTTATTCAGACAAAGTGTTAATGTGAATGGTGTTGCAACCTTTGACGATATTGTAAGAATAGATGCTCCTTTAAGAGTTCATGATAATGATATTGTTGGCACAGCAACAACGGCAATATATGCACATAATGCTGGCGTATCAACTGTAGCATTTGCTGCATCTTTTACTCCACTTGCAGGTATATCCTCTTTTACTAGAAGAGCAGGATTCGCGACTGTTGCTGCTGCCGCAACATTTGCACAAGTCGCTGGATTCTCCACATTCTCTAATATTGCTTTTGCTGCTACATTTGCTCAGACTGCCGGTGTTGCCACCGTTGCTAATCAGACTGGATTTTCTACAGTCGCTGGTATTGCGACCTTCGCTAATCAGTCAGGATTCTCCACAGTATCAGGAACTGCTACGTTTGCTTTAAGAGCAGGTATTGTTACTTTTGCTAGTCAGACGGGATTTGCCACCGTCGCTGGCATCGCTACATTTGCTAATCAATCTGGTTTCTCTACCGTCTCAGGTGCTGCCACATTTGCAAGAATTGCTGGTTTCTCAACATTTGCCAAACAATCTGGTTTTGCTACAGTAGCAGGATTGGCAACAAATGCAACTAGAGCAGGTATTGCTACATTTATTGAGACTGTTCAGACTCTGACAGATCAAGAATTCTTCATTCCTTTTGTTGAAAACTCGGTATCTACTGGTATTGAAACAGTAAGGGTTGATAGTGGAATAAGATATAATCCAGCAAGAGATAATGTTATTGTTGGTGGTGGACTAACAGTTGGTGGTGCTACAACAATTCACAGTGCACTCAAAGTTGATGGAAACACTGTTATTGATGGGTCACTAGAACTAAACAGTACTCTAATTGATATTAATGGGAGTGTTGCCACTGGTAAGACTGATTATAGATTGTCTTCAGTTGGAACTGGTGTGTCATGGAGACCACCTGGTGTTGAGACAACAAATATTTTATATGTCACGAAAGATGGTAATGATAGTAATACTGGATTACTTGAGGGTGATGCCAAAGCCACAATAGGTGGAGCAGCAGCAGTCGCTTTGGATGGAGACACCATATATGTAAGACCTGGAACATACTTTGAAGATAATCCTATTGGACTAAGGACTGATGTTTCTATTTCTGGTCAGGATTTGAGACTTGTAACTGTTGTCCCAAATAATCCAGCACATGATTTGTTCCATGTCAGACGTGGTTGTTTGATTGAGAATATGAATTTTGCCGGTAATAATGTTGGTATTGGATACACTGGTGCCATGGTAGCTTTCCCACCGCTGACTGCTAATCAAAATAGTGGATATGTTGCTCCAGGACCTGCTAATGAAGGTCCAAGTGGCAGGTGGAGATCACCATACATTCGCAACTGTACTAACTTTGCCACTGATAGTATTGGTATGAGGGTTGATGGAAACCTTGCTGATGCTGCATTTAGTGGCACAAATAATCTTGGACAAGACCTTAAGAGTATGGTTGTTGACTCATACACTCAATACAATCAGAATGGAATTGGTGTATCTCTAACTAACAAAGGATATGCTCAGTTAGTTTCTATATTCACAATTAACTCTAAGATTGCTATCTTTGCTGGTAGCGGTGGTCAGTGTGACCTCACAAACTCTAACTCTTCTTTCGGTATCTTTGGCCTCTTTGCTGATGGCACAAGTGGCGACGAATTTACTGGTATTAATACTGGTGCTAAGATAGCGGACGTTGATACATTCCAAGTATTTGGTGTACGTGATGAAGATTCTACTGTTAGAAAACCATTTGACGGTCAAGGTGCTTTCTTCAAGATAAACCTTGATGATTACTCTGACACTGGAGTAAAGGCAGGTATTGTTACTGAACCACTTAGAGTGCTTAGAACTATAAAAATTACTGATGGTGGATCTGGATATAGTCAATCGGCACCACCAGCAGTTACTGTCTCCGAACCATTTGGTCCGGAAGGTATTCTGGCAGAACTATCTGCTAATGTTAGTGCTGCCGGAACTGTTAGTTCTGTTGATATTATCGCCAGTGGTAGAAACTTCTTACCTGCCGGTTCTGGTGCTAATCAGCAGAATATTTCAATTATATTCTCTGGAACTGGTGGTGCAGCAGCAGAGGCAGTTACTGACCCAATTTTGTTCACGGTTGATAAGGCAACTGAACCAACTACGAATACTGGATTATCTACCGTAACCTTTAATGAATTTGTTCCTTATGCTGTGGGAACAGGTGTAAGTATGAGTTTCCGTCGCCTCAGTCGTATCATCACCAGTTCTCACTCCTTTGAATACGTCGGTGCAGGTACAGACATAAATAGAGCAAACCCCTTCCAGGGTGGAGAACCTATTCCTGATAATGAAATTGTCGCTATCAATGGTGGACAAATTCCATTCACAAGCACTGACCAAAAAGGAAACTTTAGAATCGGTGCAGGATTAGTTATTGACCAAACTACATCTACAGTTTCTGGAAGAGATTTCAATAGAGCGATTCAGGCTAACCTTACACCATTGATACTTGCCTTGGGAGGATAATAACATAAGATGGCAGTCGCACCAGTCAATAAGTTTCTTACACTTGCTGTCCCTGTCGCACCAGGAGAGCAAAAACTTTACGAGGTTCCTACAGGGACATCTGCGATTTTGCTGTACGCACAAGTTGCTAATGTTGGAGTCGGAACTTATCCAACAGCAACTTTAATTCATAGAAGAGAATCAAGAAGCACGGGTAATCAGAGAGATATTAGAGTCATTAAGGACATTGAAATTCCACCTAATGATGCTGCCATCTTGATTGATGGTAGATTAGTATTAGAAAAAACTGCCACCACATTTGATAGGTTGTTCTTGACCGCAACACAGACTGGTGTGGGAACAGTCTATGATGTAAAATACCATGAACCCGCTGGTGTGGCAACTGTCACGACCATGGACCCACATGGATTTGAGGCAGGAGATCAAGTTACTCTTGCTGGACTTGCATTCACTTGTCTTGGAAGCACAGGTATTACGACAACGATATTCCCAGATCCTCAACAATCTTACACTGTTGATAGTATCACTGATAATGTGGGAACCTCAAGAACATTTACTACATTTATTGGTGGTTCTCTTGGATATGTTCATGTATTCAACCCTGCCATTCACTACTTTGTGCGTTCTAAGGCAGAGTCCATCACAGACAATAACGGTAATACATATACACCAACCACAGCAGAATATAGTGGAAAGACTGGTAATTTAGTTCTTACTATGCCTTCTCATGGTCTTACGACTTCTAATACTGTGAGTATCGGCACATCCTCTTTAATATTTACTTGCACCCAAGATAATAATTCTACAGAGCACGCATATCCAAGACCTACAGATCCCGTTGCTGGTATTCAAACTGGAATTGGATCTACTACTGCAAATACCATCACCGTTTATGTTGGTGTTTCAACTGCTGGTGGGTTGGTCGCGCCACTTCAGATGGAATTCCTGGCAAGTATTCTTGAAAATACCACGGCGTAATAGAATATGGCAGACGCAAGAAAATCGACGCACAGATATCTTAGTGGTAGAGTCAAGATTGTCAATAATGCCGGTCTACATACTGACCGACATCTTTATGTGTCTCCAGGTGAGGTAGAACCAAACCTAGGATTTCCTGGTGAAAAAAGTGTTCCAATATCCGACCAATATTTTCAACTAATCACCATTCCAAATGGTGATACTTATGATAGGTATTGGCAACAACAACCTGGATTACAACCAGGTGGTATCAGTGTTTTTGATGAAGGCACTCTTATTGGTGTTGCTAATAGTATATCAAAGTTAAACTTTGTTGGTGCTGGTGTCACTGCAACCGCTAGTGGCACTATTTCTACCATCAGAATTGATGCTTCTAGTGCTAGAGTAAAGGTATCCGAAAATCCACCAACATCTCCGGCACCAGTAAATGGTGATTTATGGTGGGACACTGATATCGGTGAACTTTATGTTTACTATGTAGATGCTGATAGTGCTCAGTGGGTAGAAACTTCTGGTGGTAGTGAAACTGTAACTATATCTGATGATGCCCCACCCAGTCCTAACACTGGTGATTTATGGTGGGAAAGTGATACAGGTCGCCTCAAAATATACTATAACGATGGTGATGGTGCTCAGTGGATTGATGCAAATGGTGGTCTTTTAGATGAAATATCTGGTGTTAATAGATGGGGAATTACTAATGCTGGTATTCACACTCTAACGAATGTTGGCATAGGAACCACTAATCCACTTGCTGCTGCTAATTCTTCAAATGATAAAGTTCTCTCTGTTGGTATTGTAACAGCAAACTTTTATTATGGTGATGGTTCTAATTTAACTAACATCCCTGCGGGTCCTCAAGGTGCTCAAGGGCATCAAGGGCATCAAGGTGTTCAAGGTGCTACCGGTTCAGCAGGACCACAAGGAAACCAAGGTGTTCAAGGTGCTAATGGTCCTGCTGGTCCTGCTGGTCCCCAAGGTGTCCAGGGTGCTACAGGTGCCACCGGACCACAAGGTAATCAAGGTGTTCAAGGTGCTACAGGTGCAGATTCAAATGTAGAAGGACCTCAAGGTGCTCAAGGGCATCAGGGTGTTCAAGGTGCTGCTGGTCCTGCAGGTCCTCAAGGTAACCAAGGTGTTCAAGGTGCTCAAGGACATCAAGGTGTTCAGGGTGCTACTGGACCAACAGGTCCCACAGGTCCTCAAGGTAACCAAGGTGTTCAAGGTGCTAATGGTCCTGCTGGTCCTGCTGGTCCTCAAGGTGATGATGGTGCCACAGGTCCTCAAGGTGATGACGGTCCTGCTGGACCTACAGGTCCTCAAGGTAACCAAGGTGTTCAAGGTGCTCAAGGACATCAAGGTGTTCAAGGCGCTACTGGTCCTGCAGGTCCTCAAGGCAATCAGGGTGTTCAAGGTGCTAATGGTCCTGCAGGTCCTACTGGACCACAAGGTAATCAAGGTGTTCAGGGTGCCACTGGATCAGGTTCAAGCGTACCAGGTCCTCAAGGAAATCAAGGTGTCCAAGGTGCTCAAGGTCATCAAGGACCGATTGGAGCAGATGGTGGTTCTGGTGCTGATGGATCTACAGGTCCTCAAGGTGCTCAAGGACATCAGGGTGTTCAGGGTGCTACAGGTTCTGGTGGTCCTGGTGGTTCAACAGGTCCTCAAGGCAATCAAGGACATCAGGGTGTCCAAGGTGCTACAGGTTCTGGTGGTCCTGGTGGTTCAACAGGTCCTCAAGGTGCTCAAGGACACCAGGGTGTTCAGGGTGCCACTGGATCAGGTTCAAGCGTACCAGGTCCTCAAGGCAATCAAGGACATCAGGGTGTCCAAGGTGCTACAGGTTCTGGTGGTCCTGGTGGTTCAACAGGTCCTCAAGGTGTTCAAGGTGCTGCTGGTCCTACAGGTCCTCAAGGAAACCAGGGTGTTCAAGGGTCCACTGGAGGAGCTGGTTCATCAGTTCCTACTGGAGGGATTATTATTTGGTCTGGTGCAGCAAATGCAATTCCAAGTGGTTGGACTTTATGTAATGGTTCTAACAGCACACCTGATTTAAGAAATAGGTTTGTTATTGGTGCTGGAGATACTTATAGTGTAGATGATACAGGGGGTTCTGCTGACGCAATTGTTGTCAGTCACTCTCACAGTATGACTCACACTCACAGTTTGAGTCATACACACGGTATGAGTCACACTCACGATGCTGGTAGTTACGATACTGATAGTCAGGGTACTCACCAACATACCAGCACTTATTCTCCCCCATTTTGGGATAGTGAAAGTGACGGATTTAGTGGTTGGGCTCATTCTAATAGCCACAGTCCCTCCTATAGTAATCAGAATATTGGTAATTCCACTGGTGCTCACTCACACAGTGTAAGTGGCACTTCTGGTAGTTCTAGTATAAGTAGCACTGGTGGTGCTAGCAGCGAGACTACTAGTGCTGCCAGCAGTAGTAACACTGGAGGGGAGGGATCATCTGGTACTAATGCAAACCTCCCACCATATTATGCGCTTTGCTATATTATGAAAACGTAGTATAATATAAATGATTAGTATTTTGTGTTATGGAAAAACAGTGGCATCATTCATATCATACGGCATGTTATTATTCAAAATCTGGTAATTGGTGTATTACTGAAGATTTGACAAAAATTCATTATATTTTTATGTCAGATATTCTTCATTTGTTAACAGAAGAAAGGATAAA
>Ga0208157_1001141_pt1 | contig 12551 bp, 7 predicted proteins | sample 5_EtaG_FD_184077 | JGI IMG/M metagenome (GOLD analysis project Ga0208157, IMG submission 184077) | Marine viral communities from the Subarctic Pacific Ocean - 5_ETSP_OMZ_AT15132 metaG (SPAdes) (version 2) | ecosystem: Environmental > Aquatic > Marine > Oceanic | place: Pacific Ocean | collected...
AGCTTTGAATATGTATTTTCAAACCGGTTCTGTTGTGGGTAGATCTTTAACTCAAGACGGTGAATTAAATAGAGGTAAAGTTCCAGTGCAAGAATTAACATCATCAGCTGGTCAAGCTAAAATAGGCGCTTTAATATCTACTTATAATTATTATTTACAAATGATTAGAGATGTAACCGGACTTAATGAAGCAAGAGATGGTAGTTTACCAGATAAAGATACGTTAGTTGGATTACAAAAAATTGCTGCTCAACAATCAAATATAGCAACAAAACATATTAACAACGCTAGTTTATTTATGAGTTTAAGATTATGTGAAAACATATCTAAAAAACTAACTGACGTTCTTAATAATCCTTTAACTGCTAATGCTTTAATGGAAAGTATTTCAGTATACAACACACAAACCTTAAATGAAATTAGAAACTTATCTTTACATGATTTTGGTATTTTCTTAGAGCTAGAACCAGATGAAGAGGAAAAAGCAAAATTAGAACAAAATATACAAGTGGCTTTGCAAGCCGGTGGTATAGAACTAGAGGACGCTATAGATTTAAGACAAATTAAAAATTTAAAACTTGCAAATCAAATGCTAAAACAAAGGCGTAGATTAAAGCAAGAGAGAGATCAAGCTGTACAAGAAAGAAATATACAGGCTCAAGCTCAAGCCAATGCTCAATTAGCAGAAAAAACTGCTATGGCAGAAGTACAGAAACAACAAGTGTTAACAGAGCAAAAGGTTAATATAGAACAAGCTAAATCACAGTTTGAAATACAAAGGATGCAGACAGAAGCAGAAATAAAACGTATGCTTATGGCTGAAGAGTTTAATTACAATGTTGAATTAGCTAGAGCACAGAGACAAACTGAGTCTTTAAAAGAAACAGAAATAGAAGATAGAAAAGATAAAAGAATTAAACTGGAAGGTAGTCAACAAAGTCAAATGATTCAACAAAGACAAAACGACGGGCCACCAATTAATTTTGAGTCAAGCAACGATAGCATAGGGGATTTTGGATTAGAAGCTTTTAGCCCTAAATAATTACTAATTTTATAATATTATATTATGTCAACACAAACAAAAACAGATGAACCTGTTAAACAGGAAGGTGACTTTAAATTGAAACCAAAGAAAAAAACACCTAAAAAACTAGGTGTTATTAACAATGATCCAATTAAAGTCGATTTAACGAAACCAGAAGCTACTGGAGAAATAGTTCCAGAAGTTACAAAGGTTACAATACCAAAAGAAGATGCCATTTCAGAGCAAAAAACAGGAGAATTACCTGAAGATCAACGAACCGGAGATATACAAAAGGTGGATGAAGAAGTACGGTCCAGCGAAAATGTGGAAGTACAAAAACCCAAAGAAGAAGATTCTATCGTTGAAATCCAAGAAATAACTGAAGAACAAGAGGTTAAAGAAATTAAACAAGATATTGCTGAAGCTAAAAGAGACGAGCAAGTGCTTGGTAAACCTTTACCTGAAAACATAGAAAAACTAGTGACTTTTATGGAGGACACTGGTGGTACAGTAGAAGATTATGTAAGATTAAATCATGATTATAGTAAAACAGATGATGTAACTTTACTTAATGAATACTACAAACAAACAAAACCTCATTTAAATAGTGAAGAAATTTCTTTCTTAATGGAAGATAATTTTAACTACGACGAAGAGGTTGATGAAGCTAGAGATGTAAGAAAGAAAAAACTAGCTTTTAAAGAAGAAGTTGCAAAAGCCCGTAACGAGCTTGAAACTCTTAAAGATAAATACTATCAGGAAATCAAGTTGAGACCTGGTATATCGCAAGAGCAAAAGAAAGCTATGGACTTTTTTAACCGATATAATGAGCAACAAGAGACGATGGAAAACAACCATCAGGATTTTAAAACTAAAACTAATCAATTGTTTAATAATGAATTTCAAGGGTTTGATTTCAGCGTGGGGCAAAAAAAGTTTAGATATAAAGTTTCTAATCCTAAACAAGTTGGTGAAACACAAACTGATATTAGTAAGTTTATTAATAAATATACTGATGACAAAGGTGTTGTTTCCGATACACATGGTTATCACAAAGCGTTATATGCTGCTATGAATGCTGATAAGATTGCTAATCATTTTTATGAACAAGGTAAAGCTGATGGTGTAAAAACTATAGTTGACAGTTCTAAAAATATCACAAGTGAAAAACCTAGGCAAGTTGCCGATGGTAACGTTTTCATAAACGGATTAAAAGTAAGATCGATTAGTGGATTAGATTCAACAAAATTAAAAATAAAAACAAAAAAATTTAACTAACTAATTAAAAATTAAAATTATGGCTTTAACCCCACAATTTGGTGCTATTGTACCAAGTCAATCGCAACAAATCCTTGCGGCAAACTATTTACAGTTTGACGGAGGTGCGAATGATTTTGCTCAACAATATCTACCAGAATTATATGAACAAGAAGTGGAAAGATATGGTAACAGAACGTTATCAGGATTTCTACGTATGGTCGGCGCTGAAATGCCGATGACATCTGATCAGGTTATCTGGTCTGAACAAAATAGATTACACATTGCGTATACTAACTGTACGTCTGCATCTGCTGCTGGAACAATTACTATTCCTGTAACTGCTGCAAATGCTGCTACTCCTATTTTAAATGTAATATCTCCAGGATCAACAATCGTTGTAATGGATGACTTCGGAAACGAAGCAAAATGTTTTGTTAGAGTATCTGACACAGCTGCTGCTGGTGGTGGTGGTAACCCAGGAAGACTAACTGTAGAACCTTATGGTTTTGCTAACTTAGCTGCTGCTGGAATCGCTGATGGTGCTGCTAAAAAAATCTTTGTTTACGGTTCTGAGTTCCAAAAAGGAACATCAACTGCTAACGGTGTTGTAGGTGTAAACACTTACGCTGCTGTTAACAATCCACAAGTAACAGTTACTCCTAGCTTTACTCAATTTTCTAACTCTCCTATTATCCTTAGAAGCACTTATACTATCAATGGTTCTGACACAGCTCAGATCGGTTGGGTAGAAGTTTCTACTGAAGATGGTACTGGAGGATATTTATGGTACTTAAAAGCTGAGTCTGAAACTAGACTTAGATTTGAAGACTACCTAGAAATGTCTATGGTAGAAGCTGAGTTATCTGCTGGAGGTCCTGCTGGATTAACTGCTCAATCACTTGGTTCGCAAGGTTTATTTGCTGCTATCCAAGCAAGAGGAAATGTACAAGTAGGATTTAGCGCTGCTTCTGGTTTAGATGCATTCGATGCAATTCTTAAAAATTTAGATACTCAAGGAGCTATTGAAGAAAACATGCTTTTCTTAAACAGATCTTCGAATCTTGATTTTGACGATATGCTAGGATCTATCTCTGGTGGTTTCGCTGGTGGTACTGCTTTTGGTTTGTTTGAAAACTCAGAAGAAATGGCTTTAAATCTTGGTTTCTCAGGATTTAGAAGAGGTTCTTATGACTTTTATAAAACAGACTGGAAATATTTAAATGATGCTTCTACAAGAGGTGCTCAAGTTGGACCTTCTTCAATCGAAGGAGTTTTAATACCAGCTGGTACTTCAACTGTATATGATCAAATTTTAGGAACTAACATTAGAAGACCTTTCTTACACGTAAGATATAGAGCTTCTCAGACTGACGACAGAAGAATGAAGTCGTGGTTAACTGGTTCAGTAGGTGGTGCTTTCACTTCATCTTTAGATGCTATGGAAGTTAACTTCTTATCTGAAAGATGTTTAGTTACTCAAGCTGCGAATAATTTCGTATTATTCAAAGGATTATAAAATAATCCAACTATAATAATTATCCCCGTCAAATGGCGGGGGTACTTATTTTTTTTAAACTTTTTAATTATATTATATTATGTCAAAACAAAAAACAACTCAACCGCAAGGTTGGGAAATAAAAGATAGAAACTACTATCTAACAGGACAAAGCTCTCCGTTAACTTTTACAATACCTAGTAAACATACCAAAAAACATCCTTTACTATGGTTTGACGAAGAAACAGGTGCTCAAAGAGAATTAAGGTATGCAACTAATCAAGCTTCTGTATTTGTAGATGAACAAAAAGGAGAAGCTACTATGGGTCATATAACATTTACAGATGGCGTTTTAAGCGTAAAGAAAGAACAACAAGCTTTACAAAAACTACTATCTCTTTATCACCCATTGAAGATACATAGATACAGAGAGTTAGAACCTCAAAAGGTTGCGGTAAGTGAATTAGATGAATTAAATTTTGAAATAGATGCGTTAAACGCTGCTAAATCAATGGATATAGAACACGCTGAAGCTGTATTAAGAGTAGAGTTTGGATCTGAAGTAAATAACTTGAGTTCAAAAGAAATAAAAAGAGATTTACTTTTATTTGCTAAAAAGAATCCTTCGCTATTTATAGAATTAGCTAACGATGAAAATGTAGTCTTAAGAAATTTTGGTATTAGAGCTACTGAAGCAAACATTATAAGGTTATCAGACGATCAAAGATACTTTATGTGGGCTTCTAATGGCAAAAAATTAATGACAATACCATTTGATGAAAATCCTTATTCAGCATTTGCTGCTTTTTTAAAGACAGACGAAGGTGTACAAATATACAAGTCTATCGAGAAAAAATTTAAATAACAGGTAATTATAATAATAGGTGGTTACTCACGTGGCCACCTAATTATTAACATAATAAAATTAACATGGCAATAAACGTAAATCAGGTTTATAGTACTGTATTAACAATACTAAACAAAGAACAACGAGGATACATTACTCCTGACGAGTTTAATAAAATAAGTACTCAGTCACAATTAGAGATTTTTGAACAATATTTTGAAGATCTTAATCAACAGTTACGTGTGCCACAAGCCGATGTAGATTATTCAGATAGAATAGAAAATATAGATGAAAGAATAGCTATATTTAAAACTTTTGGTAATGCTACTTATGACAACACTACTACACCAACAAATCCCTTTTGGAATTTACCAGCTATAGATAGTTATGGTAACACAATTTTATATTCAGGTGTTGAACCTACAAACCCTCCATTTCCTTCAACAACCGTTTCTTTTTATAGATTAGGAACAGTAACTTATAACTACTTAGGTATTCCTACAGAAATACAAAGGTTACAAAGAAGTGATTATTATCAAATACAAAAATCTCCCCTCACTAAAGCTACTAATAGCTTTCCTAATTATCTTTACGAAAACAATAAACTTTACATTAGCCCTAGCACTATAGTAAGCGCTGGAGATATAACTGTAGATTTTGTAAGAAAACCTAGAAATGTTGTTTGGGGTTATTCTTTAGGTCAAGTAGGTCAATATATTTATGACCCAGCTACATCCCAAAATTTTGAGCTATCAGAATCTGAACAAACTGCTTTAATAATTAAAATATTATTATATGCTGGTGTTGTTATAAAAGATCCTCAGCTTATACAAGTAGCTGCTGCAGAAGAACAAGCTACAGAAATAAATCAAAAAAGTTAATACAATATGGCTATACAACCACCAAGCGACGGATTAATAACTGAAAATGCACAACAGTATTTTCAAGGATCACAAGGGTTTAGAGGTGATGCTGGTAATAATACTGGTCAATCTTTTACTACAACTTTTGATACAGATCTTTATTTAGGCGATTGGAATCCTGCCGGTGTGGATTATGGTCTAAATAATTTTAAAATATATACTAGCCCTACAGCAATACCGGGAACATGGTCTGAATGGGTTACAGCTTTTACAGTTACAAATGGTAAAACAGTTACTCTTACAGCTGCGCCAGGTGCTAATCAATATATAGTTGTCCAATTAAATATATTAACTGGTGGTAAATATGCTTCTACAGAAGCTGAAAAAGCATATGGACAAACTACAGAAGATAACTATGGAAGCTATCAATACACTAAACTTAATGATGTAATTAATAATTTTTTAGTTGCATATGTTGGAGCAGGAAAATTAATTCCTAGTGTAAAAAGAACTGATGTTATATTTCACGCTAAAAGAGCGATGCAAGAGTTTAGTTATGATACTTTAAAAAGTATTAAATCTGCAGAACTATCTATACCGTCAAGCTTAACTTTAGTGCTACCTCAAGATTATGTTAACCATGTTAAATGTTCTTGGGTTGATAGATTAGGTGTTTTACATCCTATTTACCCTGCTAACAATTTAACAATGAGTCCTTACTATACACAAGCACAAGACTCAGCTGGTATACCTACTCAAGATAGTTATGGTAACGATATAGAAACTGAATCTAAAACTCAAAGTAGATGGCACACGGCTAACACAGAATTTATTAATGGATTTTTTAATTCAAATGATTTTACAAATGATATGTGGGCTTACAATGCTGATATGTTTGGGTTTTGGGGAGGAAGATTAGGCCAACAATACGGTATTGATCCTCAGTATCATCAAGTAAATGGTTGGTTTAATTTAAACGAAAGAGAAGGTAAGATGTCTTTCTCATCTGATTTAGCTAATAAGCTTATAATACTTGAATACGTTTCTGACGGACTAGCATCAGACTTAGACACTAAAGTCCCTAAGCTAGCAGAAGAAGCGATGTATGCCTATATGATTCACGCTGTAATATCCACAAGAATAAATCAACCAGAATATGTAGTTCAAAGATTACGTAGAGAAAAAAGTGCTAAATTAAGAAATGCAAAGATAAGATTATCTAATATCAAACTAGATGAAATAGTTCAAGTTATGAGAGGTAAATCTAAATGGATAAAATAATAATACATGGCTGAAGTTAAAAATGCTTTTATAAAGTCCAAGATGAATAAAGACCTAGACGATAGGTTGATACCGTCTGGAGAATATCGCGATGCACAAAACGTTCAGATAAGTAGATCAGAAAGTTCAGACGTAGGAGCATTAGAAAATGTATTAGGTAATAAAGAAATATTATTTTCTAGCAATCAAGTTAGTTTTTCTACACTTGTAGGAGCACCAAATATAAAATGTATAGGTCAATTTGTTGATGAAAACAATACAACAATATATAGTTTTTGGACTGATTACTTTGATGTTCAAGCAGAAGATAGAATAATTTATAGTCCAAGTTCTAAAAATTATATTCTAGCTTACAACATTAATGGCGGTGATAATTATAAAGTTTTAGTTGAAGGTGCTTTTTTAAATTTTTCTCAAACAAATCCTATTATAGGTGTTAACATTATAGAGGGTCTTTTGTTCTGGACAGATAATAGAAACCAACCTAGAAAAATAAATGTTAATTTAGCGAACCCAGCGAACAATCCATCAAACACTTATTTAGCGCCAACTTACTACACTGATGAAGATTCTATTTCAGTGTCTAAGTATAATCCTTATGAGTGTATAGAGGTTTTAAACGCTAGTATACAAGCTGCTGCAATAGTTGCTACGGCTGGTTTAAATGGAGGTGTTACAAATTCAAAAGCTCTTACTTTAAATACACCAACTCAAGTTACAGGACCAATAACTGTTGGGTTAGGTGTTACAGGTACTAATGTAAAAAGTGGTACTATAGTTACCAAAGTAAACAGTCAAACATCTATAGAAACAAACAAAGCCAATACGCTATCAAATGCTGTTACTTTAAGTTTTAAAGGTTTAGAAACCACAATGTATGATGTTACTTCAGCAAAATTACCTGATGGCACTACAAATAACCCTTATTATGATCAAAACTACGGAGGTGATCCACAGTTTTTAGAAGATAAATTTATAAGATTTAGTTATAGATTTAGATTTGATGATGGTGAATATTCTATATTTGCACCATTTACTCAATCAATGTTTATACCTAAACAAGATGGTTATTTTAAAGGTGATGATGAAAAGCTTACTTACGAAAGTACAGTGGTAGATTTCATGGAAAATAAAGTAACAAAAATAGATTTACTTATTCCTCTTCCTGCTACAAGATCTGTATTACAAAACACAACAACTTCCCCTATAAAAATTACTGAAATAGATATTTTATATAAAGAATCTGATGGCCAAGCTATAAGGGTTGTTGACACTATTAAAGTAGAAAACAACACACCGTGGAACTCTGATCCAACAGATAATGTATTTATTTACACTTACGAATCTACAAAACCTTATAAAACTTTACCTGAAAGTGAATTAATTAGAGTTTATGACAGGGTTCCTGTAAGAGCTAAAGCTCAAGAATTAATAAGCAATAGAGTAGTTTATGGAAACTTTCAAAACAAACATACACCTCCTGCGTCATTAGATTATCAAGTAGGTATTTCAGATAAATTTGCGAACAATGTTAGTTCTAGTAGCTACTCTACAAGCGAATACCCTAACCATACTGTTAAACAAAACAGAAATTATCAAGTAGGTGTAGTTTTGTCTGATAAATTTGGTAGACAATCAACTACAATACTTTCTAACAATCAAGCGACACAACTTATAAATGGGTTTGGTGCTGATACCGTTTATAGTCCTTATCGTAAAACAACTGATACTGTTGCACCGGATTGGCCAGGTGAATCTTTAAAAGTTTTATTTAATGAAACAATTAGTAGTAATTCACCAGCTTTAGTAAGTAGACAATTAGGTACACCAGGTTTATATAATTCTGATAAAACAAGCGCAAACTACAACCCTTTAGGATGGTACTCGTATAAAATAGTTGTTAAACAACAAGAACAAGAATATTATAACGTATACCTACCGGGTGTTATGAAAGGTAATCCAGATGCTACAAATGTAGGAGGTGATTTATCTAATATTGTTTTAATAAATGATAACATAAATAAAGTACCTAGAGATCTTAACGAGGTTGGCCCACAGCAAACACAGTTTAGAAGTTCTGTTCAGTTGTTTGGTAGAGTTGAAAATGATTCTATAACAACTAGCACAAGCGGTAATAAACAATTTTATCCTGAAAGATTTTCAGACACAGTTAGTATTATACAAGATATGAGAGGGTTGTTCGATGAACCTAGTGCTACAATAGCAAATACACAGATATTAAATGGATTTTATAATGCAAAGTCTAATCCTTTAATAGGTCAAGTTATTACAACAGAACCATTCGGCGTGTTGGCTGACACCACTAGCCCATATGATACTTTAGATAATTTAGCTATTTTTGAAACAGAACCTGAAGTTTCTAGGTTAGATATATATTGGGAAACTTCTACTACAGGTTTAATATCAGATCTAAACACAGCGGTAGCTACAGATACAGGTGGCGCACAAACTACAAACGCTTTTACTTTTTCATTAAATGAAGGTGAAGTAAGTGGTACAACAGTGGCTGGTCCTTTTTATGGTGAAGATATTGTTGGAGCAAGAATAAATGATGCAAGAATAGATGTAAATCCTGCTAATGGAGACTGGTCTGTTGTTAACAATCCAGGAACAAATGTAACAAGTAGGTTTACTTTGATTGAGTCTGGATCTGGAACTGCTCAATCACCTTACGCTTACACATTAAAAACTAGCGATACTTTTTACTATGGCGCTGATGCTACTGTTGTTGAAAACTATACGTTTAGCTTTACATACGACACTGGTGGAACCCGAACAACACCACCCGTTAAAACTGGTCAGTTACAAAACATAGCACCAACAATAGATGGTGCATGTCCTAGAACTATTGCAATAACAACGTCTAGCTTACCTACTATAGTAACTTTAACTGGTAAAAATGGATCAGCAGATACAAACAGAGACACTGACGATTTAACTTGGTCTATTGTTTCTCAAACACAAAACTCGTCTTCAGTTAACATATTTACCATAACAACTACTAACAACCAAGGTGTTATTACCGCGGCTACAGGTGCAGGTACTTATATAGTTACTGTTAAAGTAACAGACGCAGGTGGATTATCATCAGCTAATTGTGTTTTAACTATTACGATAGGTCAACCAGAGGTTCCTAGTAGATTTAAAATACCTAACGTCGCGCCGTTAAACGATGGTGATGGAACTAGGTATTATTTTGCAAACAATTATACTAACTTAGATCAAGATATAGGCTCTATTGGTAGTCAATATATATATGGAACATCACTAACAAGCCCAGCAACAAGTAATGCGTCAAACTACTGTAACATTGGCCAAAATGGTAATTACCAGTTTTTAAGAAATAAAATATCAGCTGGTTTAGGCGCGGGTGAAGGTGCTTTTTATGTACAATTTTTTGCTAATGCACCAGCAACAACACCATCAACTACATCGCAAACTTTTAATCCTGTTTCAGCGGTGGTAGAATATAGAGTAAATTCCGCGGCGACTTGGTCAGTGGCTGTTGATATAGATGGGACAACAACTAATACTAAAGCAGCGTTTAATGGTGCCGCTTCAAATGTTCCAACTGGTGAAGGAGGGATGACTGCCACTAGTGGTAACAATAATGAAATGACTTTATCTGGTACAACAGGTGGATCGTCAGGTGTTAAAAGAGTATTTGCTTTTGATATACCAGGTGAATACAGAATAACAATGGGTGCTTTAAAGGGTCAAGCTTGTAATTATGCAGACTGTACAGTACAGAAAAATACACAAGTATCCCAAGGTTTTACAATGGGTGATTATAATTATGCAGGTGGTGTAAGTACACCTCAACAATATCAATACACAGTAAATGGTAGTACTTATTATGCTAAAGAACATATAACTAAATATGTAACACAATTATATACTGATCTAGCTTTAACAACTCCTGCTACGTTAACGCAAGGAACTTATACTTTCTTTAGACCAAATGTAAACTGGGAGTATACTAAAAACGGATCATACACTGCAACATTTAATTCATCAGCACAAAGAACTAGTGCGTCTACACCAGTAGTCTACTAGTAATAAAAAAAATAAATAAGTGATAATAATATGGGAGCTATTATAGAGGTAAAATACTTTAATTCTTTTCTATTGAAAAAGACCTATAACAACGCTACAAGCGCACCGGGGTGGAATGGTTCTTTTGGTATACCTACTGGAGTTGCAGGTGCTTATCCTGTATTTGCCACTGTAAACAATACACATAGTTGGGCTATAGAAGAAGCTAGAATAAGAGGTGGATATAATAATACAAACATAGACTACGGGGTAAAAGCTTATTTAGTAGAAGATGAACCTAATTCTTCTGTTAGATTTAATTCTATGATTTACTCTGGAATATTTAACTCAAGAACAGGTGTAAATGATTCTAACGTATTTTCTGTTGGTACAGACATTACTAAATCAGCAGATCCTATAAATGGTTCTATTCAAAAATTATACGCTGAAGACACAGCGTTAATTATGTTTCAACAAGATAAAGTTAGTAGAGCACCTATAGATAAAGATGTTATATACAATGCTGAGGGCGGTGGAAGTTTAACAGCTTCTAATATGGTTATAGGTGATATAATACCTTTTGCAGGTGAATATGGTATTAGTAATAATCCAGAAAGCTTTGCAGTATACGGTTACAGAAAATACTTTACTGATAAAAATAGAAATGCTGTTTTAAGATTATCTAAAGATGGTATAACTGAAATATCTAATTACGGTATGATAGATTACTTTAGAGATCAGTTTGGTTCTTTAAACACATCTATATACGGAGCTGGTAAAGCTATTGGAGCTTATGATGTTTATAATAAACAATATGTGTTATCTTTACAACAAAGTCCTAAAGCACCGGATGGTCAAGTAAACCCTTCACCAACTACAGCTACGTTAGCTTTTGATGAAAGAGTTTTAGGTTGGACTAGTTTCTTTTCATACGTACCTGATCAAACCCTGAGTTTACAAAGTAATTATTATAGTTTTAAAAACGGCGGTTTGTTTAAACATTATGATATAACACAAAATAGAAATACGTTTTATAATACAGCGTATGACTCTTCTATAAAGTTTGTATTTAATCCTAGTGTAAGCTTGTCTAAGGTATTTAAAACAGTTAACTATGAAGGTGGAAATGGTTGGGAAGTTAGTAAGTTTGAAGCAGCAAGATCTTTTGAGCTAGTTGATTCATGTAAACCAGTATTAAGTTACAACGACGGGGCTTACGATTCTGCTACACCACCTAACACAGGTACCGCGGCGGTAGTACAACCAATATTCCACGCAGGCTTTGTAAAAAAAGAAGGTAAATATTTTGCTAACTTAGTTAACTCAAGCTCTGCAACAGCAGGTGAAGTTATCTTTGGCGCATCAATGACTGGTGTTAAAGGTTACTATGCAACTGTTACAATAGAATCAGACACAACATCTAGGGTTAATCCTATGGAGTTGTTTGCTGTTTCATCTGACTACGTAGAGTCATCATATTAAATTAAATTAAATGAATACAAGAACATTAACCGGTTCTGATTATGAAATATTATCAGACTGGTGGAAAGCATGGGGTTGGCCCGTAATGGCAAAAGATATGCTACCTGACAATGGAATAGGTGGAATAATGGTAGAAAATAAAGGTGAAAATATAGTAGCTGGATTTTTATACTGGAGTAATTCAAAACTAGTATGGCTTGACTGGATCATATCAAATCCTAATGCAGATAAAAAAATACGTAA
>Ga0208157_1001145_pt1 | contig 12525 bp, 6 predicted proteins | sample 5_EtaG_FD_184077 | JGI IMG/M metagenome (GOLD analysis project Ga0208157, IMG submission 184077) | Marine viral communities from the Subarctic Pacific Ocean - 5_ETSP_OMZ_AT15132 metaG (SPAdes) (version 2) | ecosystem: Environmental > Aquatic > Marine > Oceanic | place: Pacific Ocean | collected...
TCAGGTGTTTACAATAATAACTTTGGAACAACTACCTCTTTATCAGATTTTGTTGAAAAGGTATTCTTTCCAAATACAGTACCATCAATTAGTACAACTGGATTTACAATTGGTGAATTTGTAGCAAGTGGGTCTTCTGTTGGAACTGTTAGCGCAACAGACGCAGAAGGACAATCGATTACATTTAGAACTGCAAGTTCTTATACGGCAGATAAATTTAGAATAGCATCAAATGGAGCTATAACACTAAATACAAAATCAACGGCATCATTGAATACTGATAATACACCAGGTAGTGGTTCACATCCATTCTTAGTAGAGGCAGTAGATACATTCGCAGGTGTTGGTTCAAAAACAATATACATTAGGGTAACACCTAACACTCCACCGAAGTGGAGACAAACATCAGTCGGTGGTTCTGTGGTAACTACATTTACACAATCACTAAATGAGAACTCAGTAGCGGCAAGTAACAAAGTTAGAGTTTATTTCACCGATGATGAGAGTGATACAATCACAATTGGTAGTGGTTCAGTCCCAAGTGGATTTACAATTACTAAAGCAAGTACATATATTCAGTTAAATCAGACAACATCATCATTAGATTATGAAACTACACCAAAATATGAGTTAGTTTTAACTGCAAGTGATGAACACTATGTAAGTGGTGATGATACTGAAGCAATTGCATACTTACCATTCCAAATAAAAGTTGTTGATAACATCAGTCCAACAGTAAATGACCAAACATTAGGTAGTATTAATGAAAATAGTAGTAATGGTGCAAGTGTTGGTACGATAACCGCAACAGACCCAACGAGTGATACTATTGTATTTAGTAATTTTACATTAAAAGAAGCAAATTTAGATGGTGGTTCAAATATTACCTCATCTTTAGGTGGTAATTCACTATATGACCCACATTCTAATCCATTCCAATGTAGTTCTGCAGGTGTTGTAACAAGAAAGAATGGAGTTTATCTAAATTCTGATGTTGCAAATAGATATTTTTACCAAGTAACAGTAAAAGACGCATTTAATACAACATCTGATACAGGTTTAATCAGAATTAACATCGCAGATGACGCGGCAAGTTCAATATCTGACAATTGGGACAATTTATATATCATAGAATCCGCAACAAGTGGTAATGAAATAAAAATAGGTTCAAATGGTAGAACAGGAACAAGTGGATTATGGTCATCAGGCGCATCTCAACGATGGGAAATCAAATCAACGGGTAATTTAATTGGATTGTCTGCAACAACAGGTTCAAGTACTACTTTAAGGTTAGCAAGTAACCTAAGTGGTTCGGCATATTCAAGTGGAAGTACAATTGCAGTAGAATTAACCGCATCAGAACATGGATTTGAAACAACTAAACAATATGTAAACCAAAATATAGCAGTTGTTATCAATAACGCACCTGTTCCAAGTTTCAGTAACACATCTGCAAACTTAAATACAAATGGTGCAAGAAGTGGTAGTACAATTACAACAATATCATTTACAGATACAGAAAGTGATTCACTAAACCATGGTTCATTTACTTTTACAGACCCAAGTGGTCAATTAAATGCATACAAATCTGGTGATACTTACTTAGTACAACCAAAAAATAATTTAAGTGGTTCTACTTATCCAATGACCGCATCTATAAAAGATACTCATGGATTTAGGGTAGGTACTACTAAACATAGTGTAACAATCGCATCAGCACCAAATGGTACTTTAACTACAAATGGTACATTTAGAATAATAGAGAGTGCAGAGAGTGGAGCACATATAAAAATTAACGCTGATGGTAGAACGGGAACACAAGGTGACTTAGGAGTTACTTATTCACCTCAATATAATTCCGCAGCAGTACAAGCATTTACTTCATCTAACGCAGCCATAGCAGTAAACAGTAATGGTAAACTAACAATAGGTGTAAATATAAGTGGTTCAAGTACAGGTAGTGGTGATACAATTACATCAACTATAACATATCAAGACCAATTTAATAATATAGGTTCAGATAGTATATCAGTAAGTGTAGTCGCAAATCAAGCACCAACTGCAACATTTAATGAAGTAGGTGCAAATATGACCGCATCAGTAGCGGCATCAACAAATCTTACAACGATTACTATAACAGATACAGAATCGGATACACCATTCTCAGCTTCATTAGGTGGAACAGATGCAGGTAATTTAAAACTTGTACCACAAAATGCAAACTCATCATCATATCAACTACAAAGTGTAGGAACAATTAGTAATGGTGTGACTTACAACTATAGCGCATCAGTATTTGACAACTTTGATAAGTCAACAAGTTACAATAGAAGTATAACAATTCTTAACCCCGTAGCTAAGACATATGTTTATGGATGGGATGGTGGTTCTGCGGCAAGTGAAGCAGCGGCAATCGCATCTATGGGTGATAGTGGTGGTGATGGAGTAGGAATCGAAGCAGGTTCAGTAATTGCAAAATTACAAAGTGGTTCACTTGGTACAACATTCAGTCCAACATATGTTGGTGGTACAATGCAATTATTTGGAAGTAGTTCAAAAACAACACTATCAGATAGTAACGCAACAGGTCTATCAAGTTTTGGATATATAAACTTTAGTAGTGGTGGTTCAAAAAGATTAGTAGTAGTATTCCCATCAGCATCGAATCAAGGTGGTAAACCTGTAAGTATGTATGATGGAGTACCGCCGGATAGTACGGGTACTGCAAACGAATACTATGTATATGCAAAAGACGCATCAATACCTGGTACAATTGGAACGGGTGTATATTATTTCAATACTGAAAATGCAGTAGAAGGATATACAAGATGGGGAATGATTTTTGCAGAAGGTGAAAATACAAATAACTCAAGATATTATTTAATGCCTGACTCAGCGTCAGCACCATAATAAAAGGAAGAAGATAAATGGCAACAACGGCAGGTGATATTTATGTAAGAAGTGGGGCTTCGGGCTCATTCACATCAGTACAATATGTACAAGGTGGTTGGACTACTGTACCCTCTGCTTCAGACATGACAGGCATATATCACGACAGACTTAAAGATGGACAGATAATTTGGGTAGAACATACCGAACAATTATATGTTACAAGAAAGTTTGTTGCATTTTCTACGCCGGGTTATGATGGAACGGATGATTCCGCATCATTCCATACAACTAATTTAGGTATTAGTGGTGGTGGCGGTGGTGGTGCCGGTGATATTACAAGTGTAGTAGCAGGAAATGGTTTAAGTGGTGGTGCAACAAGTGGTGCAGCAACTGTTACATTAGATACTAACTCAACTACATTTAAAGGTGGTGTTAGTAGTGTAATCACACCACTAAATAACTTTACAGGTTCAGCAAATACAAGTATTGCTGCATTGAATACTTTTACGGGTTCAAGTTTTGGTGGAATCTTTACAACAACAGGTTCTTTCAAATCAACTACTAATAATTTAGATATAACAGGTTCCGTTAGAGTTAGTAATGTAATTAAGTTTAAAGAATTAAGTTCTACACCTACATATGAAGAAGGTGGAATGTTTTATTCAGCATCTAACTTTTATATGGGGATAGGTAATTAATAAAAAAATAATCTATATTTATTGTATATAGATTTAAGAAGTTTCGCTATTGATGCATTGGTTGTGTATCATAATGTTTAAAAAATAAATTAAAAGGGAAAACAAAATGGCAACATGGAAAAAAGTCATTGTCTCGGGTTCGATAGCTAGTTTAGCCGAAGTTTCTGCATCAGTAGGATTCAAAGGTAATTTAGCCGGAAACGCAACAACGGCAACAACAGCAACTCAAGTTGGAAATAGTCTTACAGTAGATAATTCGACAATCCAACTTAACTCGGGTACCACATATGATGGTGCGGCGGGAAAAACTATTAGTATAAAAGATAGTGGTGTATCACTCGCAAAAATAGCAAATATTGCAGACAATACAATCTTAGGTAATATAACAGGAGGAGCTGCAGCTCCATCAGCATTAACTAAAGCAAATGTATTAGAACTGATTAATGTTACAGATGGTGCAAATCCAACTTCAGCAGCAAATATTAGAGCATTAGGTGCAGGAATTGTATCATCATCAGCACAGGTATCTGCATTAGGTGGTGTTCAAGATTCAACAATCACAGTAACTGCAGGTAATGGTTTATCAGGTGGTGGTTCATTTACTACTAACACAGGAAGTAATACAACTATTACATTAGCAGTAGGTGTTGATAGTGATACAATAGAAATTAACTCAGACGCACTAAGAATTAAAGATGATGGTGTAACATACGCTAAAATCCAAAATGTAAGTGCAACAAATAGAATCTTAGGTAGAGATTCAGCAGGTGCAGGTGTAATTGAAGAAATTACTCCAGCTAACCTTAGAACAATGATTAATGTTGCAGATGGTGCAAACGCATTTACACTTACGGCAGCAGGTGTTAGAGGATTGGGTGCAGGAATACATTCAGGTTCAATCTCCGCAGCATCAATAACTGAAATCAGTAACTTAACTTCAGACGAAGGTGCACAATTAGAGAACATCGGTACAACAACAATCTCAGCAACTCAATGGGGTTACTTAGGTGCAATGAACCAAGGTGTAGCAAATAATTCTAATGTACAATTTGCAAATATGGTAGTAACAGGTGATTTAACTGTTGAAGGTACAAGAACAGAATTACAAGTAGCTAACTTAAATGTTGAAGACCAATTCATACTTATCAATTCTGGTTCAACTGGTGCTGATACTGGTATTATATTTGGTGGTTCAAGTGGTACTGCACAAGCAGGTAACGCAATTTATTGGGAAAGAACTGGCGCAGGTACTGGTGTCTTCGGATTTGTCGAAGAATTAGCACATAATGCAACAACTGCAGATATAGATTCTAAATTAGGTAATATTCAGACTTCAACGGGTGCAAATCCAACAACCGCTCCAACATTCCAAGGAGTAGGTACTATTAATGTAAGAACTGATGATGAAACTATTTGGATTTATTCTTAATAATTAAAAAAAAGTTATGTCGAATCACAAAAACATTAGTAAAACTACACAACCACAAAAAAAAGAGACAAACCTCAAGCTTAGTAAAAATGAGCTTGAGGTTCTCTTGTTTTTAATATCCAATGGAACTTTCCAAGGACGAGATATTGAACGAATCTATAAATTAGCAGTAAAATTACAAAACGAACACGATAAATTATAAAGTTATGCAACAATATGATGGATTAACAGAGCCAGATTTAAAAATAATTCAAATCGCTCTAAGTAAACTACAAATTACAGGTGCTGAAGCATCTATGATGGTAAATCTTCAACAAAAAATTCAAATGGAGATTGAATTACTCAAAACTCCTAAAGCAAAAAAGTCAAAAGGGTAATTCTTTCTTTTTTTCCTGATACTTATATACAAGGAATAAATTAAAGAACCTGGTTGTTGGCCCCGAAAAGGGGAAGTGGGCTCAATAGTTGAGTTACCAACCGCAAAGAGGATTAGAATATGCCAAATTGGAAAAAATTAATAACTTCTGGCAGTAATGCCGTATTAAACAAAGTAACCGCCTCATCGGATGTATTATTCGAAGGTGGTTTTCAACTTGAAGGGCAATTTAACGCAGGAGCGAATATTGTCCCACAAACCGACAATATAGGGTCGGTTGGTACAAATGCACTAACATTTAACAATGGTAGATTTACGAGTTTTACCGTAGATAATACATTAACGAGTAAATCAAGCTTGTCTGCCGTTGATATTACCGCATCTGGTCTAATAGAAATACCAACATTCATTGAACATAAAGGTGATACAAATACTAAACTTGGATTTAGTGCAAATGATACAATAGTACTCACAACAGGTGGGTCAACACGACTAAGAGCAAGTAATAGTGGTGTAGAGGTTTTTGGAGCTCTTGATTCATCAAAAGAAAAACAAATCATTATAACAAATGGTGAGGTACTAAAAGCAGCTAAAACAAATGGTTATGTACCATTTGCAAATATAAACCAAATGGATGATGAAGTTCAAACTGGTTATTGGCAATATGTAGTTCCAGCTCAAGGATATGTAGAACAAGTAATTGTAAGCCCACATCAATCTGCAACGAGTGGTACTGTTGGGTTAACATGGAAAAATCAAGATGGAAACTTAGGAAATGAAGTAACTGGAACAATTTCAGCAACCGCAGGTGTTTCAACAACATATACTTTTGGTTCAACTTATGAATTTGATAGTGGTGATAGATTAAACTTATTTGTAGATAGAAATGCATCTGCAAGGTCGAGAGGATTTGGATTCACAATAATATTAAGACTTGATTTTGTTAGTTAAAGGGTAGAATATGGAACATATACATGGATTACATAAAGATACCTTAATAGACATCAAAGGACGAGTAAATAATAGACAAGGCGTTCCAATCAATTTGTCTAATATCGAACTTGGTGACTATATAAAAGGTTATGATGTTGAAAATGGGGTTATTAGGTACAATAAGGTTGTAACCAAATGGGAAAGAACTCTCGACTCCTACTTACAAATTAAACTTTCAGACGGAACTGAGCTAAAAACTTCTGTCGATATAAAAATATACAAAGATGGTGAATGGGTTTCACCAGTCGGTAACGAATCATGTGGTTGTGGTGATTGTAAATGTGGTACTACACCATTTTTCAATGGAATAAAGATAACTTCAGTAAAATTAGTTGAAAAACCAATAGAACTTATAAGTATCGAGGTAGAACCAGACCATAATTACTTTGTAGGTGAGTTACTAATACACAATACAGGTCCTCAAGGTGCAAAAGGACAAAAAGGACAAAAAGGTTCATCAGGTTCAGGAGGTTCATCAGGTTCAAAAGGTGCTACGGGTGCTCAAGGTGCAAGTTCTCAAGGTGCACAAGGGCCAAAAGGTTCTCAAGGTGCTCAAGGTACTTCAGGTTCATCCGCACAAGGTGCACAAGGGCCAAAAGGAAGTACAGGTGCTCAAGGTGCAAGTCCTACGGGTGCTCAAGGGCCAAAAGGTTCACAAGGTGCACAAGGTTCAAGTCCACAAGGTGCTCAAGGTGCTAAAGGACCAAAAGGAGCAGGGGGTGCACAAGGTTCAAGTCCACAAGGTGCTCAAGGTGCTCAAGGGCCAAAAGGAAGTACAGGTGCACAAGGAGCTAGTCCCAAAGGTGATACAGGTGCACAAGGGCCAAAGGGAAGTACGGGTGCTCAAGGTGCAAGTCCACAAGGTGCTACAGGTGCTCAAGGGCCAAAAGGAAGTACAGGTGCTCAAGGAGCCAGTCCAACAGGTGCACAAGGTGCACAAGGGCCAAAAGGAAGTACAGGTGCTCAAGGTGCAAGTCCAAAAGGTGATACAGGTGCTCAAGGGCCGAAAGGAAGTACAGGTGCTCAAGGTGCAAGTCCTACGGGTGCTCAAGGTGCTCAAGGGCCGAAAGGTTCTCAAGGTGCTCAAGGAGCCAGTCCAACAGGTGCTCAAGGTGCTCAAGGGCCAAAAGGTTCACAAGGTGCTCAAGGTGCAAGTCCAAAAGGTGATACAGGTGCACAAGGACCAAAAGGTTCTCAAGGTGCTCAAGGAGCCAGTCCTAAAGGTGACCAAGGTGCTCAAGGGCCTAAAGGTTCTCAAGGTGCTCAAGGTGCAAGTCCAACTGGCGCTCAAGGTGCACAAGGACCAAAAGGTTCTCAAGGTGCTCAAGGTGCAAGTCCAAAAGGTGATACAGGTGCTCAAGGGCCAAAAGGTTCACAAGGTGCTCAAGGAGCTAGTCCAAAAGGTTCACAAGGTGCACAAGGACCAAAAGGTTCACAAGGTGCTCAAGGTGCAAGTCCTACGGGTGCTCAAGGTGCTCAAGGGCCAAAAGGTTCTCAAGGAGCTCAAGGAGCCAGTCCAACAGGTGCTCAAGGTGCACAAGGTCCTCAAGGTAACCAAGGTGCTCAAGGTGCAAGTCCTAAAGGTGATACAGGCGCTCAAGGTGCTCAAGGTCCTAAAGGAAGTACAGGTGCACAAGGTGCAAGTCCTCAAGGTGCTCAAGGTGCTCAAGGGCCAAAAGGTTCACAAGGTGCTCAAGGAGCCAGTCCAACTGGAGCACAAGGTCCTAAAGGTGACCAAGGTGCTCAAGGTGCTCAAGGTTCAAGTCCTAAAGGTGATACAGGTGCACAAGGGCCAAAAGGTGATACAGGTGCACAAGGAGCCAGTCCTACGGGTGCTCAAGGTGCTCAAGGGCCAAAAGGTTCTCAAGGTGCTCAAGGTGCTAGTCCTACGGGAGCTCAAGGTCCTAAAGGTGATGTAGGTGCTCAAGGTGCTCAAGGTTCAAGTCCTAAAGGTGATACAGGTGCACAAGGTCCTAAAGGTGATGTAGGTGCACAAGGAGCCAGTCCAACTGGCGCACAAGGTGCTCAAGGGCCAAAAGGTTCTCAAGGTGCTCAAGGTGCAAGTCCAACTGGCGCTCAAGGTGCACAAGGTCCTCAAGGTGACCAAGGTGCTCAAGGTGCTAGTCCTAAAGGTGATACAGGGGCTCAAGGGCCAAAAGGTTCACAAGGTGCTCAAGGTGCAAGTCCAACTGGTGCACAAGGTGCTCAAGGGCCAAAAGGTTCTCAAGGTGCTCAAGGAGCCAGTCCAACTGGCGCACAAGGTGCACAAGGTCCTCAAGGTGACACAGGTGCACAAGGGTCGAGTCCAAAGGGTGACCAAGGTGCACAAGGTCCTCAAGGTGACCAAGGTGCTCAAGGTGCAAGTCCTACGGGTGCTCAAGGTGCTCAAGGGCCAAAAGGTTCTCAAGGTGCTCAAGGTGCAAGTCCAACTGGCGCACAAGGTGCACAAGGTCCTCAAGGTGACCAAGGTGCTCAAGGTGCAAGTCCTAAAGGTGATACAGGTGCACAAGGTCCTCAAGGTGACCAAGGTGCTCAAGGTGCAAGTCCTACGGGTGCTCAAGGTGCTCAAGGGCCAAAAGGTTCTCAAGGTGCTCAAGGTGCTAGTCCTACGGGGGCTCAAGGTCCTAAAGGTGATGTAGGTGCTCAAGGTGCTCAAGGTTCAAGTCCTAAAGGTGATACAGGTGCACAAGGTCCTCAAGGTGACCAAGGTGCTCAAGGTGCTAGTCCTACGGGGGCTCAAGGTGCTAAAGGAAATCAAGGTGCTCAAGGAGCAACGGGTGCTCAAGGAGCAAGTCCTCAAGGTGCACAAGGTCCTAAAGGTGATGTAGGTGCTCAAGGTGCTCAAGGTTCAAGTCCTAAAGGTGATACAGGTGCACAAGGTCCTAAAGGTGACCAAGGTGCTCAAGGTGCTAGTCCTACGGGGGCTCAAGGTGCTAAAGGAAATCAAGGTGCTCAAGGAGCAACGGGTGCTCAAGGGGCAAGTCCTCAAGGTGCTCAAGGACCACAAGGAAATCAAGGTGCACAAGGTGCTCAAGGAGCAAGTCCTCAAGGTGACCAAGGTGCTCAAGGAGCTCAAGGTCCTCAAGGTGCACAAGGTGCAAGTCCTACGGGTGCTCAAGGTGCTAAAGGAAATCAAGGTGCTCAAGGAGCTCAAGGTCTTCAAGGTGGACAAGGTCAGAAAGGTGCAAGTGCAATTGGAACATTAATTGGTGGCGCTGAAGTAGGTCCAAGTGGTGGATTTGCATACTCGGCAAGTGATGGATTATTAACATTTCAGAGTGGAAGTACAAAATTTGTTGTATTAATGTATACAAGTGGTTCTTCATAAACTAAAATAAGGTTACAATGGCAGTTGGATTTTTAAATACACAACATACTTTAGTAAATCTACAAGGGTCTACTTCTGAATTAAAAAATATAAATTCAGGGTCAACTATTGTAGGTATTAGTCTTAGTGGGAGCGGCTATACATTTCAAAATGATATACCAACTACATGGACGGGTAGTTTCAATGATTTTTCATATATTCAATTAAATGAAAATGAAGAAGTTGTACACTCTATTCCAAATAACTCTAATACCTTAAGGTTTGCAAATGTATATACATTAGAAACACCATCAGGTTCCTTATCAGTTACAGACCAAGAATATATCCTCGTTGCACAGAAAAATAGACAAGTTGGTTGGGATGACGAAACCGAAACCACTTCTTCTATTCAAAACGGATGGAATGTTTACTTTGAACAATTAGATGGAATAGAATGGGATTCAGACGAATATAGTAACCATTACTTAGTAAAACTAAAATCAGATAACTCTACATTTGAATATGTGCCAGTTACAGGTGGTTTTCAAGAAGTAAATACCGAAAATCCAAGTTTATTAGGTCAGTTTCCAGTATCAAAATTAGATATTGAAGAATCTGACTTGTTCTTAGTTAATAGATTCATAGTACACAACGATAAAGGATTTGGTGAAGAATGTAATTACGCCTATGAATTTTCAAGATGTAGTGATGACGCTTATTATGAATTTGCATTTGAAGATGAATTTAATGATAATGTAATAAAAATTTCTGGTACTTGTTATGAAAATCAAGGTTCAGTCGAACTCGGTATTCAACTATGTTTAGGAGATTCAAGTGGATATGAAAGTTATTCAACTTGTAATCAATGTTCCGATTCAGATTCTTCCACAGGTCCTCAAGGTGCAAAAGGGCAAAAAGGTGAATTAGGTGCTTCGGGTTCACCAGGTGCATCAGGTGCAAAAGGTGCTACGGGTGCATCAGCTGCTACTGGAGCTCAAGGTGCAGCAGGTGCAAAGGGTAATACAGGTGTAGCTGGAAAGAGTTACGAAACTGGCCCTCAAGGTGCTCAAGGTGCAAAAGGTAATACAGGCCCCGCAGGTGCTAAAGGAAATCAAGGTGCATCGGGTGTAAAAGGTAATACAGGCCTCGCAGGTGCAACTGGTTCACAAGGTGCAACAGGAGCACAAGGAGCTAAAGGAAATACAGGCCCAACTGGAAATAAAGGTAGTACTGGCTCAGGTGGTCGTACAGGCGTTAAAGGAAATACAGGCCCCGCAGGTGCTAAAGGTTCAAAAGGAAATACTGGTAACCAAGGTCTAAAAGGTAATACTGGCCCCGCAGGTAACCAAGGTGCACAAGGTCCTCAAGGTGCTCAAGGTGTAAAAGGTAATACAGGCCCCGCAGGAACTAAAGGTGGTACTGGCTCGGGTGGTAGAACAGGCGCTAAAGGAAATACTGGCCCCGCAGGTAACAAAGGTTCAAAAGGTAATACTGGAAATCAAGGTGTTAAAGGAAATACAGGCCCCGCAGGTGCAAAAGGTTCAACAGGTAATACAGGTCGACAAGGTACTAAAGGAAATACAGGCCTCGCAGGAAATAAAGGTAATACTGGCTCAGGTGGTAGAACAGGTGCTAAAGGAAACACAGGCCTTACAGGTGCTAAAGGTTCAAAAGGTAATACTGGAAATCAAGGTGCAAAAGGTAATACAGGCCTCGCAGGTAACAAAGGTTCAACAGGTAATACAGGTCGACAAGGTGTTAAAGGAAACACCGGCCTCGCAGGGCAAAAAGGTGCTACTGGCTCAGGTGGTAGGCAAGGTGTAAAAGGTAATACAGGCCTCGCAGGTGCAAAAGGTTCAAAAGGTAATACTGGAAATCAAGGTGTTAAAGGAAACACCGGCCTCGCAGGTGCAAAAGGTGCAAAAGGTTTCACTGGTAATAATGGTGTAAAAGGTAATACAGGTCTTGTAGGACAAAAGGGTGGTACTGGCTCAGGTGGTAGAACAGGCGCTAAAGGAAATACAGGCCTCGCAGGAAATAAAGGTGCTAAAGGAAATACTGGTAATCAAGGTCTCATAGGTGATACTGGTTTTATAGGTGATAATGGTGCTAAAGGAAATACAGGTCTACAAGGAGCTAAAGGAAATACAGGCCTCGCAGGGCAAAAAGGTGCTACTGGTTCAGGTGGTAGACAAGGTGTAAAAGGTAATACGGGTCTTGCAGGTGCAAAAGGTAATACAGGCGCAACTGGCTTACAAGGTCTAAAAGGTAAAACAGGCCATTCGGGTGATAAAGGTGCTAAAGGTAATACTGGCTCGGCAGGTGACCAAGGTGTTAAGGGTAACAAAGGTAATACAGGTAATAAAGGTCTTCCTGGCTCAGGTGGTAGAACGGGTATAAAAGGTAATACAGGCCTCGCAGGTACAAAAGGTGATACTGGTAATCAAGGTGCAAAAGGTAATAAAGGTAATACAGGCCTCGCAGGTGACCAAGGTGCTAAAGGTAATCAAGGTAATCAAGGTGTAAAAGGAAACACAGGCCTCGCAGGAACTAAAGGTGGTACTGGCTCAGGTGGTAGAACAGGTGCTAAAGGAAATACTGGCCTCGCAGGTGACAAAGGTTCGACTGGAAATCAAGGTTTTAAAGGAAACAAAGGTAATACAGGCCTCGCAGGTGACCAAGGTGCTAAAGGAAATCAAGGTGCTCAAGGTGTAAAAGGAAACAAGGGTGCAACTGGTAACAAAGGTAATACTGGCTCGGGTGGTAGGCAAGGTATAAAAGGAAATACAGGCCTCGCAGGTGCAAAAGGTAATACAGGCGCAACAGGTTT
>Ga0208157_1001162_pt1 | contig 12433 bp, 6 predicted proteins | sample 5_EtaG_FD_184077 | JGI IMG/M metagenome (GOLD analysis project Ga0208157, IMG submission 184077) | Marine viral communities from the Subarctic Pacific Ocean - 5_ETSP_OMZ_AT15132 metaG (SPAdes) (version 2) | ecosystem: Environmental > Aquatic > Marine > Oceanic | place: Pacific Ocean | collected...
ATTTTGTGGGTAAAATACACCGGTTAAATCAGTGCTTGCGGCCATGTTTTCATTTTGTGAATAGGACATGTTAGACAAAGCAGCTACTCCATCGAAGCCCGTTTCTACATCTGCATTTAAATCTGCTATTAAGCCTGTTGTAGATGTTTCATAAAATAATTGTAATGCTGATTCTGTAGGTTCAGTTTCGGCTACAGATAAATAATAAGCATTTGGCCATGAAGCTGCTTCAACACCCACGTTGGTTGTACCTGAATTTGATGTTGCTAATCTAGCTATCAAAGGGTTTGTATCTAATTGATAAAAAGGTACAATTGCAGGAGGCGTTGGTTCAAATATATTTTCAGCTCCCATTTTTAAATCATCAGCATCGGCTATAGTATCAGCTGTCATTGACAAAGGTAATACTTGAGTACCGCTAACATTTACAGGAAAAAATTGAACGTTATCACTTGTTGTGTTATTTACTCTACCATATAATCTTACAGAGCTTCTGAATTGTTTTTGTTCTGGCCCTACTTCTGATAAGTCTCGAGGAACTTTATTTATATTATCATTTAATAAAACAACATGACCAGTTTTATTTGCTTCAGTTGTTGGAAAAACAGGTGGGTTTGTAACCCCTGAAGTGCTTGGATATCCGTTTAAGAATCCTGGAAAATAACAGTTATAATAATCTTGTTCTTGTTGTTTAACAACTATTTTATAGGAATACCAACCTAAAGGATTGTTAATATTATATGCAAACTTTATATCTGGGTTATTTAAGTTTGATAAATATAACTCATTGTTTATTTCACCATCTGTGGTAACAGTATAAGCTGGCCCACCAGTAACATTTGTTACTTTTACAAAATCAGTATATTCTCCTCTTAAATATGAGTTAGTTACAGGTATACCGCTAGTATCACCACCATTTAAAGTAAAAGTATAAGTGTTATTATTTATTGTTGTAGCAACACCTGTTGTGTTAAAACCATTTGATATAGCGTCAGCATATAAACCAGGAACACCTGTATTAGTATTTTTAACACTTGTAATAGAGCTATTGATTACAACTTTTAAAGCATCTCCCCACCATTCTTTCAAGTTTTGTGTACTTGATCTATATGGGTGATAAAAAGTTGAACCACCAAAAAATGTTCCACCTACGCTAACACCATCATCTACTGAAGATAAAATTACTGATGATTGTCTTCCAAATTTATCCGCTAATATAAAACCAACTTGATAATTTCTATTTTGTTTTAATGTGTGATTAGGGTATTCTGCCCATGTTTCAAAAGCAGTCGAGCTTTTTGCATTAGCTCCTACATTATAATTTAATGAAGCAGGAGGTGTATGTTGACTTTGAAAATTACCATATATTACTCTGTTGCCCGACACTTCTTGAGCTAAAGCTTTAACAGGTACTTTGTCATATACTCTTACTGTCTGTCTTTCAGGAAGTGTTTTATAAGGTTTTCTGGATTGATAATCGTATGTATAAGTGCTAATAGCTGTAGATAAATCGCTAGTTTGAACCGTATCTAATACTTTAACTGCCCTACCATCAGATTCTTTATATAATATATCTATTTCAGTTATTTTATATGTATCAGCAGCTTGATCTCCTAATTTAGTTTGTACATCTGGAAGAGGTATTATTAATTCTACATTTTGTACCCCATTTTGCATAAAATCTAAAATAGTACTTCTATAAGCGGCATCTTCATTGCCATCTAAAAAATAACCTTTTTGTTGTGGAATAAAGGCAGGTTGACTAAAAGGAGCCATTAATGAATATTCCTCATCATCAAATTTAAATCTATAACTAAATCTTACAAATAAATCTTCTAAAAAATCTGGATCACCAGGCCAATCAACACCCCCATTAAAATCATAAGTAATATCTTTACCCGTCATTGTTGTTGCCAAAAACTTAACTGTATCAGTAGCTAAAACAGCAGAAGCAGGAGCAGCATTTAAAGTTACTGTAGTACCTGATATATTGCTTACATATAAATATTCTGAAGCTGCAATTTTAACAGCACCAGCATTTGTACTAGCTACAACCAGCATACCTTTTTTAATATTAGCATTTGATTGTGCTAAAGTTAATGTTGTTGATGGAGGACAAGTGGCACCTGTTACCTCAACAGTTTTTAATAATGTTAAAGCTTGATAAGGATTATATTTAGCAACTGATATTTGATTTTCTTTTGTATAATAACCTAAAGACTTTGTAACATTTATTTTTCTAGGTTGATTTAAATTATCAGTCCAAAATAATAAATTTTCTACTAAATTAATACCTGTAATTACATTATTTTTACTAAAATTTAAGAAACTACCTTCTACTAATTTTGTATAAGTATTATTAAAATATTTATATATATAATGAACAGCATTATCTGTTAAAAATAAATATATAGTACTATTATTATCATCAGCAAAATAACCAATAACTTCTAAATTAGCATTACCTAAATCAGTTCCTGGGACTAAAGTATTACCTAATACATTTTCTAAAGCGCCTATATCATCAGCTTCTGATTTACCTACAGATATATTCTGCGCATCACGATATTCACCATTAGGTACTAGTCTATCATCCAAGTCTTTATTCATCTTGGACTTTAAGAAACTATTTTTAATTTCAGCCATATTTAATATTTAATCCATTTAGATTTATTCCTCATTACTTGAACTATTTGATCAAGTTTAATATTAGATAATCTAATTTTAGCATTTCTTAATTTAGCGCTTCGTTCTCTTTTAAATCTTTGAACGATGTATTCTTGTACACCTACGCTTGTAGATAATATTGAGTATAATATATGAGCATATAAAGCTTCCTCTGCCATTTTAGGTATCTTCGCATCTAAATCATAAGCATTACCATCTGATATATATTCTAATGTTATAAGTTTGTTCTTTAAATCACTTGAAAAAGCAAATAAACCTTTTCTATCATCAATTATAAACCAACCATTTCTTTGACTTGTTTCAGGATTTAATCCATATCTTTGGCCTAAAGCGCCATCATAATATGTTTTCCAATATATATCCGCTATTTCATAGTCATTTATATAAGCTCCACTTATTCTTCTTGGGTCATTAGCATCCCATTTTTTTGTTATTAAAGATGTACCTTCTAAATTAGAATTACTACTATCTTGAGTTGGTACGCCTAAATCATCTTGAACTGGTGCTGAATATGGTCTTAGTGTTAATTCATTTGCAGGAAATATAGTATGTAAAACACCCAAATTATCCGGATATGCTAGTCTAACATAGTTAACATAATCTTGGGGTATAATAATCGAAAGACTATCAGGGACTGTTAATTCTTGTGATCTTACACTTTTTAGTGTGTCATAACTAAATTCTTGTAATCCACGTTTTGCATGAAATATTACATCAGTTCTTTTTACACTAGGTATTAATTTTCCAGGTCCTACGTAAGCTATTAAAAAATTATTAATAATATCATCTAATTTAGTATACTCATAACTACCGTGCATATCCCATAATGTATCTTCATTCATTTGAATTTTAAGATAATTACCGGATGTTAGTGATGCGGCTACTGTAATTATATTATTACTTTCTGTCCAAGGGCTAGCAAATTGAAAAGTTAATACATCTAAGTTATTTACTTGAACAGCTAGATTATCAACACATGTAAAGTCTGCATTATTATTTATTGTTTGTATCACGCCTACTAATGATCCATCAGCTTTTAAAATAGTCATTCCAGCCAATATATTATTATTACCCGGATTTATAGTTACATTTTTTTGGTTTGTAAGTTTTTGAGCATTTGATGTCCCATTTGTTGCTGTAGCACTAGGTGTTAATTCAGTCCACGTATTTGCATTAGCACTCGTAAAAACTTTAAAATTATTTAAATTATAACTATTAGCTGCAGGATCCGAACTACCAAATACTAAATTTGTGTCAAATGTACTTGTAAAAGTTTGTCCAACTCCAGTAGAACCTATTGTAAACTGCTGTGCTCCAGCGTAATATTGTCTGTTAGTTTCGGTGATTAAACCGCCATTAGGTATAGGCATAATTTATTAACTTTTTTGATTTATATTTTCTTGTTGAATTTGCGAAGCCGCCACTTGTATTACTTCTGGATTTCTAATAACAACTCCAGCATATAACAATATTTTTAATATTAATTCAACTTGTTCGCTAGCGTGTAATTCAAAATTACAAGATGAAGTAGGTTGAAAAATATACTGTGCTCCAGAGGTAAAAGACCATATTGGAGGTATAGGCTTTCTAACATAAGTAACAGAAACACCTGAGTTTATTTGATCAGGATATAATCTAATTAAATTGTTTGAATATGTATATATAGGGTTTGTTATAGTAGGTTTTGTAAGATTAGAACTTAATAAATGATATAGTTCATGAGAACCTACTTTCTCGGCTTCTTCTGTTGGCAAAGCACCAACTTGATATAATACTTGACCTAATTTGTGAAATTGTTTAGGGTAAAGATTAATTATTATTATTTGACCAGCTGATGGTTGATTAACAAGCGTTAATGTTGCGCCGCTCAAACTGTAATCTGTTGAAGCTAACTCTATTCCGTTTACAAAAACATTTGTGATAGCTCCGGAGTTAGATAAATTTAAAGCATCTCCAGTTAAAGTATATGTTAAACCAGGGTTTGCGGCTGTAAATTGTTGCGTTGCAGACGCAGCTCCTGAATATTGAGATGGTAATTTAAAATTAGGATTTGAATATGTAGCGTTTGCAGATGTTTTAAAAATTTGTAGTTTTTCGTCTAAACTTACAACTCTGTCTGAGTAATCTACATCAGCTTGTGGCACACGTAATTGCTGATTTAAACTATCAAAATATGTTTCAAATATTTCAAGTTGTGATTGAGCACCTATTTTATTAAATTCCAAAGGTGTCATATAACCTCTTTGTTCTTTGTTTAGTATTAATAAAACGGTTTGATATACAGTGTTTACGTTTATTGCCATTTTAATATTTTATGTGAATAACAGCTGGGCCACCGAAGTGACCCGCTATTATAATTATAGTTACATGTTTAATATAACTTTTTCTCTATTGTTTTAAAAACTTCTACACCTTCATCAGTCTTAAACCATGCGGCTAGTGCTGAATATGGATTTTCATCAAAAGGAACCGTCATTAATTTTCTATCATTTGAAGCCCAATGAAAAGTTCTTTGATCTTGTGATAGTTTAATAATATTTTGTTCTGTAGCTTTAATTCCTGTGTTTCTTAAGCCCACATTTTCATCAGTAGCTATTTGCATAAATGCACTAGGATTTTTCTTAGCCATTAAAAGTAAATCTCTTTTAATTTCTTTTGAAGTCATAGAAGCAACAGCAGAACCTTTTTCAACTCGTAATATTGCTTCTGCATGTTCTATTTCGATATCTTTTGCAAACATTAAAGCTTCAATTTCAGCTGTTAAGTTATCAACTTCATCTTCAGCTTCCTTGTGAGGTAAAAATTCTTTATATGTTGCGTTTAATCTTGGATGATATAAAGATAAAAGTTTTTGTAAATTTTGGTGTTCTTTTTTTACATTCAATACACCGTTTTCAAAAACAATATGCCCCATCATTATTTCACCTTTTTGTTCGTCTACAAACGGTGAATTTTGATTAGTTGCATATCTTAATTCTCTTTGTTCGTTTTTTTCAGGATCAAACCACAATAAAGGGTATCTTGTTGAATGTCTTGATCCTAATCTATATGTTAAGGGCGATTTATCGTGTAATAAAAAATAAGTTCTATCTTTTATTTCCCACCCTGGAGTTTGAGGTTTTTTAACCTCTACTTGTTTTTTTACTTGTACTGGTTCTTCAACCAATACTTCTTGTTTTTGTTTTGCCATAATATAATATAATTTAATAAAAAATAAAAGCCCAGGGAGCCGAAGCCCCCTTTGCTTTTAATAAGAATAATCTTAATTCTTGAATAATACGAAGTTATTCGCAGCTTGAGTTACTAGACATCTTTCAGATAACCAGTTAACTACCATCTCATCAACTTCAGAAGTGTAAGCACCACCAGCAGTACCAGTGATCCAGTTTTTATATCTTCTGTCGTCAGCTTGAGAAGCTCTATATCTTACGTGCAAGAATGGTCTTCTAATGTTTGTACCTAAAACTTGGTCATACACTGTTGAAGTTCCAGCAGGAACTAAAACACCATCGATGTTGTTTACTGAAACAGCACCTCTTGTTGACGCATCATTTAAGTATTTCCATGAAGTTTTATAGAAGTCATATGAACCTCTTCTAAAACCAGAGAAACCAAGATTTAAAGCCATGTCAGCTGAGTTTTCAAATAAACCGTAAGCAACACCGCCTAGACCACCTGCAGAAATTTGTCCTAGCATGTCGTCAAATTCTAAATCCATGTCTCTATTTAAGAAAAGCATATTTTCTTCGATAGCACCTTGAGTATCAAGATTTTTAAGTACTGAGTCAAAGTCAGAAATACCAGTTGCACCAGCAAAACCAGTGAATATGTTACCTCTATCTTCAATAGCAGCAAATAAACCTTGAGAACCATGAGCTACAGCATTTCCACCAGCAGCTGTAAAACTGTTTACATTTGCTGAGTTAGCAGCAAAAGATTTACCACCAGCACCTGAAGCTAATTCTGCTTCAACCATTGCCATTTCTAAGTAGTCATCAAATCTTAGTCTTGTTTCAGACTCAGATTTTAAATACCATAAGTATCCTGATGTACCATCTTCTGTAGCAACTTCTACCCAACCAATTTGAGCCATATCAGAACCGTTGATAGCATATCTATCTCTGATGATGATTGGTTGATTAGCATATTGTTGGAACTGAGGTTCAATTGATTTGTCACCCATGCTAGATCCTTTTGCATATAATGAACCATATACAAAAATCTTAAGGTTTGTAGCAGCAATACCTAAGGCATCCCAGCTATTTCCTACAAATGTATATGCAGTTACATCAGTTGTGTTACCAGCACCAGCAGCTACTGCACCAACGATACCTTTTAAAGTTACACCCGTATCAACGTTCATAACAACGATAGTATCATTTTCAAAGATAGCATTTTGGATAGTTCCAGCATTAGTAGGAATGTTAAATACATCCGTACCAGCACCAGGACCAGTTAGTTTACAACCAGTATATGCAATATGTAATCTATTTTGTTCAGACCAGATAACCTGATCAGATGTCATTGGCATTTCAGCGCCAACCATTCTAAGGAAACCAGATAAAGTTCTGTTTCCATATCTTTCAACTTCTTGTTCATAGATCTCAGGAAGATACTGCTGAATGAAGTCATTTGCGCCACCTGTATTAAACGACAGGTAGTTGTTTTGCAAAGTTTGTTGTTTTTGAGAAGGTACTATACTTCCAAAAACAGGAGCGATTGATCCCATAATAATTTAAAATGTTTTAGTTAAATTTACGTGTTTTGATTTTTAATTGTGAAGAATCCATACCACTAATAGCTTTAACTTTTAATCCACCAACAAATACATTACCAGGATCTGTAGATCTTGCTTCTGTATTTATATTTTTAGATTTTGCACTTAAATCTTTTATTGCATCGGCTTTGCCTTGCTCATAAAAATGTTGTGCAATAGTATCTGCATTTTCAGCGGCATAAATAGCTTTATGATAACCTTTCACATCTTGTATATTACCATTATTATCCAAGAACTTCTTGATAGTATTAGTAATATTTGATTGGTTATCGGCAACTTCATTAACATTTTTTATTCCATATCTAAACTTTTTTTCTCCTACCGAAAAATCAAAACCTTTGAACTCGGGACCAAAATAATCTTTAGTGTTAGACTTGAACGTTTCATGTTGTTGTTCTGCTACTTTCTGCTCTTCATTGTAGCGGTTGAAAAAGTCCATAGCTTTTTGTTGGTCTTGAGTAATACCAGGTCTTAATTTAATTTCCTGATAATATTTATCTTTCAAACCTTCTAAATGCTGTTTGGCTTTTGCAACTTCTTCTTTGTATGCGAGTTTTGCTTTACGCACTTCTCGCGGCTCATCTACATCTTCGTCCCATGAAAAATTATCTTCAATTAAAAAGTTAATTTCTTCTGAGTCTAAATGTGATTTCGTTTGCGAATAATACTCTCTTAATAGAGTATCATTATCTACGTTTGAATAATCATGATTTAATCTTACATAATCTTCTAATGTACCACCAGTTTCATTCATAAAGTCAACGACTTTAACAATATTTTCTGGTAACGTAGTTGTATTTTCTTTTAGTACTTCATCAGATATAACAGCTGTTGGTCTGTTAGATTCTTGTACCATTTGTTCACCGATTTCAATAACTTCTTCTTCCTTTTCAGGTTCTTCTATTATTTCTTCTATTATCGGCGTTTCTTCTTCTTTAGATTCAACAACGGAAGCGGGCTCTTTATCGGATTCTCCTCCTTTAACTTCCACCTTCGGTATATCTCCGGATGGTTTATCATCAGGTAATTCTTTTGTTTCTCCGACTTGAATGGCATCTTGTTGTTCTATTTTTTCTTCAGTTTTTTCAACTGGTTTAGATAAATCTACTTTTATAGGTTCATCATTTTTTACTAGTTTTTTAGGTTTAATTTTAACCTTAAGCTTTCCAGCTTTCTCTTTTGTTTCTGACATAATATAATAATATAAAAATTAATAAGAATTTATTTACATAAATTGCTCTAAATTTAATCCACTATCATCTTTAAAATCGATGGGCAATGAATTATTTTTTCTTTGGTCTATCATTTTAGACTGTTGAGTTGCTTGAAGTTTCGTTCTATTGTCTTTACGATCTTCAATTTCTTTTTCTTTAGCTTTTTGATTTTCAATTTCTGCTTGCTTAAGCTTCATATCATATTCAAATTGTTGAGCCATTTGTTGTTTTTCTATTTGAGCAGCTGTTTGCATTCTTTGAATTTCAAAATCTGATTTAGCTTTTTCAAATTGAACATTTGTTTCATTTAATGCTTGAGCTTTTTGAACATCAGCCATATTTGCTTTTTCAGCAGCTTCAGAATTAGAATCTGCTTGGGCTTGAATATTAGCCATTTGAGCTTGTTGATCAGCTTGTTGTTTTTTTGTTCTCTTATATTTTAAAACTTGATTTGCTAATTGTAAATTTTTAATTTCTCTAATATCAATAGCATCTTCAAGGAATATTTGATTTTGTTGTAAAGCCATTTGAATATTTTGTTCAAGCATAGCTTTTTCTTCCTCTTCTGGTTCTAAATCTAAAAATACACCAAAATCATAAAGATGTAAATTATCTATTTCTTGTAATGTAGCAACATTAAATTTACCAATACTTGCCTTTAAAGACTCGCTAGTAAGTTGGAAATCTAACATATCAGAAACACGCAAAGAAATATTTTCACAAGTTCTCAATGTTAAATACAGCATACTATTCAAAATATGTTTAGTTGCTGTATTAGAAGCGTTAGCTGCCATTTTTTGTAAACCAACTAAAGCATTTTTATCAGGCAAGCTACCATCTCTAGCTTCATTGAGCCCGGTTACATCTCTTATCATTTGTAAATAATACTGATAAGTATTAATTAACGAGCCTATTTTACCATTAGCAGATGATGTTTGTAATTCTTGAATAGGCACTTTACCTCTATTTGGATCACCATCTTGAGTTAAAGATCTACCAACTATACTACCGGTTTGGAAATACATATTAAGTGCTTCCTGTGGATTATAATTAGTACCATTGCCTAAATCAACTTCGGCTAAACCGTCTACATCTACAAATACACCATCTGGTACCATTCTAGCAATTACTTGTTGTAATTTTAAAGATGTTAATTGAATCATATCAGCAAATCCCGTAATACGATTTACTAATGAATCAATTCTGCCTTGATACATATGAGGGGCTACAATGCTATAGTTCATATTAACTTTCGTTAAATCACTTTTGGGTCTTGTCATATGAGTACACATTTCCCATCTTAACATTTGCTCTACACCTAAAACTTTAGCTCCACTGAATAATACTTCAATTGATCTTGATACTCTATCAAAATTATCACTTGGTGGTGGGTTAAAAAAGTCAGGTTTTTCTAATGCTTTTTCTAATCCTTGTTCTGTATGTTTTAATTTAAATACTTGATCTATATAAGTTTTGTATTCAAAATACATAACCTGCACTAAATCATTATTATAAGGCCCTCTCTGATATCCCTCTCTACCGGGATATTTTTGAATCATTTTTAAATCTTCATTAGTTAAATCAGGAAATTCCTTTTTTAACTCAGCAAGAGTTATTGATTTAATTTCACCTACATAATATATATCTTGAAAATTTGGATCATTTGTATATGACCAAACCATATTAGCAGGATTTACATAATCTACTACAACACCTTCAGATTTATTAAAATTAGTTTTTACAGCTCCTATACCTATAGTAACTATATCTTCAACTAATCTTTTCTTAGTTAATTCGTATTTATTAAAATCTAATACATTATTAATTACTTCCTCTTCAGCTATTTCAACTGATTGTTTGTAATTTAATTGCATATGAACTTCTAACTCCTCTTTGTTTTGAGGTAAGTTAGCTGGATCAAGTGAGCTGTATATATCAACTCCTAAATTTTGTTTTATGCTATCTAACAATGGTTTACTCATCATGTCACGCATAATAGAGTTTGCATAGTTAGTTCTCTGTTTTGTTGAAAACGGATCTTGAGCAAATGCTTTTACATCATAATTTTTAGATGATATACCGTTAACTACTATATCTACAAATTTAGGTATAATAGGCACCGGCTTCCAGTCTAAATTTAAATAGCTTAAGTCACCATTAATAGATAACTCATCTTTATATTTTTGAACAGATTGTTCTCCACGAGCATATAATCTTAACCTGTTAAAGTTTTGATAACCAGTGTGCCATTTACCACTGTTTATTCTACCACCTCTAAACCATTCATATTCAATAGCTTGTCCTACTTGCAAACCATATTCCCAACTAAGCTTTTCCGCAACAGGTACCACCTGACTAGGAAAGGAACTATTAGTACTCGTATTAATCATTTATTATTATTTTTGATTTATAGCCTTTATTATCATATTTAGAAAAATTTAAATTTACTTTTTCTTTAATAACTTCAGCCACTGGTCTATATTTATTTTTATTGCAAGCCATAATAGCTAAACCTGAACTTATTGAAGCGTCATATTTAGTTCTATTATTTATATCAAATGCAGCCCAATCTTCAAGTGTTCTTTGAAAATACATTGATCCATATTGTTCGTTATTGTAACCTACAAAACTTTCAATATAAGATTCAATAGCAGCGGCATGCGCTTGTTTTACATCCTCACTTGAATTAGGTATACCACCTATTTCTCTTTCAGCTACAGATAATTTATATGCTGTTTTATCTGGACGATTCATAGAATAATTTCTATAACCTCTTCTTTTTAAATAATATAACAATCTAGGTTTATTATTTTCTGCTAAAATTGGCATACCATAAAAATGTAATGCCATAAGAACATCCTCAAAAAACATATCTGCTGTTTGTGGCCGTGCAATATATTCTAAAAAGAATAAATTAGGAGGACCATCCATTGTAAATTTTGTTAAACCGTGAAGAGAACCTTTGGATCCTTTACCATCTACTGTTCCAGATATATCATAACTATCACACCCAAAAGCACCTATATGCTCATTAGCTGGATATTTACTACCATTTTTAACAATATATCGATTTTGTTGATGTTTATCTGGTACCCACGATATAAAAAATCTACCTTGTTTACTAGGAAAAAATTGTACACTAGTATCTTTGACACCACCTTCCCATTGAAAATTACCCTGAGTTATTACTCCAGAGTATTTTAAATCTTCATTAAAATCTATTTGTTCGTAAATTTTTGTTAAATTAAATATAGATTGTTTTGTTTCATCTCTAAACGCATGTTTTTCAGTACGTGGAAACTGTCTATATAATTCATTAAGTGCGTCTGAGTCGTTCTTAAGGCCATCTACCTCATTTTCCCAGTGTTCAATAACGCCGATCTCAATCTTTTGACCATCGATTCCTTCAACTTCTTGTTTTGGAGTATCAAAGACAGGGTGTCCATAAGTATCAATGTATCCTTCGTAGTTCCATTCCATAGGTATGAACAAAGAATATAATCCTGAGCTAGTCTGTCCATTGCGGTTTCTTTTCGTGACATCTGAGTCATAGTAAAGTTTTTTGTAGTTTCTACCACCTTTGTCAAGAGCATTGCTCGTTGACCCCATCATACATTTACCAATAATCTTGCTACCTAATCTTAATGTTGTTTTGGTAACTCTCCAGTTATTGAGAATATTTTCAGGTTTTTCCCATTTTCCCGCCTCATCATGTACAAGTAACGCAAGTTTTTCTCCGTCATAGGAGTTATCA
>Ga0208157_1001169_pt1 | contig 12384 bp, 8 predicted proteins | sample 5_EtaG_FD_184077 | JGI IMG/M metagenome (GOLD analysis project Ga0208157, IMG submission 184077) | Marine viral communities from the Subarctic Pacific Ocean - 5_ETSP_OMZ_AT15132 metaG (SPAdes) (version 2) | ecosystem: Environmental > Aquatic > Marine > Oceanic | place: Pacific Ocean | collected...
CTATCGCAGTATTATGTGCTCTATTTAATTCACTCTCTGATGAAGTATTAACCCAAGCTGCTTCATCTCTCCATTGTTGCCATAATGCTGATAGTGCAAAATTAGATAAATTTAAAAGGTTTTGAGCATTTAATTGGTTAGTTGCATTAGTAACTGTAGTATTAGCAGTATTAATAGTTCTTCTCCACTCAACATTTGATTGATCAATAACTCTTTGGTTTTGTTGATTAAACTGCTGTCTTTGATTTTCTACTTGTGCATTAAATTGATTTAATACCTGTGCTCTATCTGCATTTGCTTTTTCTACTGCAATTGTATTACCTGCGTTTATACCTGATATTTTATTTTTTTCTACTGCTGCAAATTGATTCATAGCATCTTCCCTTGCAGCATTTTGTAATTTTATTTGTTGTGATAAATTAGAATAAAATTGATCTACTTGATTTTTACTGTTAGCATTAAATTGTGCTGCAGCATTTGCCGCTGCTTGATCTGATAGTAAGAACGATTGTCTTACGTTTAAATTCTGTAATGATGCTTGCTGTCTATTAGACAAGTTAGTCATATCCATTTGGAAATAACTATTAGCATTTGCTATATTAGCTTGTTGCCTATTACTAAGATTTTCAAATATCATCTGCTTATAAGTATCAGCATCTGCTTTTGCGATAGGTATAGAAGCAGTTAATAACCCTTCAGCTAATGCTTCAGCCATCATAGAACTAGAACTTAGTCCTCTATCAGCCATAGCTGTTTGGGTAGCTTTAGCCACACCTCTTAAATATGCAGGTAAAGCTGAACCAGATGATACTGATGTTTCAATATCTTGATTAATTTTTGCTAGTTGCCCTCTAATAGTTGCATCTGCATCTACTGTTCCTGTTGCAGCTACTGCAGGTGCAGTAAGTCCTGACATTTGTTCAGCTGTCATAGTTGGAGTTGCTCCAGCTACTTGTGCTGCTGCCATGCTTGCAGGTGTAGCAGTAGTTTGTTCCGTTGCTGCTGTAGATCCTGGTACAGTTGTAGGAGTAATCGTAGGTACAGTTCCAGCTGTTGGGGTAGCAGCTACTACTTGACCTTTTAATCCTTCTGTATCCATAGCTTCACCAGTTTGCACTTGCTGTGTTACTGGTTTAACTAGAGCCTGTGTAGGTATAGCTTTTTCTGGTGTATTTAATAAAGTATCAATAGTATTAATAACTAAACGACTACCAGCCTGTTCTGTTGTAGTTGGTTGTAATGCACCTTCTGGTAAAGTCATAGTATTAGGTGCGTCTGTTAATGCCATATTTATCTCCCCTGTCTATTATATTTCTTGAAGCTACGCTTCTCCTGTTTATTTTTTGATTTTTTATGTACTCGTGGTCGTCTTCTAGGTTTTGGTCTTTCTTCAAACGATTTAAATTTTTTAGCCATTATACAGATGTAGTAATATTAAGTGTTAATAAACCATCACCATTCCATAATTCTGTTTGATTTGTTGCAGGTGGTTGGCTTCCACCAAATGATAAAGCAGCTGTTGATGATCCTGAACCTCCGTGTTCAACTATTGTTGAATTTAAATTATTTTCATTTGTCCAACTTGTTCCATTCCACGATTCTGTTTTAGCTGAATATGCTGCACTTGGAGTTTCTCCGCCAAATGCTAAAGCTGCTGTTGATGTACCTGCTCCTGCAAGTTGTTGAGTAGCAGTATTTAAATCATTTACTTCAGTCCAAGCAGATCCATTCCATAATTCTGTGTTTGCATGAGCTGGGGTAGGCGTGCTTTCTCCGCCAAATGCTAAAGCTGCTGTTGTAGTTCCACATCCATCTAAAAACATTCTTGCTGTATTTAAATCACCTACTTCAGTCCAACCGCTACCATTCCAAGATTCTGTTTTGTTTGTTTCATCTACGGGTGATGATGGCGTTGAACCACCAAAAGCTAAAGCTGCTGTTTGTGTTCCTGCTCCACCCATAACGCTTCTTGCTGAATTTAAATTTGCAACTTCAGTCCAACTGCTACCATCCCAAGATTCTGTATTTGCAGTATTAGGATCACCAGTATTTCCACCAAATACTAAAGCTGATGTGTTACTAACTCCTGCCATACCTACTTGATACTTGGCTTGGTTTAAGTCATTTACTTCAGTCCAAGATGTTCCATCATATATTTCTGTTAGTGTAGATCTTGCACTGCCTGGTGAAGTTTCTCCTGCTGCAGCTATAGTTGATGTTGTAGTTCCTGCTCCTTTAAGGTGAATCCTAGTGCCATTTATATTAGCATCAGTAACCCATGCACCTATGGTAACATTACCTCTCCATTCTTCTGTTGATGATTGTGAAGAAGCTGGATCTTTTTCACCACCAAAAGCTAAAGCTGAAGTATTATTAGCTCCTGCTGCTGCAAGGGTTTGTCTACCAACATTTAAATTATTAACCTGTGTCCAACTAGATCCGTTCCAAGATTCTGTTGCAGTTGAATTTGAAGGGCCTCCATAAATTAACGCACTAGACGTTGTTCCATTTACACCCATATTAAGTCTAGCAACATTGAAATCATTAACTTCTGTCCATGAAGATCCGTTCCAAGATTCTACGCTGTCTATAGTATTTGTTCCATCATAACCACCAACAGCAAGTGCCTCTGTGTAAAATCCAGTTCCTGATCCATTTCTTCTACCTGTATTTAAATCACTAACTTCTGTCCAACTACTGCCATTCCATGATTCTGTGTTATCATAAATATCGGGAGGGTTCCAACCACCAAAAGCTAATGCTTGTGTATTATCTGCACCAGCACCACCTAAACTTCTTCTAGGTGTATTCAAATCAGCTACTTCTGTCCAACTAGTTCCATTCCAACTTTCAGTAAGACCTAAATTAGGTGCACTACCTCCAAATAATAAAGCTGATGTTTGTGTTCCAGCATCACCCCCTAAAGTTCTACCAGTGTTCATGTCATTTACTTCAGTCCAAGATGTTCCATCATATTCTTCGGTATTAGTAAAGCCAGAACCAACAGGTGTGCTTCCACTAAATGCTAAAGCTGCAGTTTGTGTTCCTGCTCCCATCAAGCCCTGTCTTGCTTGATTTAAAGCACCACCTGTAGCCCAAGCAGTACCAACAAATTGCTGTCTAGATTTAAGTTGATCTGTTGTAGTATTATACCAAACTTGTCCTACTACAGGATTAGATGGATCTGAAGATACTACTTCAATATTAGTTCCAATAACTTCTTTGTATGTTGTCATGTTAATCTTCTGCTACTGTTCTTGTAAAAATTGAATTTCCATACCAAATTTCAGTTGCATCACTTCCACCTGGAACTGAAGGTGCAAAACCACCAAAAGCTATAGCAGAAGTATTAATATTTCCTGCTCCTGCAATATCTGTTTGTACTATATTTAAATTATTTTCATTAATCCAAACAGATCCATTCCAAGATTCTGTGCTAGCAAGTTCTGCTGTTGATGTTTGTCCTCCAAAAGCTAAAGCTGAAGTTTGTATACCTACTCCCCCTAAATTTGATCTAGCTACATTTACATCATTTAATTCTGTCCAACTGCTTCCATTCCAACTTTCATTAGTAGCTGAAACATTTGGTGGTATTAATCCTGCAAAAGCTAAAGCAGAAGTATTACTAGCCCCTGCTCCTCCAAGTCCTCTTCTTGCAGTATTTAAGTTTCCAACTTCTGTCCAACTAGAACCATTCCAACTTTCATTTATAGCATGAAGTGTTGAAGGGCCAGTTAGTCCACCAAAACTTAATGCTGAAGTTGAAGTTCCTGCTGTGCCCATTGCTTCTCTTCCAGTATTTAAATCTCCTACTTCTGTCCAACTAGTTCCATTCCATAATTCATTGCTGTCAAGTGATGAAGTATCAGGATTTTCTCCACCAAATGCTAATGCTGCTGTATTGTTGGCTCCTGTTCCACCTGCAGATTTTCTTGTTAAGTTCATATCATTAACCCCACCCCAAGAAATACCATTCCATAATTCTGTTTTTGCTGATGTAGCTGGTTCGCTACCACCAAAAGCTAATGCTGAAGTTGAACTCCCTGCTCCACTTGGTCTAAATCTAGTTGTGTTCATAGTGTTACCAGTACCCCACGCACCATGTGCAAAATCTATATTCCATTCTTCTGTGTTTGTTGCGTTACTACCACCATTTTCTCCACCAAACGCTAAAGCAGAAGTTTTTATTCCTGCCGATCCATGTTTTGCTCTTCCAGTAATCATATCACTTGTTTCAGCCCAGGAAACCCCATTCCAAGTTTCTGTTTTTCCAGTATCTGGTGATTCCCCACCAAATGCTAAAGCTGCTGTTTGAGTACCAGTACCTGCTAAAGCACCTCTAGCAGTATTTAAATCATTTACTTCAGTCCAAGCAGAGCCATTCCAAACTTCTGTTTCGTCATTTGCCCCATTACCTCCAATAGCTAAAGCTGCTGTTGCTGTTCCTGCCCCTGTTAAAAGTCTTCTAGCAGTATTTAAATCACCTACTTCAGTCCAACTAGAACCATTCCATGATTCTGTAATATCATATGTAGTAGGTGGATTTTGTCCACCAAAAGCTAAACCAGATGTGTTATCAGCTCCAGCTCCTGCTAATTGTTGTCTAGCACTATTTAGATCACCTACTTCTGTCCAGTTAGTTCCATCCCAACTTTCGGTTTGATCTGATATTGATGGGTCAGCACCTCCATAAGCTAATGCAGATGTTTGAGTTCCACTTCCTGCTGATCTACCTCTTGCAGTATTTAAATTATTTACTTCTGTCCAACTAGTACCATCATATAATTCTGTAGTATCTGAAGTAGGAGGAAATCCTCCAAAAGCTATACCAGCTGTTTGAGTTCCACAACCAGATACACCTTCCTTACCTGTATTTAAACTACCTCCACTAGCCCAAGCAGTGCTTAAAGTAGTTGCATAAACACGAAGATTACTTAATTCTTCATTATACCATAGCTGTCCTACATACGGATTATCGGGATCAGTTTCGTAATTTTTTACTTTGTTACCCTGTATCTCTTTGTATTCAGCCATTAATTTTTTTGTTATTCAGTTAATGTTATATCTGCTGGTTTTGTACCTAATCTTTCAATTTTTTCATCTGCACTTTCACCACTAACATTATTAGCATCCCATGCATCTTGAGCTTTGGTAACTTCAGCACTAACAATAGTTTGAGCTTCAGATAATGTTTTAACAGTTCCACCTACTTTTGCAATCCAAAGATTTGCATGTTTATTGTAAGCAGGAACTTGCCAAACATCACCAGGAAAACCTACGAAAGTAATTTTTACTGATTCAACGTGATCAATAAATCCCTTTCCCCAGTTTTCTGCTACACAGTATTGATATGTTTTTGCCATTTTATCTCCTTAATCTTCTGTTGTTGTTAATGTTTTTATATGTAAACCTGTTCCATTCCATTCTTCAACGATATTTGTTATTGGTGGCCCACCAGCTGAAGCTAATGCTAAAGTTGTAGTTCCACATCCACCTAAACCATTTCTATTAGTATTTAATTTTTCTTGTTGGCTCCAATTAGTTCCATTCCATTCTTCAACAGAATTTTGATTTCCTCCAAAAACTAATCCAGAAGGTTGTAGTCCAGCTGATCCCATTCCTTCTCTAGTAGTATTTAAATTATTAACTTCAGTCCAAGAACTTCCATTCCATAATTCTGTAAAACTACCATCAGGATCTCCACCACAACCTAAAGCAGCTGTTTGTGTTCCAAAAGATCCTATTCCAGCTCTTGCAGTATTCATATCAGCAAGTTCTGTCCAAGATGATCCATTCCAACTTTCATTGTTAGTTATTCTTCCTGGAGCAGGGCCAAGACCTCCAAATGCTAATCCAGCTGTTGATGTTCCTGCACCACCTAAATTTCTTCTAGCTGTATTTGTATCTCCAACTTCAGTCCAATTAGTTCCATTCCAAGTTTCTGTTTCATCTCTATTTGTAGTTCCTGGAGGGCCTGTGTATCCACAAAAAATTAAAGCTGCAGTCTGAGTTCCAATTGCCTCATGCTCTGATCTAGCTAAATTTATATTATTTACTTCCGTCCAAGATGTTCCATCCCATGTTTCTGAATTAGTAGTATAACTTGGTGTTTGTCCTCCAGCTATAATAGCTGATGTTTGAGTACCAGCAGTTCTTCCACCTTGTCTAGAAGTGTTCATAGCTGTACTCGTAACCCAAGATCCAATAGCTACACCTGCGTTCCATTCTTCTGTTAATGTTGATGCTTCTGGCCCAGGATCTCCTCCAAATGCTAAACCTGAAGTGCTTATGCCTGATCCCATAATATTAGTTCTTCCTACGCTCATATCATTAACTTCAGTCCAGCTTGTTCCATTCCAAGTTTCTGTAACTGCAGTTGCTGGAGGTGTTTCACCTGAAAAAGCAAGAGCCGATGTTGATGTTCCAATTCCTCCAAGATCATCTCTACCTGTGTTTAAATCGCCTAATTCTGTCCAACTTGTACCATTCCAAGATTCTGTATTACCAACTCTACCACCAGGTTTTTGTCCTCCAAAAATTAATCCTGCTGTTACAATTCCTGCTCCTGCAAGATCTGATCTTGCTGTATTTACATTGTTTACCTCTGTCCAACTACTTCCGTTCCATGTTTCAGTTTCATTTACAAAACCTGTACTAGCTAACCCAGCTGCAATTAAAGCTGAAGTATTGCTTGCTCCCATTCCAGCATTATCTTTTTTTGCAGTATTTAAATCTCCAACCTCTGTCCAATTAGTTCCATCCCAAGATTGATTTGTATCTACATAAGCATTACTACCATCTTCACCACCAAAACTTAAAGCCGATGTTGATGATCCAGCACACGCAAATTGTCTTTTAGCTGAAGCCATATCATTAACTTCAGTCCAACTTGACCCATTATATAATTCATTTGTATCTGTGTAAGTTGAAGTGTCAACACCACCATAACATAAAGCAGCATTTTTTGTTCCAGCTGGAGTACCTCCCCCTGCTGTTTTTGCAGTATTTAAATTTGCAGCAGCTGACCAAGAATTACCATAAGCCTGTTCTTGATAATTAAACTCTGCAGTTGTGCTGTTATACCAAAGCTGTCCTTTAACAGGATTGTCTGGATCACCAGCAACAGTTTGAACTGCTGTTCCTATAATTTCCTTATATTCAGCCATTATTATTTATTCTTTAACAGCCAACCTTGTGTAGAATCTGTGAACACTAATGTATTAGATGCTCTTTCTACTGCAACTGTTAAATTGTCTGTAGATCCATGAATTTTCTCTGAACCATTAGAAGCAATTGTTAAGTTATTACTATCAAAAGTTCCTGCGTAATCTATAAATGAAACCTCATCACCAATAGTTCCTGCAGGTAAAGTTAAAGTAAATGCTCCACCTGATGTATTACAAAATACACCTTGACCTGCTGCTGCTGTAAAGTTTGAAGTCTTAACTGCTTGCCATGATGTACCACCACCAATATAATCTTTTATATCAGTCATTGCAACTTGAACCATTGTACCATTATCATTTAGTACAACTCTGTCTGCATCTGCAACTGTTGTTGAAGTAGCTGATGTTCCACCATCAACTATATTTAATTCTGCTGCTGTAGAATCTACAGCTGCTAATTTTGTTAAATCTGCTTGTACTAAACCTGAAACACCGTCTAGTAAATTAAGTTCTGCTGCAGTTGATGTAACTGCTGTTGAGTTAAGAACTAGTTTACCATCGCCAACAATAACTTTATCGTTAAATGTAGCTGAACCAGCATCACTACCATCAAGAGTAAGCATTGTAATATCAGCAGTAGCATCAGTTCCTTTAAATATAATATCTGTATCATTTGCTGTAGCGTCAATTGTAATATTTCCAGATGAAGTTGAAATATTAACTGCTGCATCTCCAGCTGTTAAATCATCTGCTGCTGAAGAAACACCACTCGTAAAATATGTTTTAAATGTTGCAGCACTAGTAACTTTCATAGTACCACCATCATTGTGAATTATACCATCACCATCTGCAATTGCATCAGTTCCTATTGAAGAACCACCATCAATTAAATTTAATTCAGTTGTAGTTGCTGTTACACCATCTAATAAATTTAATTCTGTAGCTGTTGAAGTTACTGCTACATCTTCATTTATTTTAGGTGATGTTAAAGTTTTGTTTGTTAAAGTATCTGTAGATACTAATGATACTAAAGTTGAATCAGCACCAGCAGGTAATAACATAACATTAGTAACAGCTGCTGAGTGAGGTTGTGATTTTAGTATCTGACCATGTGAATTAGATTCACAATTAAATTGTATAGCACCTGAATTTGTATTACCTTTAACAGTTACATGACCTGTACCATTAGGGGCTAATTCTAAATCTGCATTAGAAGTAGTTACAATATCTGCACCATTCATATCAAGATTACCACCTAATTGTGGTGTAGTATCTTCTACTATATTTGATATAGCACTTGATGTAGCAAGTCCTGCTACGATTGTTGATCTTGCAATTTTTTTAAGTCCACCACCTGAAGTGTCTACTGCTATAAAAACATCATCATTTGCAACTGTAGATATTTCAGATAGACTACCTGCAGCTATTGAATTAAAATTTGTACCATCTGCAATTAATAAATTACCTGCAGTGTTAGTGCCCATAATAATATCATCACCAGTTACTGTAAGATCTCCACCTACAACTACATCACTATTAAATGTTGCTTTACCTGCAGCACTACCATCAATAGTTAAAAATGTTGTATCTGCACTACCATCTGTTCCTTTAAGTATAATGTCTGTATCATTACCTTGTGCATCAATAGTAATATCACCTGCCGTTGTAGTAACATTAACAGCTGCATCACCTGCACTTAAATCGTCAAATGCTGTAGATATACCTTCTTGAAAATAAGTTTTAAATGTAGTAGCACTTGTAACTCGCATTGTACCACCATCATTATGTATAATACCATCACCATCAGCAATTGCTGTAGTTCCAACAGTGGCTCCACCATCTATTAAATTAATTTCTGCACCAGTTGCAGTAATAGTAGTGCCACCTAAACTCATAGCATCAGCTACTAAACTATCAATATTTGCTGTACCATCTATAAATAAATCTTTAAACTCAAGAGAGGAAGTTCCTAAGTCTACATCATTATCTGTAATAGGTACAATAGCACCATCTTGTATTCTTAACTGCTGTACAGCAGCTGATGATACTTCTACATAAAATTCTAAGTGATTGTTACTTGTGTCTACAAGTATTTTATTTAATGAATCTGCATCTCTAAGTACACCTACAGGCCCACCTTCACCAGCTGTGCCGTCATGTGAGTGTCCTGTTGTTGCATTAAACGCAGCCAATACCTGGTTAAACTCATCGTTAGAATGAGCTGCAAGTATAGTATCACCTGTTGTGAAACTAGACTGTCGTGCCGAATAGCCTGCCATTATCTTCTTCCTCCTGGGGTAAATTCTAATTGAAATCCTTTAACTGAAAATGAGTCTGCACTATTTTGATCATCTATTTGTAATGCTACTGCAAATCCAGATCCTTCTACTGTTTGTCTTACTAATGGAACACCTGATGCATCATATAATGAACTACCATAAACTGCAGCACCATATTGTCCAGCACCACCTACTGTTGGTAGTGCAATCTTTGCTGGTTGTGGACTATTCTGGTCATCATAATTATATCTAAGAGCTAAGTTCGCATCAATAGATGTACCTTCACCCTCGTAGTTTAAGTTAACTCTTTGCATATATTTTCTAACACCTGGATCTCCCATTACCATATCAGGTGATCTATATACTGCTTGAATAGTAGTTGTAGTTGCACCTGTAGCAAAAGTATTTCCTGTTTCCATTTTATAGATGAATCCATCATAACCCCCAAATACTTGTGTCTCAACACTACTAATAAAATCTGAATCTGTACAAGCTGGTTTAACACCAACTATATCTGCATATTCAAATCCTATAGCACCTGTATTTGGATTATTTTTTAATACACCTATAATTCCTTTAGTTGACAATTGACCTGTAGCATTTACTGGATAGAATAATCTATATTGTGATTTATCTCTAATAACTAGAGATGTTATTCTATCTAATCCTATGTCATCAATTCTAGATTGTATTTGTCTAGAAATAGATCCTAGTTCAACGTCACCAATTCTAGCTGTACCAGCAATAGTTCTTAAACCATCAGGTGCTAAAAATATAACGTCACCACCAATCTCTTGAATACTACCACCATCTCTACATCCAATATTTCTTGTAACTTCTTGTACTGCAAAATTACTAGATGTTGTACCTGTTAATTTATATATTCTATCTTCACAAAATATAATCAATTCATTTCTAAATACTTTCATACCAACTACAGTAGAGTCAACTTTAAATGATCCTGCTCCACTAGCTGTAGTAAAATTATCTTCTGCAAATGGTACACTAAATATAACTTCTTGTGAATTAGTTGCACCAGCATAAAACATATGGTTTTGAAATGCTTTTACGAACTTAGGATTTGTAGGTGCAGTTCCACCACCTGTTGCATTTACAACATCAACTGCAAAACTAGAATTAATTATTTGTGCAGGTGAGTGTCCTGTTGCAATAATAATTTTATCTGTTCCATCAAAATTAAATTTTTCAAAATCATACGCCCTAGTTGCTGTACCTAATCCAGTTGTTAAACTTGTCCAACTACCACTAGTTGTACCTCTGTGTATATCACCACCTCTAGCAACTATTACTTGTCCATTAAATACTATAGAACAATCTACTACTAGACTAGTTGTACTAGATCCTTGTGGTACAATTGTAGTATTATACTGAGCTGTTCCACTAACACGTCTATATCCACCTTTAATATCAGGTTCAAAATTTTGTAATATAAGTGCTTCACCAGGAGCCATTGAAAACACATCCTTATTAAGTGTTAAACCTCCTGCACAACTAACTACAAATGGTGATATTAAATCTGTAGTTGGCATACTATCTATCCGACATTACATTATATATTCTAACATCTGATCTCATATAATCAGCTTTAGTAGAATAATCTGTTTTTAATAATCTTAATTTTCTTTGGTAATCTCTATCTGCTAATTGTGCATGCTGTGGATCTGATCTTAACATGTATGTATAATACTTTGATCTATCAGTTATTAAACCACTAAATCTGTCAGGTAATGCCATATTATCTCCATGTGCAGATAAGTCTGTATGTGTAGTATAATAATTATATGCCAATGCTATTTCATCACTACTTGGTATTGGTGTCACACCAAATGCTGTAAAGTTTGGAAGTATATAAACTTTAGCTGGTGTTCCATATACATCACTATCATTTCTATCATCTATAGATTTATAATTTTGTAAATAGTCATCGTAAGATATATATAAAACTTTTTGTCTAGTAGTATCACTTCTAGAACATCTAATATAATCTACATCTAACTGTACACCATCTGACTCTACATAGATAAAAGAAGATTTTGCTGTAGCTGTAAACGTAGTATTTAATATAGCACCTTGCCCAAAATCAGTTACGCCTATTGTAGTATTTAAATTTTGTGTTCCACCTGCTGATGTACCAACTCTAACAATTAATGCACTTGATGAACTGTTAGGACTTAATACTCTAACTTGTAATTTATATTCTTTGTTTACTATAGTTTCAACAGATTGATATGCTGCTGCATCATTTAAATTTAATCTACCATTACCACTAGTTGTATGAGAAGGTGAGCCATCTCCAGTTGTCCAACTGTTTATATTAGATGCAAATTCACCATTAGTAACTAATTCTCTTGGGCCTACAGTAAATGAGTCTCTATCTATTTTTCTAAAATCATCTGGAAAATCATACTCACCATCTCCAGTTGTTAAATTTTGTGTAGTTCTAGAGTATAATAAAGGTATTTCACTTGCTTCATTATAAATGTCATGAATACTTTTATTTACAAAATCTTTAATAGCAGTTTGTATTCCTCTGCTAGAGGCAAACGTACTTGAAGTTAATTCTGTTTCGTTAAGTTCTCTAAGAACTCTATTTGTCAGTGTTAGGTAAGTTGTTGCCATTTTGTAATAACTCTAATATTTTATCAAGTTTTTTTTCTTGATCGTTAATTTTGTTTTCTAAGTAATCAACCCTCATATCATTATTACTTCCTAATTTAATAATTCTTTGGCCTGTGCTTGCATTAGTTTTTTTTGTTAAATCGTGAATAGTCATATGTTTCCTAAATGTTACAAGGGGTATTAGTTAAAGGGGGCATATAGCCCCCTCTAATATTAAACAGATTAAACAGCAGTGTCTTGCTGAGAGTCTGTATTTCTGTCAGTTTCATCAATACCTGATACGTCACAAAGTACTGCGA
>Ga0208157_1001170_pt1 | contig 12377 bp, 20 predicted proteins | sample 5_EtaG_FD_184077 | JGI IMG/M metagenome (GOLD analysis project Ga0208157, IMG submission 184077) | Marine viral communities from the Subarctic Pacific Ocean - 5_ETSP_OMZ_AT15132 metaG (SPAdes) (version 2) | ecosystem: Environmental > Aquatic > Marine > Oceanic | place: Pacific Ocean | collected...
AATCCAAATTCCCAACTAGTTATATAATACTAGTTATAACTAGTAAGTTATACTAGTATAAGGAAATATATATACTAGTATAAACTAGTAGGGAACCCCCTAAATGATTTTTTTTTACTTTTTTACATATATTTACGTAAATGGGTAGGTGGGGTAAGTAAATATGTTAAAAATTATTAGGGGTGACCCCTCTTGACAGAATTTTAAATTTTAATGTGCAACATAAACTACAGGGCTGCGGGCAGGGGCAACCACAACACGGGGGGTACGGCTAGGGTGGGGTCTACAAAAGTGCAAATTAACTTTTAGGCGGGGCGAAAATATACAAACTTTTAGACTAATCACCTAGTAACTTTTGTAACTTGGATTTTAAATCCTCAGCAACTTCCTCAGGACTTCTATCCACTTGTTTTGTTTCGACCTCTAGCTTGTTACCAAACATGGAAACTGTTTGACCTAATAAATGTAGGGCTTTTAGTCTATTGCTTGCCTGATCCCCTTGTTCAACTTCTTCTGTTAGCTTTTTTAAAACGTATTCTTCCCGCCTGACTGCTCTCGTCAGCTTATCTTCCTCTAATCTCTTATGAATGTCTTTAATCCTCTTGGATACCTTATGGTTAGCCATTAAAGCAGATGCCATGCTCCAAATAGTTTTGTCTAATGTATTAGGGCTTACATTATATACTGCTCTATAAGCATCGCTTGCAGTCTTTCCCTCTTCAGCTACAAGCCTCGCAAACTCTGATTGTTTTGCGGTTATTGGTTGTTCTTTTTGTCTTGTTGGTTTGAACTCTTTTTGAGTGCCTCCAACTATTTTTAACTTTGGTTTTTTATCGTCTTTTTTATCATCCATAATTTACCTACCTATTTTATAAAATTTGCACCTCTCAGAAATTAGCACCTTGTTTGCATACTGTAAATATTATCTCATTTCGTGAAACATCTATTAATAGCCCATATAAGCCCACACAGACACAAAAGGTGTTTTAGGCTATCATATATCATAAAACTTTGTTTGAGTGTTTTTGGCTTGGGCATTGACTTACAGAGCATCACTAAAAAAAAGTTAAAATAATTGCAGTTTTTTTGAATAATTTAACCTTGCCAATCGTTTTAGATATAAGAGATTTTTTTTTAATTTATTTCCAAGAAAAATGGTCTCTCAATCTTACTACTTATAAGTAATGAAACAACAAACTAATAGCTAAAAGTTAAAATTGTCTTTTGGCTAAAAGTTTAGAAAAAAAATATTTGAGTGTGGATAAGGGATACAAAGGATATTTACATTAATTTACATTTATTTACATATTTGGGCTTGTTTATATTGAAATAATTGTTATATTAAGAATTGAAGTTACAGCCCCTATTTGGCAACCCGTTTGATGCGAACCACAAACATCCCTTTCAGACCTACATGGGAAACTAGGCAAAAGATTTGAAAGGCAAGAGTGAACCGCCCCCCACAATTCAGAGAGATGATCTCAGCGATATGGACTGAACATAATAAGTTTAAAATTAGACGGGTTTCTTAATAGTGGTTGTAACAAATAATTAATCAAAAACTGAGGAGTTCTATATGTTTACAATTTCTTATCACGAGAAAATTTTACTAGGCAAGTTAGTAGATGCTTACTACATGGCAAACTTATCTGATGCTCAGCCTGATGGCAAAGATTTTTGGATGGATTTATCTCCTGATCTTTGTTCAACGGTTTGCATGCCTTTAGAGCAAGCAATGAGAGCAATCTTAAAGGCTTACAGTTGGTCTGATGTGAGTGATTGGATTGGCGGTGGTATGCACATGCATGCAGTAGACACATATACTAATGAGGGAGTTTAATATGAAAAAGAATATTACATTTGATGAGTATAAAAACATAATCAAGGATGAGGTTAACTCTGTTTTTGGTTATTGGAAAAAGTTTCAGCTAGAGGCAATAAATTCTAGAGATATTAGGTTCTGTCAAAGAAATGTTTTTTATAGGTTATTTGATTATGATGTACCTATTTCTTACTGCATGGATCAAGACACTAATGTTGCAATCCATAATCTAAAATCTAGCAGAGGTTGTAAGTGGTGTTAATAATTTATAGGGGGCAGTTTTTCTGCCCTCTAACTGTAGTGCAATGTGTGTTGTGCCTGATGATTGCGAAAGCATGAAACAGTTAATATTTTGATTGGAGTATCAAATGAATAAAATTACAGATTTCGGACTATCAAACGACAACATCAAATCAATCGCATCTGCTGAGACTAAAATCTCAGGACTGAAAGAGGTCAATAAAGAGAATACCTCTTCAATCAATGAGAGCAAAGTTCATGAGCAGTATGTGCCTTTTATCGTTCACTCAGCTAAGTTTCCAAGAACAAAAAGCGGTAACGTAGCTAAGGCGGTAACGTCTGCCATGTACGATGATCTCATCAATCATTGCGGAATGAATAAGTCATCAGCAAAGTTGCTGAAAGAGACTAGCATAAAATTCTGCGAGTTCTTTGATGTACCTACTCAGGCAACTCCTGAGTTAGTGCGAGGCATATTGGCTGATAATAATCTCGAAAAGCAAAACGATATTGTAGCAATGGTCTCAGGCAAAAAAGAGGTTACTCTTGCTGAGAAGATTGCCAAGATGGTTTATGGCAAAGAGGTTACCAAAAAGGTTGATGGTGTTGAGCAGACTATCTTTATTCCTACTGATTTAAGTATGGATGATATCCAAGATATTGAAGATCATATGGCAGATATCAAGAGAGTTCGCATCGCAACTGATGAGGCTAATCAGGCTAAGTTGGCTGAGACTAATGAAGATAATCAAGAGACTAATGAGGTTCTTGATGCCCTTGTTGGTTAATCGAATACACAAATTGGGACACGATTTTTATCGTGTCTCTGCTTGTTCATTCGAGCAAAAACCTAAACAATTAATGGAGTACACATTGAAGAAAAATATACCAATGAGCATAAGCAAAAAAAGATTAGAAGAAATAATCGATGAGTATAGGACTGCCTTTCATATTGTTAAAGATTTAGTTGACGATGAAATGTGTGAGTTCAATGACAATCCGCCTAGTGATAGCGAGTGCTATGACAATGGCATTTTATTTGGAAGAAATGAAATGGCTGAGATGCTTTTCAAAAAAATCCAATCACTTGAAATTAAATATAATTTATAGGGGGGCAACTATGGATGAGTTAAAAATAATTCAAAAGCTAGATACCATCATCGCTGATTTAAAACATGATGGTCTCTACGAAATTGCCAACAATCTTGAGATCGAAAAGCAAAAGATCGCAAGACAATTTAACCAAGCTGAATTGAATAGTCAGCAAATAGATATAGAGGATTTAATAGAGGATACAACTGATCCCTATCATCCTTTATATTTAGATAATAACCAATAGGAGAAAATATGAACAATCAAGACATTGTAAAACACTTTAGTGGCAGAATAATCAGAGGTGTTTTTAAAAAAATTGATGGCTCTCGCAGAAAATTTTGGGGAGTTCTCAAGTATGAGGATAGGGATGTTCCTAACCTTGTAACAGTCTACGACTTTAGCAAAAAGGCTTATCGTAGATTTCGATTAGATCAGGGATCAATCGTTTTAAATAGCGGAGATCGTTGGATCAAACATAACCAAATCAAAGGTGTAACTTTAAAAACTAGGAGTACTGTGTAATGAGATTATCATTAGCAAAAAAGATCATTGTCGAGGGCATCAAAAAGAATGTTGCTCAAACTGTAACTAAGCCAATTACTTTCCACCTTGAGGGGAGCATGGGGATTGGTAAGACTGCACTAGCAAAGCAGATAGCTAAGGACTTAGGTTTTTATCTGCAAAACATTGCTCTTGCTCAATTAGAGCCTACTGACATAGGCGGGATGAGGATGCCTCAGGGCGATAAGATGATCACTCTTCAGCCTGATTGGTATGTAGATCAAGATCGTATGTCCAAGCTAAAGGCTGAGGGCTATAAAGGTGTACTTTATTTCTTCGATGAGTTACCTCAAAGCCCCGTTCTTAACATGAATATATTTGCTCAGATTGCTGACGAATATAGGATTGGCGAGTATGTACTTGATCGTTCTGAGTGTTATGTAATGTCTGCGGGCAACAAGCTATCAGACAAGGCGGGTACTCAGGTAATGCCAAGCCACTTAATCGATAGGCTTACATTCTTAGAGATCGAGGCTAACCTCGATGATACTTGCAACTACTTTGCAAAAACGGGTGTTGATCATAGAGTTATCTCTTGGTTAAGATTTCAGCCTGAGTTCTTGCATCAGTTCAAGATGGGAGTAAATGCTTATCCTACTCCAAGATCAATCGAAAGGTCTGCTCAGATCATGAATTGGGACTTGGATGATGAGGCAATGGCTGAGGCTATCAGCGGTCAAATTGGTCGCCCCGCTTATGCAAACCTCAAGACACATATGGATGTTCATGACAAGTGTCCTGACATTGATAAGTTGATTGCTAATCCTGATACTGCTGAGATCGTTGAAGAGCCTGCGATTATGTATGCTCTTTGCTCATCATTATCCACTAAGGCAAATGATAAGAACATTGGTAATATCTTAAAGTATCTTAAGAGATTGCCCAATGAAGAGTTCCAAGCATTTGTTCTTAAGGATGCATTAGCAAGAGACAACAGTCTTAAGCAAAACAAAGATGTCAGACTATGGGCATCAGCTAAGGGCAACGGGAAATATCTCGTTGCCTAGAAGTTCAATTAAACTTTTAGGAGAGTGCTAAATGCATGATTTACCAAGAAAGATCGCAAGATCAAAAGTCAGACTTATGTTAGATAAGTTAAGCAAGGGATGGGGCTTTTATGCCTCAGTCCTTTATCAAATGCCAATGATCGAGAAGAGTTCTATTTCAACTATGGCAACTGATGGCAAGAGTATATTCTATAATGCAGAATTTACTGATGCCTTAAGTGAGCCTGAGTTGGATGGAGTTAAAGTTCATGAGGCTTATCATCGTATTCTTAAGCATCATCTAAGGCAAGGCAAGCGAGATCATCAGTTATGGAATATTGCATGCGACTATGCAATCAATCCAATAATCGTCAAGTCAGGTTTAACTTTACCTGAGGGGGCATTGATCGATAGCAAGTTTTACGGGATGTCTGCTGAAAAGATTTACGACTTACTGCAATCCAATCAGGGCGATGACGATGCCAATGGTATTCCTCAGCCTCAGGATTGGGGCAATGTCGAGGATATGGGCGAGGGCATGAGTGTTGATCAGATCAAAGCTGAAGAGGCAACGATTAATGCTCAGGTTGTAATGGCAGTCAACTCTATGAAAAAAGAGGCGGGCAAGTTACCATCAGAGATCGAGGAGATCATCAAAGAAATGAAGAGATCGCAAGTCGATTGGAAAGATGTTCTTCGCAGATTTATTGGTGGCGATCAGCCTGAGGGATATAGCTATCGCAGACCTAATCGTAGGCAATGGTATCTCAATGAGGTTGTTACTCCAATATCAAATAAGATTGGTTGTGGCGATATCGTTGTTGGTGTTGATACTAGCGGGTCTGTCTCTAGTGTTGAGTTATCTCATTTCTTGGGCGAGCTTAATGCTATAGCTAGTAGCTCAGGAGCAGATAGTGTGACGATTATAACTTGTGATGCTGACATTCAAAATGTTGTCAGATATGAAAAGGGAGATCAGATCGAGACTATCGAATGTAATGGTCGAGGCGGTACTAGAGTTATGCCCGTCTTCAACTATATTGCTGAGAATGGTATTAAAGTAGATAACTTCATTTACTTTTCAGATATGGGGATATTTGACTATCCTGAGCAAGATGTTGGCTATCCTATCCTATGGGTATCAAGCGATATGAAAGCTAACGATGCTCCAATAGGCGAGACCACTTATCTCAAAGTTGCCTAACCAAACCAAAGTTATCCACAAGCCCCTAGCTAAGGGCTTGTGGTCAAATCATCAACTACTATCATCAGGAGTGCTAAAATGCATATAAGCGACTTAATCGAAAAAAGTAATTCAGAAATAAAGCACAAAACATATTTAAATATGTTAGATGCTTTTCAGTATTCATATAAGAAATATGGCTTTGATATAAGTCATGTTGTTTCTATGAATTATAGTTCTCATGGCAATCCATTACATGACAAAGGTCTTCAAAAAAAGGTCGAGGAGTTCAAGTCAGCAATGGATTATGAGATGCAACAAGGTGTCAATAACTTGTCCACAATGTTGACTGCTATTAACAATTACAGACAATCTATGCAAAAGAATTCTCTGCTTAAACCTGAGGATTATGTAAAGCAGTTTGATGTATTCTCTAAAGCAATAAGAGATACACATTTACAAGCCTCTAAATGGTGGGGGCATTATCATCAGAGGACTAGTTCTAGAATTGTCTGCAATAAAGATACTAAAGCGGGTATCGAGCAAGATGCAAAAGACAGTTGGGGACATAGAAAAATTCATGTCCCGCCTTTATGGTTTCACAAAGTTTGGAAAAAAGGTCTCTCAGGTGTTGAGTACAAGGGCAGACCTCATTTTGTTGTGGATGCCAAGTCTGTCAATATCGCAAGGCTAGAGCAGTCTGATATGAAAGTGTACAAGGCTGATGTCGTTACATCCAAAAGTGGTGTCCTATCAATGATCAAAGATTTTTGGTTGGTATCATTTGAGACTGATCCAATGACTGTAAAGGATAATGGTCACATTGAACCCGCCAAGTGCATTTCATCAATTAGCCCTGAGTTAAAACTCGCAGAGGTTAACGTCTCTAAGAGAATAACTAAGAACGTAATCAACAACTTACTAGATTAGGAGGTAAACATGGAAGACTTAATACAATGGTGTCATCGAGGTTATATATACAATCCAAGTTTTATTGGAGATGATATATTATCTCATGATGTTTATCATATGTCTGATGAAGATCGAATTGTATTTTTCTGCGAAAAGCAAACTCAAAGACCTATGAGTGAAAGGGATTTTATTGAGTTCGTGGATTATATGATTTCATCATCACAAATTCATTAAATAACAACAAGTTCTTTCCCCCTCGATTTAAGGGGGGGAAAGGTATGCCAAAAGATAATTTAAACTTTTAGGAATTAAAAATGAAATATAATTTTAAGTACTACCAAAACAGAATGTATGAAGACAATTATGTAAGAAATATTTACATCAAAATTGGCTTGGCATTTTCAGTATTAATATCAATAATAATCATAGGAGTTTTATAAATATGAGTAAGATAAAATGGAAAGACCTACCGCCCAAGAATTTATCTTGGGCTGAGGCTATGTTGGAAATAGAGGGCTTAGTTAATGCTGAGGTATCTGATCTAAGAAAAAAAGATGATCATCGCATTGCTGATCTATTACTTAAATCAATGTATATAATCAAGAGGGGCTACTAATGAGAAACAATCCTGACGATTTATCAAATCAATTAGTGCATAAGATTAAGGTATGGCTAAGAGGAGAAATTCAAGACGTTAGAAATAACTTTGAAGACGATCTTGATAGTCGAGAATTAGGTATTCTTGATGGAAGATATGAATGTGCTGAAAGTTTATTAGATCAAATAAAAAAATGGGAGAATGATTATGATAATTGACACATTAGAAGAACAAGCATGGTGGAATAGATGGAGGGAAGAGAATGAAGATGAATAAAAAAGAAAATTGGAACAAACCATATAGCAAAAGGCTATATGATTTAATTCAATCTAATGTTGATAAAGTAAATTATGACAATGACGTTTACGAAAAATCATTGAGTAAAGATAAAAAAAAATATCGTGATCTTATGCAAGGGAGATTAAAAAATGATTGATAGAATATTATTATTCTTACTTGGCATTTGTGTAATGCTTATGTCTATTGTAACATTAGCCAATCCTGATGGATATTATATGCAAAGTATTGAGGGAATACTTGTAACTATATTCATAGGCTCGATTGGTTTAACAATGATACTTGTAAGTTTTTACAGTATCTTTTTTAAGGAATAGTGAGGGAAGAGATCACTCCTTAATTGGTGGGCAAAAGTGGATGCCTGAGGTTTTATTATTGCCCTCAACCTAAATGCTATGCCTCTCTACATAATCGTGATCCCTCTTTATTTTTGTGACGATTATTGTGAGTAAAGCCTCGATCTCTTAAACTATGGTAGGCAAAGGTACAGAAAGCCACAAAAAAGGCTCGTTTAAGCCTTGTACAGAGGGGGTTACCTCCTCCCTCTGTACGAATACTAGCAAAAACAACTAACTGCTCTGTAAGGGGCTTATATCGCTATTAAAGGAGATATCGCTATTATGCAAAAGAAAAAGCACGATCAGTTAAGAATTAGAGACAGTTTAAAGGATTTGCATATACAAATCCAAAAAGAAAACAAATCTAAAACACCAAAAGAATTAGGGATGCATGAGAAATTTGAAGACGTTCCTGATAGACTGTCAGATCGAGATAAGATTGGCAGAGTAAACAAGGTATCGACCTCAGGAATTCAACATCTTCGAGGTGGCGGTGCATTTGACGACTAGAAGTTAAATTAAACTTTTAGATAATTACCTACCTTAACAGAACCATATACACAACAGACCTTTCTGAGGTCATCGTAAGTTCAACTAAAAAGGGAAAAGGTAATGAAAAAATCTATTAATAAAAGTAAGAAAAAGTTTTTACGTTTAATTTGTTTAACTGAAAATGAAAAGAGAATTATGCAAAAATATAAATGCACTAATCTAGCAATAAATAAATTATTCTTAAAAAGAGTTAATGGATAAAAAAAGAATGAGGGCGGTATTGGAGTTACCGCCCTCTTGCGTAAGAAGTGAGATGCTGAGAAAACAATCACTTTATCGAAACATAATCCCACCTTTTAATTAAGTCAACTATTTCTCCAACTTTCATAAAATTCTTTTATTGGCTTAACAATTTCCAAAATATTATTTTTAATAAATTCAATATCAATACGAGTTAAATCCTTATCAGTTAGTATTTTCATCAGGATATCGTAGATCCTAGATCCACCTGCTGATCTAGAAAATCCTAAACATTCATTAACTTTTCTTCTGAGTATCTCATTATCGTTGCTAGTGGTGTCGTAGGTAGACGTAATTCTAGGATTGTAATTCGATGCCTTTATTCCCACCATGCCTGATCTATTGTAGTCCATCTGAAACTTATCCAAGATCATAAAGTCATCTAGCGATATACTATCATCAAGTAGCAACTTGTCTAAGCAAGTCTGATCAACTACTCTCATTCTAACTTTATTTGTTTTATCTATAAACTCAGGCTTAACAGTTTTGTTGTCAAAATGGTAAGTCTTCGTCATCTTCTTTTTCATAGTAGTTATTATACTCTACTTTTTTTTGTGTCTTTTTTTTATTCTTAGCCCATATATATCCATCAGGGGCTAACATCTCTTCATGGCTTTCTATATTATCCATACTATTATATCTAGACGTAACTTTATCAAATGAAAGTCCCACATCACCAATCGATCCTACCCAACTAAATCTGCATTTCCAAATCATAATTTGACTTATACTCGATGAAGACGGATTAGGTCTATGTACTGTCAATCCTACATCAGCTTTCGCAAACCAACTCGCTGATCCTGATATATCATATCCCTTTGGTGGCGGTACAGTTCCATCATCTTTCCTGATCATCTTGGTTGGATGAGCAACAAACCAAATATGTATTCCATGAGCCTGAGCAAAAACTCTGAGGTTAGTCAGCATATCTGATATCCAATCAGTTTCAGAAGTTAAATTAACTTTTGAAATATAATTGTATGGATCAATAACTATACCTCTAACTCCATGCCTCATAACTGCAACTTTCATTCTTTCCATAATGCTTTCTAACGTAGATAGCGATCCATCAGCCTGATACAAAAAAGAAAAATGATCTTGCACAAACTTCTTTCCCTTATTTAAATCTTCCTTATTTAATTTTGGTGTTATACCATCAAAGAATGGCTTGCCAATATGTTTACTTATTAGCTTGGCAATATGTATTCTTGGCTCGTTTTCAAATGAGCAAATACCAAATTTCCATCCCTTTTCTTTAGCTATATTAACCATAATCTGATCAACAAATTCAGACTTACCGCTAGATGGATGCCCCGTTACAACTGTTAACTGCCCCTCAACTATCGTATATAGCGGATCGACCTCCTTGTATCCCGTTGAAACTCCTGATCCCACACCTTTTTCGTAAATCTCATCCACCTCATCATAAAAATGAGAGGCATCATATAATCCTGAAACTGGATAAGGTACTGGATTAGACGCTAAATCATCTAACTTTTGTTTTCCATGCTTTACTAAAACGTCATTGGCATCCTTACAATCCTCAGGATATTCTATTTTGAAGCACCTATCCTTGCCAACTCTCCTTGCTATTTCTTCAGCCATAGCCTGACCTGACTTATCACTATCCATAGCTATGACAACTTTGTCACACAACTCCAACTTCTTTTTAGCGTTCCAAATAAATTTAAACTTACCATCTTCATGGGCATCAACTTTGCCATCAACAACTTTCATTACTGCCCCATGTGGTATTGACACTACAGATTTGTAGCCAACCTCTATGAATGAAAGTGCATCCATTTCCCCCTCACAAATAATTATCCAATCATTTGTTTCCACATTATCTATATTAAAAAAATTAACTGCTGATCCCTGAGATGAAAAACCTTTATTTGGAAATGATCTCAATTTAGCAAACTCTGTATTCCCTTTGTTTACATATGGAAATACTAAACAAGGCATCTCCTTTTTCTCTGATGCTATGTAATGTTTTTTAAACCTAACTCCCGCAAGTTTAGCGGTATTCTCAGATATGCCTCTGCTTTTCAAATATGTGATACTGCCATTGTCTTCTGTTAAATTTCCCCACATCTTTTTATCGACAGCATGAACCACATTCTCTCTCCTTATCAATTTAAAATTATTGTCTCCAATCTTTACAGAACCATTTTCGTTGCAATGCCAACAGTTATAAACAACTGCATTGTCATCTACTTTTAGTGACATTGTTTTTTGATCTTTTTTCTTTCTGCTATGTGAGCAAAAAGGGCAGTTAACCTTATGTTGACCACTACCTAATCTAAGGGCATTTGCCCTAATATTTGATGATAACTCCATATTTTTCTCCTACGCAATCCAAAAAAGATAGTGCCATAAAATTTCCTAGTCAACGAAAAAAAATAATAATTTTATTAGTTTAAGAAATGAATGTTATCTTGTTAGAGTACCCCCACTTAGACAATGTGTTCCAAAAGTTAATTTTAACTTATACTAGTAATACTAGCTATAACTAGTATATATATATTATATATTTATAACTAGTATTGTTATAACTAGTTGGGGAAACTTCTGCTTTGGATTACCCGTTTTAATCTTTCGCCTAAGTACCTAGCGACAACGGGTTTACTAGTGGCAATATTTTCTAAATGTATTTTTAATTTACTTGAGTTTAGTTCAGCCATATCGCAAACGTCATCAAAATCATTGCTTTTCATCCAAGTGGCTACATTTAATTTTTCTTTTGGGCTACCTAAATAAAGATCAGAAATCGCTTGGCACATCACATATTTCCAAAGGCGACACTCGGACATGAGTTCTAGGTCTTTCTCTATCCAATCCCCAATATATGTACTTTTGCTTAACTTGTCTGTCATTAGCATATATTTTTCCTTGCATACAATCCAAGATAACACTCTCATCTAGATCAGGTCTTCTCGAAGAGTAGTATATAATTAACTCTACTTTGACATCAGTTTCAATAAGATTTTCTAATTGTGGGCATTGCAGAGCAAATATTCTCTCGTAATTTCTAGCTTTATCAGATTTTATTAGGGCTGGTCTTTTGCCAAATGTGACTATTTTTCTTGAGTTTCCCTTACTTGCGGGTTCTCCCTCAATAATAAAATTTATTTTTTTATGGGTTTTTATTGACATAAGTTGGTATTCCTATTAACTATAAAGTTGCGTAAGGAGAAAATTACATGAAAATAACCAATAAGTTTGGTATGCCACAACCTTTTGTGGACTTTGCCATAAACGATAAATACAGTAAAGGTAAAGCTGACATATCTGTCACTACCTTGATAGATAGCCCCAAGATAAGATTAATGAAAGAAAAGCACGATCATGAAATAGAGGTTGATGCAGTTGATATGGTTTGGGCATTATTTGGTACTGCGGTTCATTCTGTTTTAGAAAACTCAAAACAATCTAACGATGTTATAACTGAGGAAAGACTTTATCAAGAAATTGATGGTTGGGTTTTGTCAGGTGCAGTTGATAGGCAAGAAATAAAAGATAACAATGTGACTATAGTTGATTATAAGGTTAC
>Ga0208157_1001171_pt1 | contig 12373 bp, 16 predicted proteins | sample 5_EtaG_FD_184077 | JGI IMG/M metagenome (GOLD analysis project Ga0208157, IMG submission 184077) | Marine viral communities from the Subarctic Pacific Ocean - 5_ETSP_OMZ_AT15132 metaG (SPAdes) (version 2) | ecosystem: Environmental > Aquatic > Marine > Oceanic | place: Pacific Ocean | collected...
CTGTTTTAATTTCTAATAGTACAGTTGAATCTAGTACTATAAATATCGTCATGGCTAAAGTAAGATATATTAGCGTCATAGGTCTAGTGTTCTTACTTAACCATGAATCACTTTTCATATCACTAGCCCATCTCTCTGAGATATTATTCATCTCAGCTATGTCTTGATCTAAAAGCTTTAAAGCCATCTCTTTATCCTTAGGCTTGATACTAGTATCACCTGATATTAGGTTTTTTACTATGCCAATACCCCCTTGATCTGGTAGAAATTCACCTACAGTATTAAGGATAGCAGGAGCTTTCTCTTTCAAGAAAATACCTACTTTAGTATCTTTAAACTTTTTCTTTTGTTTTTTACTCACTTTTGAATGCTAATAAAAATTCTCTAAAACCTATACCAAACACTATACCTGAGTATAATGGATGTTTGTGTAAAATAAACATTACACCTATTATTCCACATGCTATAGCTTTAGATAGCGGGTGGTTTATTATTGCTTTTATTGTTTTCATTTTAAGTTATATTATTTTCTTTTGTCCAAGCTTCATCTTCCCAGGGTAATGATTTTGACCCTTCCTCCATTTGTGCTCTTGAGTATTTTTTTCCTTTCCAATATACATAGTCATTGTCGTAATCTAAATCTCCTCTAGCTATTTGATCTAAATGAACCTTTTCGTGATCACAAACTTTTTTCATTAGTTTAGTATCTTTTAGTTCAGAGTTAACTATTATAGTTCCAGCATTAGTTGCTCTACCTAAAGTATCTTTTTCATCTTTTCTAATGTAAACAGGTGTGTTGTCTATATCGTAAGGAGGTTCAATGTTAAATGCCATTATTTATCTTTTTTATTACTTAATTTACCATCAACTTCTCTGCACCAATGTAGTATTTCATCTACTTTTTCTTCAAGATCTTCTATGTGATCTGTCTGCCACTCTTGCTTAAGATCATATTCTAATCTCTTGATTTCAGATGGTGGTAGTTTTTTAGCCTCGTCGATATCTGATGCTAAAGAGTAGTACATACCTACAAACATAGATGTTACTACTATTATGCTAACTACGGTTTTAATGTCAACTTTAAATTCCGTGCCTTCTCCTATTTTCATAAATGTTTATATTCTTCTGTAGCGTTAAAAGATGGACATGCCTTTCTAGCAAAGTCGTTATGTGAATGTATTACAGCTTCAGGGTACATTGCTTTTAATGTTCTAAGCACTGCAGTTAAAGCTTCTTTTTGACAGTCAAGTCTAGTATCTTTCGGGGTCTTACCATCAGTTTCAACGCCACCACAATAGCATATACCTATTGAATTACGATTCTGACCCTTCGTGTGAGCCCCGATTTTAGCTATATCTCTACCTTTGTGTATTTCACCATATAAGTCTATGTAGAAATGATAGCCTATGTCGCTCCAGCCTCTACCGTCAACGTGCCAACTACGTATAGTATCTACCGTGTAGTTCTCACCTTCCCTGGTAGCGGAGCAATGTACGATAATTTTATTTATTTGTCTCATTTTTAAGTTTCCACCATTTGTGAGCTGTGTAACCTATGGTAACACATAGTAATGTTATTTTTAATACTGGCTCTAACCAGTCCATCATGCTTACAGTAAAGGCGCTTGCATTCAGCAAGTATAACCTTATATCCTGTATCATTTGTTAGCATTTAAAACAGCATTGCCTTTATACTCAATGTTGTCTATTTTTTTTAAGTTAGGTATAACGTTTGTCATGTTAGACTTCATTATCCTCGTTCCTAAAGGCTTACATCCGCACTTTAGTTTTACTCCTGATCCTACTGTTGCTTTCATTTTACTTTTTATTCATTTTTTTAAACGTCTTCGCTAAGTTGTAGCGTTTAGAACCTGGAGGGCAACTTTCACTACCAAATTTGTCTCCAGTGCAAACTCCTTTAGTTCCTCTTTTTTCTATGTCTTTATTAACATCTTGTATCCAATTTTTTTTAGCTGGTGATCCCGCTTTCTTGGCGTATTTTTCTTTTACTTTATTTAAACTGTGACCTGCTTTGTGACCTTTCCAATCTGCATCTCCAGTAGCTATAGCGTTTTCTTGCTCGTTTAAATCTTTGAATCCAGTTTTATTTTGGAATTTTTTTTTTGGATCATTTATATTAAAAGGCGAAGGTTGTCCAGGTGTAATACCTTGGTTAGAATCTTGTCCTGGAATCATGGGTTCTGGATTTTGAGTACCTGCAGATTGAGCCAAACCGCTAAACATTTGATTTTGATTATTCTGTTGTGCTGAAACTTTTGAAGGATCTTGATAGTTGCTAGGATCATTCATCAACACGTTTGAATTAATTGGTCTACCAGCTCTATTAGGTGCCATTTGTTGATCAGGTGCTGGAGCTTGAGCTTGACCTGCATCTCCTTGAACTTCTAAAGTATTAGGGTTTAAATAGTTCATTGGTGAGTCTTTATATTTGTTCATTTCTTCTCTTTTTTCATTTCTAGCTTCTTTAAGTCTTGGCTTTCTTAATGATATTTGACCTTGATTAACAGCTTTGTTGTATTCGTCTTTTTTTATTTCTTGCTTTTTATCTTTAAAATTATCTCTTATCCTTGATTTTCTTATTTTTACACCTTTTCTAGCTTCTTTAAATTGAGTTATAGGATCCTTACCAAAAGCTTGCTCATGTGTACGTCTATTTTTAATTCTTGCTTGTTCAGGACTTAATGGACCCATAACACCACTTGGAGATGTTCCAGGTTTATTTCCAGAAGGATCATTTGTAACTGTAGCAGAACTACTAGTAGCTGTAGGATCTGTAGATATAGTTTGTTCACTTCCATCCGCACCTGTATCTATAGATGGCATTATATTTTGGTTGTTATTAAACATATCTCTAATCTTACTTTTAACTAAAGTAGGTTTTGTATATGGTGAACTCATAATTTATTTTTTTTTAAATTCAAAATAGCTGTACTCATCACTTTGTCAGAATAAGAATTACGTTTCATAACTTTATTTGTAATAGCAGATGTTGGTATTTCTTCTTCACCTAACATTATCCTATATATTCTAGCTATTAAATGTTTTGATTTTATTGATGTTTTATATATATTATATTTTTGAGTAGTTCTATTTCTAAATCTCCAAACTTTAATCCAGTCATTTTTTAATAGTCTATTCCATCTTCTGTTATCCCAACTATAATAATAAACACCTTCTTTGTAATTTTTTTTAGTAAAAGTTTCTAAACTATCTAAATATATTAACAATTCTAAATCAGGTTCTGATATGTCATTAAATTTACATATCCACTTTCTAATTAGTCTATAGTTTTTTAATATTTTTAAATCACGTAGATCAGAAGATGTTATTCTCATAACACTATAACTATATCTTGTTCTTTTATTACTTTCCAGATTTTCCTGTCTATCTCAACATCAAAACCAGCATGCTTGTCGTAATATATAATATCATCTTTTTTAACAAATTCTACAGAACTTCCAGGAACTAAAATTTTAGCTTTAATATATCTTATGTCCTCTCTGCTTTTATCGTTCAATATTAAACCTACAGTATTTTTTTTAACTTCATTTTTTATATTTTCCACTACTATATACTTACCAACCGCTTTCATGCTCTTATATTATTAATTACACAATCTGTTGATAATATTGTAGTAGCTACTGAAGCCGCGTTTTTTAAAGCGCTTTTAGTTACTAGTAAAGGATCTATTATTCCGGCTTTTACCATATCCACCGTGTTTCCTGTAACCACATCGTATCCTGTACCTTCTTTAGGAATTATTTGCCATTCCATACCTGCATTGTGCATTATAACTTCAAACGGCTTTTTTATAGCTTCGTATAAAACTTTTTCTCCTATACTATTAGAAGTTAGTTTTTGTGAAGCATTTAACAAAGCTATACCACCACCAGGTACTATACCTTCTTTAATCGCGGCTTTTGTAGCGCAAATAGCATCTTCTACTCTATCTTTTTTTTCTTGTAATTCTACTTCTGAATTAGCTCCTACTTTTATAACAGCAACTTTAGCCATTAATCTAGCTAATCTTTTTTCGTGCTTTTGTTTTAAAGCTGGTCTACTCTCAGATTTAATCTTGTTTTTTATAGAAGATATTAATGCATCAACCTCTTCTGGCATAGAGTCTAACTGTAGTAAAGTTTCATTTTCTTTACTTATACTTTTAGTGCAACTACCTAGATGTTCTTCTGATATTAAATCCATATCATCCCCTAATTCCTCATCTATCACAGTGGCACCTGTTATTAAAGCTATATCGTCTAATATTTCCATTCTATTAGTACCATAAACAGGAGCGTGAATAACATTAACTTTTATGTTACCCTTAACTTTGTTCATAGCAAGAGCACTGCTAACCTGCGGCTCTAAATCACCTATAATTAATAAAGATTTTCCACTTTTTATAACATGTTCTAGTATACCTTGTATTTTTCTAATATTTTCTACAGTGTTTCCTAAAACTAAAACTAACGGATTGATTAACTCGGCTGTTTTTTCATTTTGATTAGTTATAAAGTGTGGCGACATATAACCTTGATCATACTGAACACCTTCTATTCTTTCTACTTCAGTTGTTGGGTCCTCGTGTGTTTCCATTAAAACAACGCCAGTATTATCTACACTTTTAAAAGCCTCGTCAATTATATTTCCTAGTTCTAAATCGTTATTGGCTGATATAGTAGCTACTTGTTTTATTTTTTTACCTCTTACTTTTGAAGAGGTTTTTTCAAGGTAATGCACTACTTTTTCCACAGCCAAATTAATACCTTCTTTTAAATCTCTTGTATTAAATTCTTTTAACTTGTGAGCTTCATCTATTATTGCGTGAGCTAATACAGTAGCGGTTGTTGTACCATCTCCCGCTTCTTTAACAGTTTTTCTTGCTGCTTCTTTTATTAACTTGGCTCCCATATTTTCAACAGGATCTAGTAATGTTATGCAGTTAGCAACTGTAACTCCGTCTTTTGTTATTTGTGGATTACCGGTATTATCTTCCATGATTACGCATTTACCGCTAGCTCCTAATGTAGAGCTAACGGCATTTGCTAATTTCTCAATACCAGTAAACACTTTGTTTCTAGCATCTTCACCGAAGTTTAAATGCTTAACTAATGTTTCGTTCATTTGATTAAATTAAATTATTTTTACTTAAATGTTTTTACGACTTTTGGTCCTTTTAAAAATTCTAGTTTTTTAGTATAATGTTCTATAGATCCATCAATAGCAGCTTCAGCGCCTTCCATTGTTTCTCTTCTAGTAACGTCAATCCAGTCTTCATCTTCTGGATGTTTATACTCGGTTTGAAAAAATCCATTTGGTAACTGTACTATCCTCCAGTTTTTCTTTTCGGTTATATGTTTCCAATGGTCGATCATTCTTTGATCTGGTTGTGTAGCAGCTTTAAAACTGCTGGTATATAAAAATGTCATGTTTTTTTGGTTTTAATTGTTTAACATTGGTTATTTTTTATAATTACTTGTAAGTAATGTTTTTTACTATGATATAAAAAGTTGTATAACTGGTCTTTGAAATGCACCGTTCGCGCTTGAAGTAGGATAACTTGAAAATTGAACGTTGTAAAAGCATTGATCATTATTACCTGGGCTTTGCCAACTAAAACTATTTTCAAAACCTCCTGATCTTGCATTAGGGTCTTGTCTATTTTCAAACTTTAATACCAACGTGCTCATTTGACTAGCCGTAAGATCGTAAGTGTAGCTATTAGTAAAAGGTATGTTTGTCCATTGTTGAACGTTTGGTATATTTGTAAAACTAGTACCATTAACTCCATTACCTATTACCTGTTGCCAGTTTGTGGTATTTCTTCCATTAGTTTGGTTTATATTTTCCAATACTGTACCAACCCAAGTTTGGTCTGGTGACAAACCTAAGTACAAGCATTGATCTTCCATTGTCCAACCACTGGCTGGTAAAGGTATTGAGCTAGGCACATTGTTTATAGCCAAACCGTTGATAGTTCCAGCATTTGGCATTCCAGCAGCTAAAAAATCAGAACTATTTATAAGTATGTAACAATATCCAAATTCATCATTTTCTGAAAATGGAGCAAAGTTAACACTTGTGTTAGTGACTAGTCCTACTTGGTACATTGTACCAGGAACCGGTGGATTTACACCAGGATCTTGACTCTGCATGTAAAACTGCTGTATTGGTCCGTTGCTCATTATGTGTAATTTAATCCGTAAGTCCAGTACATTTTAAGTATAGCCTCATCTTGGTCATCTTCTTCTACAAACAAGTAGGTATAAACTTCTGTTGCTGTTGTAGCTATAAAAGGTAATTGTCCATTACCATTGTTTACTACCATGTGGGAAATATTACTAAGGCCATTTACTGTTCCTATTGTAAGAGTTGTAAGCGCTTTATGTGAGAATACTATAGTTCCATATTGACCATTTTTAACGTTAATTAAATCTAACGTCACGTTAAACTCTTGCGTATCTACGTAGCAAGTAGGACTTTTTAATCTGTCAATTTCGTTACGATTTCCAGGTGCAATTATGATAGAATTAGGCGTTATGCTTTGAGCTTCTACTTGACTTATTTGCTGTTGATTTTGGTTTTGATCTCCTAATTTACCATATTTAATTGAAAGTATATCACCTGGTTTTACATCTAAACCACTATTTGTTGCTTGCACACTATCTAATAAGTTTAAATAATTTGTGCCTACAGAGAAAATAGTATTAGATCCATCTGTTCCTCCACCAACAGAGTTTACTGGAATAGTAGCAACTTCAACGTATCCTACAGCAAAATCTGTGGTTGTATTTGGCAATGGTAATACTTGCTCTGTTTGTAGCCTAGCTATAGCTGCATTTTCTTTTTCGTTTGCTATACCTTTTATAAGAGCTCCAGAACCGCTAGTAAACGTTTGAACTTCAGGTAATCCTGTTCCAGCGTCTACTCTAAAATCTACTATATAAGCTGCTAAAGGCGTTGTTTGATCTCCATAAGTTTCTGCTTGGAAAAATCCAGAGCAACCGTGATATAAAGGATCATTAAGAGTGGCAGCGTTGAAACTACCATAAACAGCTCTACCTCTTAAAGTGAGATTATCATCATCTTTTGTTGTAATTGATGATGCAAACAACTGTTTAGCTGTTGTTGTGGTAGACATGTCAAAAGTAACCATAGGAGATGTACTCGCAATAGGAGTATCAGTTTGATCATTACTTGTAAGAAAAAACTGGTTATTTACTAAGTTTAAACTTTTAGTATAATCAGCTGCTTCTACTAGTCCTGTTGCACTGTCATCATAAACATCTTGCATTGTTACTGCGCCACCTGGACCGCTACCTGAACTTTTCTCTACTAAGTCAGCGTCTGTTACTCCATTTTTATACCAATATTCTTTTACTTCTCCGTTTTGTTTTGTTAATCCAACAGTTAGACCTTTATATCTTAAACCAGAGTTTACTTCAGTATTAGCTAATAAAATAGCATCTGCATATGTCGCGCCATTAAATGGTCCAAATTTTATATCCACTGGAGAGGTTGTACCTACTAGTACACTACCCGCTAATTCTATTCCTGTTAAAGCCATATTAGTTATTTCTTAGTTCTAATGGTGAATCAGTACTCTGCTGAACAGAGTTTGAAACAATTATTTTGTAATTTACACCTGTCCAAAAATTATCCGGAGAATCCACTGGAGCTGTAACAGGTGGATCGTTAAATATAACGCTTATTAGTCCTTGATTTGATACATTAATGAAAAACTTAGTTTTAGTAGTACTAGTTGCAGGATATGCTACAGCTAAATATTCACCAGGTGCTGCAATTAGGAAAGGTACGTCAATTGTACCTGTTGAGCTACTTAACTCTTTAGTAGCATTTCCAGCGGCAATAGCGGCTTGCATAGAAGCTGTTGTAATTGGACTTGAACTACGGAAATGAAACCAAGGATATATTCCATTAACACCTCCGTTTATTGGAGTTTTTGATCCAGCTGCTATAGCAGGACCAGAATCATTTCCTGTGCTATCTTTTAATTCATTACCTGCACTATATCCTATAGAAGAAGTATAATTAACATTTCCCACAGGCATCGTAAAACTGTCAGTTGCGGTACAAGTATATTTAAAATTATCATTGTTAGCGTTTGGATACCCAAATTGATCTTGTAAGTTTTGGACTGGGGTTGTAGTAACACCTCCAACTGTTAAGCTTCCAGATAATGAACTTGTTATAGTAGGCGTAACATTATCGTAACCACCAGAGTCGTTTTTAATTAATTCTAAAGTAAGTGTATTATTAACTGTACTTCCTATTTCTACAGTAGATGGTGCATTATCTGCTAAACTAGCAGTTGGTTGAGTATACACAGGATCAAGTGTTGGAAACAATAATTTATTTAAAACATCTGTTGTAGATAATCCTACAAAATCTGCAGCTGTTAAATTATTTAAGTCATTAACATTGATAGCTACTGAAGTAGTAAGATCTATATTAGTATTATAAGCACTTGTGACTTCAGCTTTAGTACTTGGATTGCCTGGGTTTACTGTAAAGTTTGAAGTATTCATCGCTAATTCAGTAGCACCTTGTATATCAGCAGCTGAACCATCTGGTTTTTCACCTGTTATATCTATACTACCACCTGGACCACTACCACTAGAAAATTCAACCCAATCATTGTTTGTTACGCCGTCTTTTAATACATAAAGTTTGTCTGTGTCATTTACATATACAGCCATACCTTCTGCTCTGCGTAAATCACTTATAGCGTCTCTTGCCGCATCATCCGCAACTTGCATATATCCACCTAAACCAAAGTTAGCTTCATGAGTAGGAAAACCTGCCGGAGCAGGTGGATTCTGATTAGTTCCTGTGGGTCCAAACGTACCCGTTATTTCTATTGCCATTATATACTAATTGTTACACCAGGTGAAGTTCCCTGTAAGTTTAAAGATCTATATACTCTATAGTCTATAGCTGTTCCTAAAGTTCCATTTACAGGTACTCCAGTGACTAAAGCATAGTTAAAGTTTCCATCCACTTGATTATATGTTCCAGTGTTAGCAGTGTCAACAGGATATGTTCCTGTTGCCCAGTTGTTTATTCCATTCCAAGAATCAGGTACACATAAATACCAGTAGTTAGTTCCAAAATTTCTAGTCGTGTTAACAGTTCCAGCTGATGGAGCTTCTTGGTTTAATGCTACTATTTCATTAGCCGTCAGTGTTGCATTAGCACTCATACCCCAATACCATCTATAATACCAATATACTGTAAATGTTTTATTGTTTACCACGGTTTGTCCTGATGGATTAGTTGCTGTAGTTAGCACTGAAGGTCTCCACGTGTGAGAGTTTTGTATTGTATATTGAATGTCAGATCCTATATCTACTGTTTGTGGAGAATTTATTGGTAAATTACTATCTAAAACAGTATTTGTAGTTTCATCACTTACAGAAAACGTATCAGGTTCTACATTATTAAAATCACTTAATGAAAAGTTAAAGCTTCTATTACCTCCAGTCAAAGTGTCACCAACTTCTAAAACTGTGGATTGACCTGCCATATTAAAAGTTTGGAATGATGGTATTTGATAAGGATAAAATATTCTATTCATTATTTCTTCTAAGGTAAATCCTCTTACAACTCCAGTTACAGGATCAGGAAAAGCTGCCCAATTGTCTGATGTACCTACACCACCTACAGGAGATGTTATAGAAACTGTTAATGGATTTGAATACTCTAAAGCAGTATTACTAGCTGGTGGAGGTGTTGTTGATAGTTGGAAAGTACTATTTATAAATGTAGCATAATAAACTAAACCAGGTGTAATATAATCTTGAGGTATTGGACCTATAACGCCAGAGCTATCAGCAAAATCTAATTGAATAGGCGATAGACCATCTATACTCAATGTCGATGCTGCAGTTGAATTAGTTACATCGTAAGCTATTCTATATATAACACCCGCTTCATATGATGTTATAGTGGGCGTTCCTACACCTACGTATTCATTTGTAACAGCATCATAAGTAGCTTGTACATCTACAACTACAGTTGGAATCGTAGGTACTGGATTAGGTGCTGGACACCAAGTGTCTGTTACAGCACTGTACATTATAATATCTTGATCAACTAAGGGATTAGGTAAAGGTTTACACCATTCCTTCTCATATAGTTTAAAATCTTGTATTTGTAAATATGTAGGTATCCAATCAGCTAAAGAAGTCATGGAAACACTTCTAGTAGACTTTTTAAAGTCACTGTCTGTTATTATAAGTAATTCGTCTCCGTCTACTTTTACTTTTGGATATGAGTATAATATTGCCATTATTCTTTTTTAAAAAACTGTTATAGTACCAGCTAATATATATCTAAAATTAGCGCCTAGGTTACCAGGCTTTATCCACTCTGTTGTAGGAACATAAGTTGTTTGCGTTCCGCCTGCCCCTACTTCTTTATTAGCTTGCATTATTAATAAATTTTGAAGTTGACTTGGTATTGGGGGCTCTGTCCTTGGTACCCCAACAGATTCGTTTGTAGGTATAAAACAACCTTGTACTAGTGTTTGCCATTGACCTGTCAATAGTGGTGACGATGTATTATTTATAGCGGCTTCGCAACACGTTACAGATCCGTGAAAACCTCCAGAAACATCTGTCATAAAAGTAAAACCATCTTCAGGTGTTGATTTTCTGGTTAATATAAGATATTCATCACCTGTTGTTAGCTGGTTGTTTGTTTCAATATAAAAATCTAAGTAAAAAGTTAATACTTTAATATTACCTGCTCCTACTGTACCTATAACAACTTGACTTTTGTTATCTAAAACAACTCCAGGTACACCTTTAACTGATGAACTTGGCGTGTCAAAATATGAAATTGCTATATCACTAGCGCTAAAAATAGTTGGATTTGAACTAGCTTGGTTTACCCATTGTGTAATTCCTCCACCTGAACTAGAATATTGAAGATATGCGCCGTTTTGAACACCTGTTGTATCAGCTAAGTCGTCAGGATTTAAGTCAACAACCATTACACCAGCATTGTTAAAGCCTAATCCATCACCTATTGAAGTACTTATAACATTAGTATTTATATTTATACCATCGCCAGGTGTTAAAGATGTGCTACCGCCTGTAGAATCTATAGTAATAGTATTGTTTACATTATCCGCGGTCAAGCTTATTGATCCTGCTGGTATTAAAGTAATAGTATCTTTATTACTTTGTGAATCTTCTATAAATAAGTCAACATTTGCCGGTGTAGTAGCATTTTGTTCGGTCGAAAACGTGTAAGTTTCGCCAGTTGGTGGCGGAGAAAAGTCGTATCCGTCTTTATTTGCGTTAATGGTTAAAATATCGCCTACGTTAGCAGCTGCTAAATCTGTAATATCTTTACCTGTGCCACCACCAGCTATATTAACTGTGCCTGTTATCTCCACTACGCCGGTTCCTACTGTAGGATCAAGCCCAGCTTCTGTGAAACTGGGACTTAAACCTATACTATCGGAAAAAAATATCCTATTTACACCACTATTATTGGATTTTAAGTTAGCTATACTTTGTAAATCAACAATTCTAAGTTCATTATCTTTGTTTGGTACTGAAACAAGCACTTCTTCTTTGCCTGTTACAGCATTATTACTAGGATATGTGTAAAATATGGCCATTTTTGTTTATTTTTAGTCGTTTAGCTTGTTAACGTACTTACCTTTTTTATCTTCTTTAACTTCAGAATAATCTTGAACGCTTAATTGTGGGTAATTTTTAGGATTTTTACCTTTTAACTTAAATTTTGCTTCAAAATCATCTTCACTTACCATATCTCCGACTTTATATTTGTCAAAACCGCGAATAGTATCGCCTTGAGCTTTACCAGGTCCGCCAATCATGTTTAATGGAGAATGTTTACTACCTTTCATATGTTTTAAAACTTTCGATGCACCCATATGAGACATAGCACCAGGTTCTTTATCGATTACTGGTCCACCATAAGACAAATCTCTTGACATATTCATAGGAGAATCTTTGTCATGTCTTTCGTTTTCCAAATAATGTAATCTAGACGATGCAGATAAGTCTTTATTATATGCTTGTTTCATATCATATCTTCTAGCAGACATATTCATAGGCGAAGATTTTTGGCTTTTTTGAAATTCACGGAAATCTTTAGCACTCGTAGCTCCTGAAGCTTTTCTTCTTCTTTCTCCCTCTTTATTTGGAGTTGGCTCATATTGCTTTGAATTATAGTTATACATGTAACCAGATTCTCTAGCACCCTTATCATTAGCTGCTGTTTGAGCTTTTGCTTTGGCAGCTTTTTTAGCAGTCTCTTTAGAATTAAATTGAGCTTCTGATATTTTTTTAGTT
>Ga0208157_1001172_pt1 | contig 12336 bp, 8 predicted proteins | sample 5_EtaG_FD_184077 | JGI IMG/M metagenome (GOLD analysis project Ga0208157, IMG submission 184077) | Marine viral communities from the Subarctic Pacific Ocean - 5_ETSP_OMZ_AT15132 metaG (SPAdes) (version 2) | ecosystem: Environmental > Aquatic > Marine > Oceanic | place: Pacific Ocean | collected...
CTCCTACCCCTGCACCGACACCTGCACCGACACCTGCACCGACACCTGCTCCACAGCCTGACATGATTGCAGAAGATTTAGACCAAACAGGGGGGCAGTACGAGTTCAATCAAAGTTATGGTATAAATATTCCCGGAACTCCCGGATATAATCCTAACTTACCAACAAAGTACCCTGATACAAATATTCCGGGAGCACCTCCACCAACACCAGCTCCAACACCAGCTCCAACACCAGCTCCAACACCAGCTCCAACACCAGCACCTACCCCTGCTCCTTTAAATGAAACAGAAGAAGAAAAAGCAGATAGGCTAGAACGGGAAAGAGTAGAAGCAGAGAGAGTAGCTTTACAACGTAAAAGGATGCAAGATGCTAAAGAAACTGCTAAAGATTTAGTTTCTGGAAACATGACAGGCATACCTATGACTGAAGCTCCTAAAGAAGTAGAAGTAGGAGACTTAGGTGTAGCTAAAGAAGTAGCAGCTAGAGATGCTTTAGTAGCTGACACTGCTGAAATGCCAACAACCCGAACAGCCGACACTGTTACTACTATAGATACTGCAGATGCTCCTGAAGCACTAACTGCTGCACAGATGGAAGCAGCACAGATTACAGAAGCTCCTGAAGTTGCTGTGGCTGAAGGTGAGGTAAGAGATGAAGCATTAGCAGAAGCTGCAGAAGTAGAACGTGTAGCCCCTATTGAAGCTTCTGAAGTAGAAATTATTCCCGGTGCATTAACTGAAAGAGTTGTCGGAACTATAAGCCCTAATGCTATGGCAGAAGCTGCTCAAGTAGCAGGTACAACTCTAGCACGTGTTACAAGGGCTAAGAAACAGTTAGCTAACGCTGGTGTTAGTGCTGAAGATATAGCTACATTAGGTAACGACCCTGAAGACCTAGAAGCTAGGCTGATGGATTTAACAGAAGCTGAACGTGGAGTTATTGCTGGTCTACCTGAAGAAGCTTTAGTCTCTAATCAGTTAGACAGTTTATTAAGTGGTATTGAAGAAGGTGAGATTCCTACGTGGGCTAGACCTGCTGTAGCTAGTGTAGAAGCTATGTTAGCACAGCGTGGTATGGAAGCTTCAACTGTAGGTAGAGATGCCTTGCTCAATGCTATTATACAATCTGCTGTACCTTTAGCACAAGCTAACGCACAAGCAATCCAGCAAAGTGTAGGACAACAGAAAGCTATTGAAGCTCAAGCTGAAATACAAAATGCTCAGCTTAGACAACAGACAGCACTCGATAACGCTGGTAAAGTTTTTCAAATGGACATGGCTCAGTTTAGTTCTGACCAACAGATAGCACTTTCTAATAGTAAGTTTTTACAAACTGTAGGTTTAACTGAAGCAAGTAACAGACAACAAGCTACCATTCAAAATGCTTTACTTATGTCTCAAGCTAATCTAACTGAAGCAGACTTTTATCAAAAAGCTCAGATACAAAATGCTCAAGCTTTTTTAACGACTGACATGTCTAATTTAAATAACGAGCAACAAGCAAATATTTTAAAAGGACAACAAGCTCAACAAACGTTATTAAGTAATCAAGCATCCCAAAACGCTGCAAGACAATTCAATGCTGCTAGTGAAAATCAAACACAGCAGTTTATGGCAAACTTAGCTACTCAAGTAGATCAGTTTAATGCACAACAAACTAATGCTATGTCTCAGTTTAATACACAACAAATTAATGCAAGACAAGCTTTAGAGTTTCAAACAGAAGCTGATTTAAATAAAGCTAATGCTGCAATGGTAAATCAGATTAATCAGTTTAATGAGCAGATAGAATTTGATAGAGATAAGTTTAATACAGCTAACGCACAGGCAATTGAGCAATCTAACTTAGCTTGGAGAAGACAAGTCAACACATTAAACACTGCTGCTGCTAATCAGGTAGCTATGCAGAACTCTCAAAATGCTTTTAACATGTCATCACAAGCACAAGCTTTCTTATGGCAAGAGCTTAGAGACCAAGCAGACTTTGATTTTAGAGCTGCTGAAGGAAAAGAAAATAGAGAAACACAGCTTTATGCTACAGCGTTAGCAAATGAAACAAGTACTGCAGAGAATTTCAATTCATCTATTAGTGCAGTTGCTAATTTAATTAGAGCATTTAACAGTGGATAGGAGATAACATGGGAATATTTAGTAAAATAAAAAAAGGCTTAAAAAGTATTGTAAAAAAAGTTGGAAGAGGTATAAAAAAAGTAGCGAAAGGTATTGGTAAAGTCTTAGGTAAGATTGCTAAACCGTTTCAAAAACTTGGTATCCTTGGACAAATTGCTTTAAGCTTTATAATGCCTTGGGCAGTTGGTGGTATAATGAAAGGTATGGGCTATCTTGCTTCTAGTTCTTTTGGAACTTTTGCAGGAGGCTTGGCTAAAAGCAGCAATCTATTCGTTAAAGCTGCAGGTAAACTTGCACAAGGCATAAACTTTGGAGCTGCTAAAATTAATCAAGCTTATACATTTATTAGTGATGGTATTTCTAAAGGTCTTGACTGGGTTGGAGAACAAGGAGCCAAACTTAAAAAAGGTATTACCAATAAGTTTGATGCTGCAAAAGAATGGGTAACCGGTACTCCTACTTATAGTGATGATGGTATACTTTTAGCAACAGAGCAGAAAGAACTTTTTGCAGGAGATGATATTTTTGCAGATGTAAAACAGACAGTTTTAGATGACGAAGCTTTGAAAAAGCAAGGATTAGATAGGGCTACTGTGTCCAAAGAGGTCTTTGATTTAATAGATAAAGCACCTGAAGGAACTACTTTAAAGAATTTAAAACTGGACCCTAAATTTTCTAAAACAATAAAATCAAAAGGTACTAATTTAATAGGTGATGAATTAGTAAGCGAAATAGCTAGAGATAAAGTTACCACAAATTTATTAACAGCTCAAGGAGACCGACTAATAGGTGCAGGAAATAAAGCTGCTGCTGCAGTATTCACAATGGATACAGCAAAGAATGAAATAGTTAAAGCTGCTGAACAACAGAAAGAAGCAGGGTATAGACCATCTTATGAAGAAGGACCAACCGTAGCGTACTTAGAAGTTACTCCTGAAAAAGTAACAAGAGATATTGATTTCTCTGTAAAATCTCAAGGTGGACAATATATGAGTCCGTTAGATTCTGCTGTTATAGTAAATCACTATGAAAAATTTTTTCCACAACTTAGTTTATAAAACATGATGAAACCAAAACAATACGATCAAGAAGGTCTAGAATTTCTAGGTCAAATGCAAAGACCTATCCCGGGACAGAGTTTAACTAACAGTCCTGATAGTCCTTATCCTTGGGAACAACCCCCTGAGTTTACAGAAATACAACCAGCTATTGAATCTCTTTATATTAGTTTAACAGAAGATGATGCATATGAAGCTATTGTAGATTTAATTGATGCAGATAATACTATTGCTGATGCAGCTCAAGTTGTGTTGTATGCAGGGTTTGAAGAAGGTTTATGGAATCCTGATCTAATGACATTACTCATTGAACCAACCATGTATTTAATTATGGGATTAGTTGAACGAGCAGGAAGATTAGAATATAAAATAGATAGAGAGCCTGAGGTAGAAGACGAAGAAGATAAGTTACAACAGATTACAGCTATGGAAAAACTTCTTAGTAAAGCTGCAGTACAGGCTGAAGAAGATAAAGTTAGTGGTGTACAAAAAGGTGTACTACCTAAAGAGATTGAAACAAAATTAAAAGAGATTAAAGTGCCTGAAAGTTTATTGGCACCTGATAACACAGAGGAAGTATAATGGCAATTAAAGCATTAGGAGAATCTTTATTAGCTTCAGCTAAAAAGAAATCTAAAAGAGGACAAAGGCTCGGACAACTAGCAGGTATTGCTATGATTGGTGCTAATATTGTTAATCGTAATATACGAAACAAAGCCATACAAAGAGCTAATGAACTAGATAATAATTTAATGTTTTTAAAAAATCAACAGCTCGGAGAACTTAAAAAACGAGATGCGTTTATAAAAGAGCTAAATGAAAGAAGCGATAAAAGTAAGTTTGTAAATATAGACGAAAGTTTTATTAAGCCTCTTGAAGACTTTTATACAGAAAGAGGTAAACAAGCTCCCGGTGAACTAAATGCAGAAGCTATAAGAGCAGAAGCAGTGGCTGATGCTCAAGATGAAATAAAAGCATTTAAAGAAAAACACGAACTATACAAACCATATTTAGATGTGGATTCAACACAATTAACTGAGCAATATACTAAACTTCAAAAGTTATCAAGAAAAGAATTAGAGTCTGATAATTTATGGAACAGAATTGGTAATAAATTTAGAGGAACTCCAGAAGGAGAGAAAGCTAAAACATCTATATTGTTAGATCAAATTGATAAATTAGGAATTGATATACCAACTGAAACTCTTAATAACGTTGATATTAGTTTCTTAACAGCACTAGGAGACTTTAACACTAGAAATAAAGAGATAAATGCATTAGATGCTTCTGTTGTTAATGACTTTGAAACATTAGATACAGACGATGTTAAGCTTCAAGCATTTTATAAAAGAGTTACTACACCTAAAGCAGGTAAAGAATTTAAAATTGACGAACGAGTTGATAAATCAATTGATTTAATCTTTAATCCAAAGTGGGACGACCCTGCTACAGCAAAAAAGAAAGATGTAGATAATCCTTATTTTATAGGAGGAAATACATTTACAAACATCGAAGATGAAAAGAAAGTTACTATGCAGGTTGGTGAGATTATAACACAGTTACAAAAAACTAGAGACGGTAAAGTAATTTCTAATTTGGCTTTAACTCAACAAAGTGATTGGGATATTATGAGAAACGATATTAGAGAACATGTTCAGTTGAAAGTAGCTGCTCACATTAATACACCCGGTTCAGGTGCAATTAGTGATGCTATGATAAGACAGTGGTCAACTGAAGCTTGGAAAGAAGTTTCAAGTCAATTAGAGTTGACTGGTACTGAAGGTATTTTTAAAGATACTAGAACAGTAAGATATAAATCTACTGAAATAAAAGTAGACCCTAAAATACAAACACAGTTAGATAATTTTAAAAACTATCTTAATAGTTCTGTTTTCCAATCAGGTACAAAACAACAACAACAAGCGGTAATTGATAATTTTAAACGTAAATACCCTACAGTAGCAGATCAAATTTTTTATAATCCGGGTTCAGTTGAAGAAGAGAAAGAAAATAAATTAGAAGAAAAGATGCAAGAAACTTTATCTGGAGAAGAAGAGGCTCCTAGTCCTACTCCAGCCCCGACCCCGGCTCCTACTCCAGCCCCTACTCCGGCTCCTACACCAGCCCCTACTCCGGCACCTGATGGTTCTTTACTTTCTCCTAACATACCCACACAAGCAGAACTTGTAAAAGATTTTGGAATCTTAGGAGCTGAGAAAATGTCTTCAGAAGAGATTGACATACGTTTAAACGAGATGATAAATCAGAAAGATGATTTTACAACTGACGAATATATTAAGCTTATTACTTATTTAAACTCTAAACAGGGAATAATGCCACAAGCAACAAGTTTATTAGAGCCTACTCCTGAACTGACAGATTCAGAGATTATTGCAAATGCTTTGAAAGGTTCAGGCACAGGTAGAAATCCTTTAGAAGTTCTTAATGATATGAATATTTCAAACTTTGAAAGAGCATTAGAGAATGTTAAAAACAATAAATCAACTCTTGGAGTAACTACCACATCTAAAAAGTTTAGAGAGTATGTAAGTGAAAACTACAATGATAAATCTTTCACATCGCTTTCTAAATCAGATAAAATAAAAGCAATAGAAGAGTATATTAAAACTTTACAATCTTAGGAAACTAAATGATAGACGATAATACATTTGTAGATTTTTTTCAGTCTGATTTTTATAACGAAGATGAAGCTATAGAAGAACTTACTCCTGAAGAAGAAGAAGAAAAACGTAAAGAAAAAGAACGAAAACGTTTAGAAGAACTTCAAAAAGCTGCTCAATCAGAGCAAGTAGAAGAACAAGAAACTATCCCTACCGATCAACCTCAAGAAGGTTTTGTAGACTTTTTTGATTCTGAATATTTTGCACCTACTGAAAAACCGAGTGTAGAAATACCCCTAGATGAAAGTATTTCTTTTGCTCGTAAAGTTGATTATGGTATGGCACAAGAACCAACTGCTATTGGCAGTGCTTATAGGTTAATTAAATCAGGAGTACAAGCAGCTTTTGACCCAGATGAAACTTATAAAGAAGCTAGAGCTAGAATTGAAAACGAAAGACAAGAAAAAATATTTGAAGAGTTTTCAGAGTTTAGAGGGCGACAAGAAGATGCAGGAGTAATGGTTGGTAGGGGTGCAATGGCTTTAATTGACCCTGTTACATTTTTAATACCTTGGACTAAAATTGCTAAAGCTGGTAAAATAGCCAGTATAGGCTCCGGTGCAGGTGTAGCTGCTGTTGATTTATCATTACGTGAAGAAGCCCTATATGGAGAAGTAAAACCTGAAACAGTAGCTCTTGGTCTTGGATTAGGGGCTGCAGGTGCTGGAGTAGGAGAGCTTGTTATGGCATATGCTAGACGAGGAGTAAAAACAACAGTTGATATTCCAGATGAAACTGGTAAAGTTATACAAAAAGAAGTAGATATACCTGCTGCAGAAGGACAAAAAGTAATAACAAAAGAAACTATTAAAGATGCAGACGAAGTAGCTGAAACTGTGTTTGTCCAGACTGAAGAAACAACACGTAAATTAGGTCTTGTATATAACCGATTGGATGAAATAGATGATGAAATTAAAGTTATAAATAAAGCTAGAAAAGATGCTGGTAAAAAGCCAACAGCTCAAGAAATAAACGAACTAGATGTTACAAAGTTATCTGAAAAACAAAGAGACTTTGCAGGAGAAATAAAAAAATTAAAAGCTGAAAAAAAGAAATTAAAGGATGAAAAATTTAAACTTAAAACAGAGTTAGTGCCTGAAGATTTATTAGAAATTGCTAGTGTTTCTTGGTTAGAAGGAGTTAAAAAAAACATAATGACAGAAGGAATGGCAAGAGCTATTACTCAAGAAATGGTTAGACCTTTGTTTGGTGGAGTTATTGGTGCTGGGTTAGGTGCTAGTTTTACAGAAGAAGGAGACGATAATACTGCTATGATTAGAATGGCTGCGATGGGATTTATTGCGGGAGCAGTTCAAAGAAAAATTCAAACCTCAGAATTTAAGATTATGGCGAAAGGACCTAAAGATGCAATCATAGATGAAGTAGATAAACAATACAGAAGAAGCATATGGACTTATTTAAAAAGTTTAACAGCAGGTTCTCATGTTCAAGACTTAATGGCACAAACAAATGCTGTAGTAAATTATGCAGCAAAAATGTTTAAGATGCAAGGTGGAGGAGTTACTTTAGGAAAAGTAACAAAAGATTTAAGTGTAGAGGAAGAAGCACTACGTCAATCAGCACTGTGGAGGAATGAGCTTGTTGATTTAGTTGGAGATGTTGATACTGAAGTAATGATACTTGCTGGTAAGATTGTAAATCAACGAGGTTTAAATTCTAAAAAAGCTTCATTTTTAAAACAAGACGATTTAACCAATCCTAAATTTGCAGAAGCTGAAAAACTAGCGTTGAAGTTAGATGATTATACTTTAAGATTTAAAGAATATGCTAAGCAGTCAGGATTAGATTTTACAGATGAAGTTAGTTATGGCTTAACTCAAATACTTAAAGACAATGCTGTAACGTTATCTAACAGAGTACAGGTAAAAGAAAGACTAGCGGATGCTTTTGTATTACAAAGTAAAAACGACCCTACTGTTAAAACTTTATCTAAGAAACAAGCACTAAATATTGCACATGAATATTTAAACTCTAGTACTAGCCTACGTAATAATTCTATTTGGGCACCTGAAAACTCCGGTAAATTGTTTCAATCAAACGGTGTTGAAAATACAGCAGGAAGAGTTGTTGCTTCTGATGAAGATTTTATTTTAACTGCTGCAAGACATTTTAATAAGAAAAGAACTTTATACGATCAAGAAGCAAGAGCTTTAGTTTCTGATTTATTTGAAGACAACCCACTTCTTACTTTAAAACAGCTAACTGAAAATACTGTAAAAATTGCAGAGTTCGCTAAAATATTTGGTGCCAAGGGGCAGGGAATAAAAGAAGTATTTAAAGAAATAGAAGATGACATTTGGAGAATGTTAGATACAGGTAATAAATTTAAAACATCTAAAGAATTTTTTAGAAATAATCTGGGTGCTAAAGCAATGGCAGATCAGCAAAAACAAAAAGTTAAACATTCATTAGAAGCTTATTTTAAAGTGTATGGGGCTGCTGGTGCACCTACAACTGAAACTGGAAAAGCTGTGGTAGCTATATTACAAGCTGGACTGGCAACTACAAGACTTGGAAAAGTTGCTATACCTAGTATGGGTGACTGGCTACAAACAATTACTAATAGTGGGTATAAAGCTTCGTGGAAATCTGCACTCGATCAAATTGTAAAATCTAGAACAGGTAAATCGGTAGAGGCTTTAGCATTAAGTAAAACAATTAAACAAGTTGATGGAAAGGATGCAACGTTTATAGATAAGTTTTTAGGAAATAATAGATACGATACGATTATTGAACGGGAGCTATCAGATATATTTTTTCCGGGTGGCGGAACTGCTGCTCAAGTTCAAAGACAAGTCACAAGTTTTACTAATAAATTTTTTGAAGTAGTACAGCTTGGTAGAGTAACAAGGGTTGCACGTAACTTTGCATTTGATGCAGGTACTTATAGGGCTATGGACATAGCTAAAAGGGTTGGAAAAGGTAAAAAAATTACAGATGCTTTACAAAAAGAAATAGATGCGTTTGGACTTACTCCAGAAAATTTAAAATATTTAAGTAAGTTTAATAACTTAGATGATGCTTTTGCCGATACTACAGGTAAAACTTTTTTAACAAGAGCAGGAATAAAATCAGCAGATAGAGATGCTCTTATCCCTACAGTAGGAAATAGAAGATTATTTACTCAGAGTAGAAATCCTTGGGTTAAATTTTTAGGAAGCTTTATGTCTTGGTCTCAAGCTAAAACCTCTCAAACTAATGCAATTATAGCACGTATGGAACAAGGAGATGCAGCTTTAGCTTTTAGAGTTATGGCAGCTATGCCTTTATATTATTCTGTATTACAAACTAAAAATTTTTTATTAGGTGAAAAGTCTCAAGATTATTTAGATGAGCAAAGTGTTTATGAAGAAATAGGAGAGTTGATTTCATTTAATGGATTAAATACTTACTCAGTAGATAAGGCTAGAAGTTTAGCAAAATCTGCTCAGATAACCGGAAGCATAGAAAGTTTTCCTGAACAGTTTTATCCTGTTTTAGGGTGGATGTTTGATGTTGGAGAAATACCATTCAAAACTGCTGAAGTAGCTACAGAAGAAGGAGCAGTAGAAGGAGGTAAAACTTTATTAAAAGAAGTTTCTGAAGTTACTCCAATTATTAAAGACATTGTTCCAGTTGTACAAAAATTTAAAGAAGAACCTAGGGCTTTTTCAAAAGGAGGACTAGTTGGTGAAGAAACTATTGAAGGTCCTCAAGTACCTTTTACACAGGATAATGCTGCTGATAGAATCAACCCCATCACAGGATTACCCTACAATCAACCCCTTATTAAGTACCAATAATATGAACATCGAACAATGTAAAGCTGAAATCAAACGACACGAGGGCGAAGTCCTAGAAATCTATAACGACAGTTTAGGTTATAAGACTCTAGGAGTTGGTCATCTATGTCAACCTAATGACCCTGAATATGATTGGGAAGTCGGTACACCTGTACCACAAGCAGTTGTAGATAGATACTATATGATAGACTTTGATAAGCATTATGCAGAAGCTATACACGTGTTTGGTGATAAAGAAAATTTTTATAAATTACCTGAAAAGATACAACATGTGTTAGTCAATATGTGTTTTAACTTAGGTGGTACAAGACTTTCAAAGTTTCGTAACATGTTAAAAGCTTGTAGAGAGCATAACTGGTTTGAAATGGCTAGACAAATGCAAGACAGTAAGTGGTATGGACAAGTGGGTAGACGTAGCTGGGAGTTACAGCAGGTTGTAATGGGGCAAGTTTAATGCTCCTGTACACTGAGAAACAATTAAACACAGCCTATAATATCTATAGGATGCATCAAATTGGACAAGGTTTAGGTTTTATGCAATTAGAAAACTTTAGAAGATTGTATGAAGAGATAATGGAGAAGATAGTATGAAAGGAATATTAAAAAATATAGTAGGTGCAGTAGCCCCAACATTAGGAACTGCTTTAGGTGGTCCTATGGGTGGTATGGCTGCTAATATGATAGCTGAAGTATTGGGTGTTCCTAACAATCCTAAGTCTATAGAAAAAGCTATTGCAGAAGCTACACCTGAACAAATGCTTGAGCTTAAAAAAGCTGAAAATGCTTTTGAAGTTCAAATGAAAGAGCTAGATGTAGATGTATTTAAACTAGAAGTAGCTGATGGGCAAGATGCTAGGTCAAAGTTTAGTAAAGATTGGACAGCTAGAATTATGGGGATTGCTGTTGTTGGTGGATTTATGGGCTACATATTTCTAGTAACACTACAACCACCTGAACAAAATTCTGAAGCATTAATTAATTTAGTACTAGGTTATCTCGGTGGATTAGCTAGTGCTGTAATTAGTTTTTACTTTGGAGCATCACACACAAAAGAAAAATAGGAGATAAAGTGTCAAGAGGTGATTTAAATAGAGGATTTTTTGGACCATTATTTATATTAGGTTTATTAACAATGTCATTTGCTGTAAGTTCAGATCAGACAGGTGACTGTACTTCAGGTACACAGTATTGTGAAGACAACGGTTTAACTACTATTAATACTACGGTGACTACTAATACCAACACCAACAATAATACTAATAGTAATACCAATACAAACACCAATACTAATAACAATACAAACGTAAATACTAACACTAATAATAATACTAATGTTAATACTTCAAATAATACTAACGTAAACACCTCGACATCAAATAACACTTCAACAAATACAAACAATAATAACAACGTTAATACTTCTACGTCTACATCGAACTCTACTGTAAACTCTACAGTCAATCAGAACGTAAATAACAACAGTAATTCTACTAGTAATAATACAAATACTAATAACAATACTAACGTTAATCAAACTACATCAGACTCTAATGTTACTACTGACAATACTAATACCAATAATAACAATACAAAGTCTGATAATACCAATAGAAATATTAACGAGTCTAACTCTACTCAGACTATTAATCAGAACGTAAAAAGCAAAGCACCTCCTGCTTCTGCTATAGCACCTAGTATCATGTCTTACTCTCAAGACCTCTGTACTGTAGGTCGTTCTGGTGCGTTTCAAGGGCAAGTATTTGGGTTCTCTACAGGAGCTACTGTGACTGACGAGAACTGTGAACGCTTAAAACTTTCCAAGTATCTATATGATACCGGTATGAAAGTGGCTTCAGTATCTATACTTTGTCAAGACCCAAGAGTATTTAAGGCTATGGAAATGGCTGGTACTCCTTGCCCTTACCGAGGTAAGATAGGTAAAGAAGCAACAATGGCTTGGGAACAAAACAAATCTAAAAGACCCGATGCTAAAGAGCAAGAAAAACTTTTTATACAGCAATGCACACATGACAGAAACCCTAACAGAGATAAAATAAACAAAGATGTTGTTGGGGCAGTTAAGGTTATTTACACAAGAAAAACTAAAACCAAAGGTCAATGCAAAAAAGAATTTTATGCTACGCAGTAGCGTGTCTCTTAAGTCTTAATGTCTTTAGTCAGTATATCTACGAAGGCAATCAGTCTTTAATAGACCTCACAAACGAATCAGGCACTACTAATCTTAATGTGGGTGACGACCAGCTTTCGTCTGCTTTTAATTTAGATTTTACATTTACTTTTTACGACCAACAATTTACTTCGGCTCGTATGGCTACTAATGGCTGCCTTCACTTTGGATTAGGTACAGGTAATGTAAATAATAATAATTTTTGTCAAGATTACACACCTGACCCACTCCCACAATACAACTACACACTGTTTCCGTTTTGGACTGACCTCATTAGAGATAATCAGTCTAAGATGTTAGCTAAAAACTTTAGCGATAAGTCAGTCTTTGGTTGGTATAATATGCGAGAGTATAATCGTAGTAATACTGATAACAGTTTTGAAGTAATCCTCTGGACGAACTCTACATTTGATTTTAGATATGGGGACTTAGATATTATACAGCACGATGTTCTTATTGGACAGCAAAAAGATT
>Ga0208157_1001176_pt1 | contig 12284 bp, 5 predicted proteins | sample 5_EtaG_FD_184077 | JGI IMG/M metagenome (GOLD analysis project Ga0208157, IMG submission 184077) | Marine viral communities from the Subarctic Pacific Ocean - 5_ETSP_OMZ_AT15132 metaG (SPAdes) (version 2) | ecosystem: Environmental > Aquatic > Marine > Oceanic | place: Pacific Ocean | collected...
TAGAACTCATACACAAAAAGCTAGGACCATTCGCTTCTAGCGAAGTTGTAACAAGTGGGCACACGTTCCCTGCAACAGTTGGTGTTGATGGTACACAGTATGAAGTAGTTCAAACTGGTCACGTATTTTTCAATGACCAAGTGTGTCAGCATATAAGTATAAATGAAGCAGAGCGAATGAAGCGTTCTGTACGACATATTAATTCTACTGCAGGCCAAGCGCCAGTGTACGCGCATAATAGAGTTACCGGTAGAGATATAGTTGTTTACGCAGGAAGTGCAACAGCTGAAGCATCTAATGTAACTGTTGAGTGCTTTAGAAGACCCGTACCTGTTAATTGGGCATACGTGGTTGTTAATGGTAAAGCATTATATAATTCAAATCTAGCAATAAACTTTGAGCTACACGTTAGTGAAGAAGATACTCTAGTATATATGATATTAGATTTAGCTGGAATAGTTATTAATAAACCTAATTTATCTCAGTACGCGGGTTCTAAAAATCAAGCTGAAACACTACTACAATCATCATAACACATGGCAATATTAACTACAAGAGCTGATCAATATTACGCTAACAGCGGTGATCACGGTAACTATAGATATATTAGTTTAGCAGAGATTATTGATTCTTTCGCTGCTACATATGTAGGTCCTAATAAACTTTGCCAAAACGTGTTGCATATGGATATTAATTTCCATGCAGCAAGAGCTTTGCAAGAATTAAGTTACGATACGCTGACATGTACTAAAGACTGGGAGGTTGTGGTACCAGACGGTTTGGTGTTAGTTACACCTATTGACTACATTAACTATGTTAAGCTAGCTTGGACAGACGGTAATGGTATACAGAGAATAATATATCCAACTAGCAAAACATCAAATCCTTTAGACGTTAACCATACCGTGACAAGTGAGGGCGCTTTCGATACATCTGCTTTTAGTTCTGATCAAGATTTAACTACAGATGAAAACTCTGACACGGTTGATAAGTTTAAAAACCAATCGCCAGTTGATTTAGGTTCTACAGATTCAGACGATGTAGACGACCTGTATGGTCATTTAAAAGGACAAAGATACGGTATTGATCCACAGTACGCTCAAGGTAACGGAACATTTTTCATAGACGAAAGCGCTGGTAAGTTTCACTTTAGCTCAAACTTAGCCGGTAAAACTCTTGTTTTAAAATACATCAGTGATGGACTTGTAACTAGTGGATTTGGGCCTAACGATGGATCAATTGATTTAACTGCGTCTATGGTCCCTAAAATGGCTGAAGAAGCTATATACAAGCATATACTATACGGTATATTGTCTGCAAGAAGAGATACAGATCCTTCAACTCTTCTGCTAGTTAAAAAAGAAAGGTTTGCAGAAACTAGAAAAGCTAAGCTTAGGCTTTCAAATATTAAGCTAGAAGAATTAACTCAAGTACTTAGAGGTAGCTCTAAAATAATCAAGCACTAACGTATGGCGGAATTAAAACGTAGCTTTGCCCAGGGGCAGATGAATAAAGATCTTGATGAAAGACTTGTTCCTGATGGTCAATATACCGATGCTTTAAATGTTCAAGTTGGAACGTCTGACACCTCAGAGGTAGGCACGTTGCAGACTCTTTTGGGTAATACTACTCATAGAACTATGGCGGCGAGCAATGGAGACTATGGAATAGATGATTGCGGAGGAGCTGTTTGCGTAGGTACTGTAGCAGATAAAAACACAGAGTCAATATATTGGTTTATACACCATAAAAACGGTAACTTTGGCGCTGCTAGCGGCGCTTTTATTGCTGATCATATTCTAAGATACAACACTCAATCAAATAGAGTTGAGCACGTTTTTGTAGATATATTTCAAATAAGGCAGCATATAAGTGCTAATAGCACTACATCAAATAACTTTATATATATTGCAGCCGGTGGAAATACATTTAATTTTACTGGTATTAGAATAGGCATGAAGCTTATTGGCACTATGGGCACTACTCAATACGGTGAAATAGACAACGTATTAGTTTCAGATATCATATACGATACAGGTAACGACAGGTTTAAAATATATTTAGAGAAAAATGGAGCTAGCTTTACTCCAACTACAGCGCCTCAACAGAATGATGTAGTAACATTTAATGCTGATAGAGTATTAAAATTTGATCCACAGATTCTTATTAACGCTATAAACGTTCATGAAGGTTATATATATTGGACAGACGGATATACAGAGCCTAAAAGAATACATATAGAAAAGTCAATATTAGGCACTGGTGGTACAGAGTATCTTCAAGGAGCTGGCGTTAACGGCTACGCTTCAGGCTCACCTACAGACCAAACGTTTACTGGTGACACTAGATATTTTAATACGCGACTTGTAGTTGAAGACGGTATAAATAGTCAAGGTGCTTCACAGTACAAAATAGCTCTTAGAAAAGATTCTAAAAGAGTTGTTTATGTAGAAGAGCAACACGTTACTGTTATTAGAAAAGCACCTAAAAAAGCTCTAGATATAGATATGTTTAGAGACTTGCAAGACAGAATACCTACTGGAGGTTCTGTTGCTAACCTTTCTAATTCAGAGGTTGTTGGTTTAGACCTATCAGTATACAGCGCAGATGATGTTATACCTTTATCAGCGTTTAATTTTACAGAGCCTGTTGATTTTAGAGTTGGTGACATATTGTTATTCACAGCTCAAGTAGACACTGACGACGAAGAGAACTTTTTAGATTATCAAATGAGATGTGAAGTTGTAGCTTCTAACGTAGTAGACGCCGACAACTTGTTTTCAACTGGTTTTGAGTTATTAGTACTTTCTATTTCATCTGTTATAGATCAAAATGACACAAGCTGGTTTGTTAGATTAGAAAAGCCAGATCCTTTATTTGAGTTACAGTTTCCTAGATTTTCTTATAGATATAAATATGCAGATGGAGAATACTCTACGTTTGCACCTTGGTCGCGTATAGCGTTTTTACCAGGCGAGTTTAGATATAGAAATAAAGATGGTTATAACTTAGGTATGACTAATCAATTAAGAAGACTTATTCTTAAAAATTACTATGCAGAAGAAGATTGTTTTCCAGAAGATGTAACAGCTATAGATATACTTTATAAAGAAGACAAGAAGCCGCCTGTATACGTAGTAAAAACAATTACAGAAAAAGATGGGCATCCAGCTTGGCCTGCTATTGAAAATGATTTTTACTATGACAATAACGCTAGAGGACAATATACTCTTAAAACAGATTTACTACATCAGCTTTTACCTAGCAATCAATTAATAAGAACTCAAGACTCTGTACCTGTTAAAGCGTTAGCGCAAGAAATAACAGCTAATAGGCTTGTATACGGTAACTTTACTTTAGGTAATACTGTAAAAGAAGAACCACACTTTACTGTAGGGTATAGCTCTACGCCTATTGTTGACACTGAGTTTGGCTTGAGCTCTGTAAAATCAATAAGAACATATCAACTAGGTGTTGTGTTTAGCGATGAATACGGTAGAGAAACTCCTGTGCTAACAGCTAGTGACTTTGATGGTTTTGCAACCACAAGAGTAGAAAAAGATCAATCGCATACTCAAAATAAACTTACAGCTAAATTTAACACTAGTACATACATACCTTCTTGGGCTAAGTATTATTCTTATTATGTAAAAGAAACTTCTTCGGAGTATTATAATTTAGCAATGGACAGATGGTACTTTGCTGAAGATGGTAATATTTGGATATCGTTTCCTTCTGCTGATAGAAGCAAACTAGATACAGAAGATTACTTAACTCTTAAAAAAGGTCATGGAACTAATCAATATGTTCATGACAAAGCTAGATATAAAGTAATAGCTATAGAAAACGAGGCTCCAGATTATATAAAAACAGATATCAATACTTTAGGTAGATTTTACAATGATGATGATGATATAGGTAACTCTACTAGAGGTTATCCACTAGAAGACCAGACGTATATATTGGTAAACGCAGGGGCGTTTGAAGGTGTATTTGGAAATACTGATGAGTGGTTAAGGACTCCTGATAGAATGACTATTAGATTCTTTGCTGGAGCCAATGAATCAGAAGAATATGAGATAGCTAAAATAACAAAGCTTGGACCCGACGAAGCTGATGATTATAAAATCAAGATTGCTGGTAAGTTTAATGAAGATATATTAATAACTTCTACAGCTGATACGTTTGCTACTAGAGTAGACGGGCTTATCTTTGATATATATGAACATAAAGTAGTTAATAGGCCTGAGTTTGACGGTAGATTTTTTGTAAAAATACAAAGAGACAGCGTTTTAGATCAATACGTTTTACGAGCTGGTAATGGCGAGTACAGTGTTAAAGCAAACTGGGGTCTTAGATATTTAAATAATAATGGTTATTGGAATGCATTTGATCCTAATGCTGGGGCTGGTGTTGCCGGTTATTTAGGTGAAATACCCGAAGACGCCAAAGAGTGGGGAGGTGGTGATGACTACGTTTACCAGCTTAGCGATGGTACTCACTTTAAGCACTCTGTAAACGGTGGTGATAGTTTTAAAATATATAACACGGCAGCCGAAAGCATGTCTAGAAGCCAAGCCGCTTATAGCCACCACACTAGCTATTGGTGGGGTAATGAAGCTGAAGGTGATGTACCAGATGATGCTAATTCAGGTACCGAAGTTAAAAATAAAAAGTTACATGCCGATCCTATAAGATCTGTTAATGATAGGAACCAATCAGCAGGTGGTGGTCAGGCTTGGAGGGCAGAAGATTTTTGGATCAAAATGGCTGGTCGCCAAGAATTTTTTATAGATGCATGTACAGCATATTCATGGACCGGTAGACATAGCAATAGACCAGGAGGTTATTTTGGAGGTAATTTGTTTCAAGCCATTATAGCTGTTGGTCAAAACAATGACGCGTATGGTAACTGGTCAACTGAGCCAGATGCTCAAGATAAACCAGAAGGAGCACCATCTTGGAACGGAAACGAGCATCCAGTTGGCAACATGAAAAGCAATCATGGTATGCCTAGTAGAGGTATATGGAATGGCGGTAAGTGCATGGATATATCTTGGACAGGTATGGGTACTGGATACAATGGTAGTAACTGGAGTGATATTGTAGACGCTGGAGGAACACCTCACCAGCTAAGCGAAGTTGCTGGAGATAATTATGAAGCTGCTGCTAGATTTATAAGAGAACTAGTAGAGCCTGGAGCTCAGTTTAGATTTCAAAAAGATCCAGACGAAACAGTTTATACAGTTTCTTCTTTTGCAAACTACCCTGAGTTTGGATATAGTACAGGCGCAGGTACGTACTGGAAGCATGGAACAAACATCCATACAGGTGCTTTTGGTATAAGGAACTATGCTACAGGTAACAAAAAGAATCAATACAGAGGTCACAATCTAAGACAACGCTGGACAATAATGGTTAACCCACCTATAGGTAGCGGTGTTAGTGGATATAATCCTATGCGTGGTACTGCAGCTAATGCTGACACTCAAGTTGCTGGCTTACATCACGATGGAACAAATCAAGATGTTATAGAAATATTAGAGCCGTACGTTGATCCAAGAGGTAACGCTGTTTACGCTAGAAATCCCGCTATATGGGAGACAGAGCCAAGAGAGCAAGTTGAATTAGATATTTACTGGGAAGCTAGTAACAAAAATCCTTTGTATCTAGCTGAGGATACTAAAGAAAAAGTTATACCTATAGGTTCTACGTTTAGCATCGGAACAGTTGAATACACTGTTAGTAGCTGGGCTAATGATAATACTGTAAACTTTGCTCAAAGCGGTGGATCTGGATTAAGCGCGTTGACTCCAATAACAGACGGAGACATATTAACTATCAACAAGCCAGACACGTCTAGCGCAGAAATAAAAGTAAATGGCACTGTAGCGGCTGGCGCTAATCAACTTGTGGTATACGGCATGAAAGCTGATCTTGATACTGACGGAGCTGAGCTATGGACAAAGAAGCACGTGTTAAACTGGGCTAACTGCTTTGCGTTTGGAAACGGAGTAGAATCTGATAGAATACGAGACGACTTCAATGCTGAAACAATATCTAACGGGGTTAAAGCTTCTACTGTGGCCGCAGGCGCTAATAAAGCTGAAGTTAGAAAACACTCTATGATCTGGTCTGGTGTTTACAATTCAGTAACAAAACAAAATGCTTTAAATCAATTTATAATTGGTGAAGATATAACTAAAGATTTAAACCCTGCTCACGGATCTATACAGGCTTTAGTAAATAGAGAAAGTAGATTAGTTGTATTCTGTGAAGACAGAGTACTTAGAGCGGAAACTAATAAAGATCTTTTATTTAATTCTGATGGAAAACCTCAGGTTGTGGCTACTAATGCTGTTATAGGTGCTGCAACAGCTTACCAAGGAGATTACGGAGTTGCAACTAATCCAGAGTCTATAGCGGCTACGCCATATAGAATGTACTTTACAGATACTACTCGCGGCCATGTATTGCAGTTAACTAATGAAGGTATAACATCTATATCTAATAGTGGCATGATCGATTATTTCCGTGACTCATTTAGAGAAGGTGTGTTTAGATGTATCGGCATGTACGATGAAAGTAAAAGAGAGTATAACCTTGGTATTAATAAATACTATTTCAATTACGGTGCAACAGCTTTTGTTAGGCCTTATGAGCAGACAACATTAGCGTTTGCAGAATCCACAGGCGGTTGGACAAGTTTTAGATCTTACGTACCAGAAAAAGGTGTGAGTTTAAACAATAAGTTCTTCACCTTTAACATGGGTCATTTATATGAACATCATGCAGAAACAAGTGATTCTGAGGCTGTTGTTCCTAGAAATAATTTCTATGGAGTTCAATATACTTCTACAGTAAATATACCTTTCAATGCTAGCCCTCAGTCGGTTAAAACATTCAACTCTATAAGCTACGAAGGCACTACAGCTAGAATAACAAACTTTGACACGGAGTCTTCTAGCTCTTGGTTAACAGGTAACTATAGTTCAAACAGCGGTCTTGAAACTAATAGCTCAATTACAGATGGAGAGTATTATAACTTAGGTGGACCTGGTGCTGATAGTGCTGGCACTGCCGGTTGGTATACTGAAATCATAACTACTGATCTTCAAACTAGTGGAGAAATAGAGTTTATAAACAGAGAAGGTAAATACTACGGGGCTATGTGTGGCGAGGCAACTACGCTATCTAATTTAGATGAGCATGAATTTTCTGTGCAAGGTTTAGGTACAGCTAGCTTTGCACACGATACTAGTGGTCAAGGTGAGGCTATGAAAGTTACTGTTGCAAACAACACGTCTACTACATACCAAGGCGCAGACGGTGGTGGTGGTGTTTGGGACTCAACTGCTGACGTAGGTTTTACCGTAGCGTCTAATACTTTTAACATAGTAACAGGTACAGCTGAACCTGCCCAAACTGTAGACTTAGTAATACACCCAAACAATGCTGAAGGTTACTTTATACAAGCTAGTGACTTTACTATAGGAGGTGCTGGTGGTCCTACGGCTACAAATGAATACACTGGTGGTAATGTTGACACACCTGTAGCAAAAGTGGTATTTTCAGATCTTGGTACAGCAGGTGAGTATGATAATACAGTTCGTGCTAGAGTACATTTAAATAGCTATACACCATCAAACAACAATGCTATATACGTAGATATTGATGGTACAGTCAGTCAATCCATTGATAGAGATGTTTGTTTAAACGTTAATATTCAAGAACAAACTGGAGTTACTCTTGGTACTCCTTATGCTGATCTTGCCAACATAACTGAAAGTGATATTTCTCCTGGATCTGATCCTAATTTGTTTACAGGTAAACACACTGGGACAGTACAAAGTAATACCAGTACTGTTATTGCTAAGTATACTATTAATGCTAGCACTGGCTATTATTTGCAAAATATAAACGTTATGTTTAATGAGCTTGGTCATATACCTTCTGTGCCAGGTGGCTATGAAGACTACTATTCTTTCTCGATAACAGAAACTACTAGTAATTCTCAAACTACTGGTATTGTTGTAGAAATATCATATACTCCTCCAGAAGACCCGCTATTATCAGATCCTCCAGCAGCTGTTGGTTTCTGCCAGCAAAAGCACCATGCTTTTATAAACTATGATGTTATAGCTGTAGAGCCTACAGATAGTTTTACAGACATAATAACTGACGTTATTGTAGATCAAAAGCTACCTTACACAGGAGGTTTTTATCCTATAACAGTCAAAGGTAAAGCTGACACAAAATATAAAATATCTTTATTAAAGAAGACTAGCGAAACAGACGCTACTACAGTTAGTAGATATGATTTTGTAAACAACACCTTTACAACAGACGTTAACGATAATACTAATTTTGAGGCTACAATACCTAGTGGTAAAAAGAAAATACATAGGGTTTTACTACCTCAAGTAACTGCAAATACTAGGTACGACGTGATCATACACCCTTTTACAGTTAGTGGCGGCGCGGCTACATTAGATTCTAGAGTTCCAACTAAAGACGGTGATAAGTCTATTATACAGCATGGTATTAAAACAATTACGCTACAACCTGTAACAGCTACAGCTGGTAACTTTGGTACTTTACCAACGCAAACTATCAAGCGTCCTACAAGGTATGAAGACGATGATTACTCATCAGCTCCTTATTACTCTACAAGTATTCAAACATCAGCAGCTTCAACTACTAATAGAATACTTCTTAAAAACCACAAGAACTTAAATAGAGTTGTAAGAGGCATGAAAGTTGTAGGTACAGGCGTTGGTCCTGAGGTTAGAGTAACTAGCGTAAGAGAAAATGCTATTACACTAAGCGCTGCAGTCAGCGTTGCAAGTGGCGCTGATATTAAGTTTATACAAGATAACACTTCTTGTGTAGGCTTTTCTTTAACTATACCACCTAATAGCTCACCTAACACGCTGAATGTTACTGGTAGCGTAGATGTTACTGAAAAAATATCAGGGTTTGAGAGTTCTATACGCCACCAAGTAAACGGTGTAGTTTCTGGCGCTAAAATTATAGATCTCAATAGCACTAGAGGTATAATTGTAGGCATGGAAGTATCTCATGACCGAATAACAGATGATCCAAGTATAACAGATGTTGTAAAAGTAACTGGTATTAGTAGCGCAACTAGAATAGCTATTGACACAGACGTAACGCTTGCTGACGATGAATTTTTAACATTTACACACCCATTGTCTAACACGGTTAGCAATACAGACGTTAGTATAATTAATGCTGAAGCTACGAAAGTAGGTGATAATATAGTAATAACAGGTAATTTAAAAGTTGGAGATATTGATAACACTCTTTCACACGAGGTTTATATTGACGACATAATAACAGTAAGCTAATGCCATCAATAACATTAACATTTTCACAGCCACTAAACGTATCTTGCCAAGTTGGAGACACAGCTTATTATGTAGACACAGGTAGTGACGGCGGTTTTACAACCAACGGTAATAACGACGTAGTTGAGATCGGGCAGATACGACAGATAACTAACGGGCAGAGTAACTCTCCAGTAGTTATATGCGAAACAATACTACCTTTTGCTGGCAACAACGGCGTAAGTAAATTTGTATTGTTTAGTAAAGACAATAAAGCTAATCTAAGTACAATACTTGGATATCATGCCAACGTAAAAATGGTTAACACGTCTACTGTAGAAGCCGAGCTATTCACTGTTAACTTAGAAGCTTCAGATAGTAGCGGTTACGGAAGTATTGAATAGTAAATAAAAGGCAAATAGTGTAACTATAAGAGAGTAAATAAAATGAAAAATATATATCATCATGGATTGGAGTGAAGTAGCAAAATATGCTTTACAAGCGGTAGGACCTCTTGCCCAAGCCATTGGAAGTGGCAGTAGGAATAAGCAGGCTAGGCTACAAGCAGAGCAAGCTCAAGCAAGGTTAGACCAGCAAAGAGAAATGCTTAAAATGCTAGACACTAGCAACCCTTATACTAATTTAGAAAACTCTTTAGAAGACGTTACAGTAAATCTAAAAGAAGCTGAGATGCAAAGAGACATGTTAGCTCAGTCTCAAGCAAACACTTTAGATCAACTAAGACAAGGCGCTGGTACCTCAGGTATTGCAGCTCTAGCTACTGCCTTAGCTCAAAGAGGAGATTTACAAGCTCAAAAAATAGGTGCTCAAGTAGGTAAACAAGAGATGGGTATTAATCTAGCCTCAGCTAAACAAGCTCAAGCTAATCAGACAGCAGAGCGTCAAGGTGAAGTCATGTCTAGGCAAATGGAGTTTGGTAAAGTAGAGTCACAAATGGGTATTGATCTTCAGTTGTTAGCTAATCAAACAGCTCAGCAAGCCGGTCTTTCAGACCAAAGAAACACGGGTATAAATTCTTTACTAGCTTTAGGTGGTGACTACTTAACAGAAAACCCTGACTTGCTTAAAAACCTATTTTCAGGTGAAAATAAATAATAATTATGGCAGATAAACCAACGGTACAATCAGGCAATATATACAGCTTAAAAGCTTCAACGCTTAAAGGTTATGGAGATGTAGGCAAAGCTCAAGAAAAGTTCTTTGATAAAGACAGGACTACGCTCACTACTATGAGTGAAACTATTGGCCAGAAAATAGATAACATAGAAAGAGTTCAAGAGTTTGATGACGCTATGAACTTTATATATGATAATGGAGGAGATACTTTTTCTGCAGAAAATAAAACACAATTAAGAGGGTATATTGAAAATAATAGAGATGCTTTACTAAACTCTCTTACTACAGGCACTGGTGAGATAGATAAAGAAGCAGCAGAAGCTGCAGAAGGTAACTTAGACCAAATAGGTAAAGGTATGGCTGCTTGGGATGTAGCTAAAAAAGAAACTGGTATAATAGGTGCAGATAAAAACTTAGGTTTCTCTTCTACGATACACCCGCTAGAAGAGCACGTCATGAAGCAGGTTCAAACAAACAAAGCTGCTCTTAATGTAGGTGAAGATGGGACTGTTACCTTTGACGTTACCATGCCTGACGGTAGTGTTCAAAACATAAACAAAAACCAGTACGAAGCTTTGGTTACTAAGAACATGTTACCTAAAGAATTTATTGCAGATCAAGCTGAGCGTAACGTGAATTTGCTAGAGCAAGGAAGTCGATCACATTTTATGTTTACCGATAGTGAGATTGCAAACGGGAGTCGTCGCATTAACGAGATGAAAAACCAAAATATAGCTGATATAGAAAGCGGCAAAGCAACTTTTCAACAAATATTGCTTGACAAAAACGTTGTAGCTGGTGTGCCAGGCACGATGTTTGACGCCATAGTATCTAGCTCAAATCCTGCTGTAAGAGATTTTAAGTTTCCTGTTAGCAAAGCAAAAGGAGCTGCTAAAGATCAAGATGGTGATGGCTTTATAACCATGGATGATTTTACGCCTGGTGACTATCAAAAGCTATTAGTAGAAATGCTAAGGCCAGAAAATGCAGATACGATGAAGCAAGTTATAGCGGAAGCTATGACGCTTAATAATATACAGCAGTTTAATAAAGGCTATGCAGATAAGCAAGCTGGATCAGCTGCTAATCAAAACTCTAATGTACCACCACCACCACAAGGCGGAGGTTCTAATGTACCACCACCACAAGGCGGAAGCTCTGTGTCGCAACAAGGAGGTGCTGCTACAACAAATAACGCACCTGTTAAAACGCAAGCTGAAATAGAAGCAGAAGCGCAAAAAGCTAGAATGCAAAGTCAAGTAGACAGGGGTGTTACGTCGGACATTCAGCTTACACCTGAAGAAGAAACGCCAAACCCATTACCTCCAAGAAGAAACGCGTTTACTAAAGCGTTAAGAAGAATATTTCCTAGACTTACAAGATCAGAGCCAAAACAGTTTGATCAAGAAACTGGAGCTTCGGTAGATGTTAATTTTCCTAAAGGATATAAAAAAACCGCAGCTCACAAAGCAGCAGGAGAGTTAGATAGAAACCCTAGCAGAGAATACGTTAAAAAAAGGTATTCTTTTAAGTACGGCGAGGATCCAGTAGCTAACGACACGTTAAGAAGCTTTATAAATAAAGACGGCGTTACAATATATTTTACCCTTGACAGAGCAAACAAGAAGTAAATGAGCAATCAGAACGGAAACACATTATCAGAGAACGAAGAGAAAGCTTTAGGTTTAGCGGCTACTCTTGGCGGGCTTGAACCTGGGTCTAATGATTATGACGCGTTGGATTCGCAGTTAAATGACTTGTGGTTTGGGTCTAACTTTCCAGGAAGAAGAAGTGAGT
>Ga0208157_1001182_pt1 | contig 12242 bp, 21 predicted proteins | sample 5_EtaG_FD_184077 | JGI IMG/M metagenome (GOLD analysis project Ga0208157, IMG submission 184077) | Marine viral communities from the Subarctic Pacific Ocean - 5_ETSP_OMZ_AT15132 metaG (SPAdes) (version 2) | ecosystem: Environmental > Aquatic > Marine > Oceanic | place: Pacific Ocean | collected...
GTCACTATCATCGTGGCCACAGTCACTGTCATAATCATTATGGCCGTGGTTATAGTCACTGCCATTATCACAATCATGATGGACATAACGGTCATAGCCATGGCCACCGTTATGGACAAGATGGACGTAGACACTATTATGGCCATGGTGGTGAAGTTATTATTAGATGATTATGGAACTCAAAGACTGGTTGAATTCTCTAAATTTTACTAAGGAGAATCTTTTAGATGATAATCCTCATTCTATAAGTGAGTATCCTCCTTATATCATCAATCGTTGTATGTCTGGGCACATGGACGCAGTTATGTTTGCTCAGGAGATGAACAAGTATCACTTTCTTGATAAGGACCTTCAATATAATTTTTATCTAAATATATTGAGAAAAAGGAAGAGATTCTCTCCTTGGATTCGGAAGGACAAAGTATCCGACCTTGATTATGTGAAGCGTTACTATGGTTATAGTAACGAGAAGGCATCTCAAGTTATGAAGATTCTGACTCCTGATCAAATTACATACATTAAACAACGACTTGAAACTGGTGGGAGTAAAAAATGAATCAAAGTAGTGAGCCACAGGTCCAGTGGTCTCAGGAAAAGATGATTGAGGTTAGATTGAATGAACCTGATGATTTCCTGAAAGTCCGTGAAACCCTCACCCGTATTGGTGTAGCTTCTCGTAAGGAGAAGAAGTTGTATCAGTCTTGTCATATCCTGCACAAACAGGGTAAGTACTATATTGTGCACTTCAAAGAGTTGTTTGCTCTTGATGGTAAGTACGCAAACCTGACAATCAACGATGTTCAGAGAAGAAATCGTATCACCAAACTTCTCTCTGACTGGGGCCTAATTGATGTCTGTGCAGAAGATTCAATCATTGATATTGCACCACTAAACCAAATCAAAGTTCTTCCCTACAAGGAGAAGAAAGAATGGATTCTTGAACAGAAGTATAATATCGGTAGTAAGAAAAACCAGACAGAAACCGTCTCATGATTACTTCTATTGCTCTATCATTACTGGGATTGACCATCTATGGTGTCTGGTTGGCCTTTGGCCCTCAGAACAAGAATCTATCAGATCCCTTTGACGATCACGATGACTGAGGATACTACTACAAAGAGGGTCGTGGTCTCCACACCCTCTTTTTCATGCGATCTATTATAATTAGTATGTGGAGGCCGAAAGGATCCACAGTTCACATACTCGTCTAAGGAGAGTACAATGTCCACACTAGCTCGCTACAATTCTGCAAACATCAACCAACTGATGGATCGTTTGCAACGAAACACGATTGGAATGGATAACTATTTCGATCATCTGTTCACCCATGAAGCACAAAACTATCCTCCATACAATGTTGTCAAAATTGATGATGACCATTCCTACCTGGAACTAGCCCTGGCAGGGTTTAAGAAGGATGAGGTTAAGGTCTACACCGAGAAGGGGAACCTGGTGGTAGAGGGTTCCAGAGAGGGTACAGACGGCCGTGAGTATGTCCATCGTGGGTTGGCCCAACGAAACTTCACCCGTTCATGGTCCATCTCTGAGGACACTGAGGTCTCAGATGTGACCTTTGAGAATGGTCTCTTGGTTGTTAAACTGGATCGTGTAATCCCAGAGAGCCGTAAGAGGAGGTATCTCCTGGGTGGTGGCGATTCTAAATAATTCATATCGTCGCCGCGGAGGGCACCTGGTCAGCAATCAGGTTGTCCCTCCCCTTTTTTTGCACTATAATAAAGGAAGATAGTATTTCAACATGTCAATTCGTAGATGGGAAAAGACCGATAAGAAAGGTCGTACCGAAGAATGGAGTTGGGAAGAATCACCGGAAGTGATTCAAGCCATCGCTGTATATCGTGCAACCGTTGCTGCAAACAAAGTGAGGTTGGCTGAACTGTGACTGTAAAAGTAGTATTACTCAAATCAGGTGAAGACGTTATTGCAGACCTGGAAGAGATGGTTGTCGGAGAGAAGGTAGTTGGATACTTCTTCAACTATCCTTGTTCTGTCAAACTTACAGGTAATGAACCTGCACAGGATCGTTCTAGATCACCATTCAAACTTCGTATCACACCTTGGGCACCACTTGCAAAGGATCAGAAGATTCCTGTGGTAGCAGATTGGGTGGTGAGTATCATGGAACCTATCGATGATCTCCTAGATATGTACACAACTAACATCCAAAATTATGAACAAAGACAACGTGAAACTTCTGATTCTTCAGAACCTGATTCTGTTGACACAGATTGATGAGGTAGGTGGAGATATTGGAGAACCAGACTGTGAACTGACCGAACCCTTCGTGGTTGCGGATGACGGAACCCTGTCACCCTGGCTGGTCAATCTGTCAAACCAGAATACCTTCCGCATTCACTCGGATAAGATCTTGACTATTGTCGAACCCAGTGGTACACTGTTGGATAAGTATGTTGACCTGGTCAAGGAATGAATTTCTACACATCTGTTCAGGTCATTGGTAATGATTTCCTGGTTCGTGGACATGAGAATGGTAAGAGTGTTCAGTATAAAGAGAACTTCCGTCCCACTCTTTATGTGAAGTCCAACCGTGAATCGGTATGGAAGACACTTGAAGGCGAGAATGTAGAACCTATTCAACCCGGTTCAGTTCGGGAGTGTCGCGACTTCTTTCAGAAGTATGATGGTGTTGATGGTTTCCAGATCTATGGCAACGACAGATACCTGTATCAATATATCTCTGAAAAGTATCCTCAGGATGAGATCAAGTGGGATATGTCAAAGATCCAACTGGTCACGATTGATATTGAGGTGAAGTCGGAATCTGGGTTCCCTTCACCCGATTCTTGTGCTGAGGAGATGTTGACTATCTCGATTCAGGATTACAATACCAAACAGATCAAGACTTGGGGACGGAAACCATACACCCCCTCACAGGACAATGTGACATATTACCACTATGAAGAAGAAGTGGATATGTTGAGAGCGTTCCTTGATTGGTGGCAATTGAATACTCCAGAAGTTATCACTGGTTGGAACTGTAGGTTGTATGATATTCCATACCTATGTGGTAGGGTTGACCGTATCATGGGAACCAAGGAGATGAGAAGGTTTTCACCTTGGAATATCGTCAAACATAGTGAACTGTATATCAATGGCAGACCTCACAATATCTTTGATATTGCAGGTGTTACAACACTTGACTTTATGGAACTCTATAAGAAGTTCACCTATGTAAATAGAGAAAGTTATAGGTTGGACTTTATTGCAGAAGTAGAACTGGGACAGAAGAAGTTGGATCACTCAGAGTTCAACACCTTCAAAGAGTTCTATGATGGTGACTGGAAGAAGTTTGTAGACTACAACATTGTTGACGTGGAATTGGTTGACAGGATGGAGGATAAACTTCGTCTCATTGAACTTGTTATCACTATGGCATTTGATGCCAAAGTAAATTTTGTTGACCCGATGTTTCAAGTTAGACTATGGGACACTATAATCTATAATTATCTGAAGAAACGAAACATCGTCGTTCCTCAGATGGACAGGTCTGACAAAGATTCTAAGTTCGCAGGTGCTTATGTTAAGGAACCAACTCCTGGAGTCTATGATTGGGTGGTCAGTTTTGATCTCAATTCTCTTTATCCTCATCTTATCATGCAGTACAATATTTCACCCGAAACACTCATCGACGAAAAACATCCAACGGCTACAGTTGATCGAATCCTTGATGAGACGGTAAACTTTGAGATGCATAAGGATTATGCAGTGTGTGCCAATGGAGCAATGTATCGTAAAGATGTGAAGGGTTTCCTCCCTGAACTGATGGAAAAGATGTACGCTGAACGAAAGGCATTCAAAGGTCAGATGTTGAAGAGTAAACAGAAACTTGTTGATATCGAAGCTGAAATGAAAAAGAGAGGTCTACTATGAGTAACAGAGATAAGAAGTATGGTGGCCTTGTTCGTTACGATCACCACGACAAGATCATTTTCCTTCAAAGAAATCTTAATCCACCCACTGCTCATGCAAGGTTTGTAAATAAACTGAAGGAAGAGTATCCTGATTACAAAGTGGTCAGTAAGAAATGAAAGAACAAGAGATTACACCTGAAATCTATGAAGAGATGAACAGGGAGTTTGAAGAAGAAGGTACGATGGTGAGAATTAAAGTACCTACTCAAGATGGTATTGACAAGTGGTTGGCTTGGAAGTGTCCTGATATGCATGAGAGAAAAGTTCCACCCACTGATATGGTGGCTGAGATGTGGAGGAAACATCGAGAGAACCAGTGAAGTATCTCATTTTGTTATGTGTATTGTTGATTGGTTGTAGTGAGGTAAAGGAAGTGGTTGACAACTCAAGTTGTTTCGAGTATTATGGGGCTCGGTTAGGAACAGTGTACGCGGAGAAGGTTTGTAAGTAATGGGTTATCTTATTGGAGGTGCCGGAGATGGCCCAGAAGAGGATATTGTTGTATCAGATAGTGACTACTCAAAACTATCCGACAAACAACTTATCAAACTCCAGGAACAAACAGTCAAAGATGTTGCAAAGTTCAACAACTTCCAGATGGTTCGTAAGATCTGTCTGAACTCGGCTTATGGTGCGGTTGGTAATCAATACTTTAGATACTTCAAACTTGCAAATGCAGAAGCCATCACCTTGTCTGGTCAAACATCTATCAGGTGGATTGAGAACAGACTGAACAAATACCTCAATGAACTTCTCAAAACCGATGCCGACTATGTTATTGCAGTTGATACTGATTCTGTTTATCTTAATCTTGGTCCTGTTGTAGATAAGTTTCTGGCTAAGAAAAAGGATAACAAGGAACAGGTTGTCAATCTTCTTGACAAGATATGTCAAGACCAACTAGAACCATACATCGATAAGTGTTACATCGAACTGGCTGATTATGTGAATGCATATGATCAGAAGATGCAGATGAAAAGAGAGAACATTGCTGATCGTGGTATCTGGACTGCCAAGAAGAGATACATTCTGAATGTGTGGGACAGTGAGGGTGTTCGATACGATGACCCTAAACTCAAGATCATGGGTATCGAGGCTGTCAAGTCCTCCACACCTGCACCCTGTAGGACCATGATTAAGGATGCCCTGAAGGTGATGATGGAAGGGACAGAAGACGAGATGATCAAGTATATTGAAGAGGCTCGTAAGAAGTTCTACAACATGGGCCCTGAGGACGTATCATTCCCCCGTTCTGTATCTGATGTAAATAAGCATAAGAACCACGCCACTATCTACGGAAAGGGTTGTCCCATTCATGTCAGAGGATCACTCCTCTATAACCATTACATCAAAGAACGAGGTCTCGATAATAAGTATTCGATGATCAGTAATGGTGAGAAGATCAAGTTTGTGTATCTCAAGAAAGCAAATCCCATTCGTGAGAATGTGATCTCCTTTATCAGTGAGTTCCCCTACGAACTCGGACTTGACAAGTACATTGATTATGAACTACAGTTTGACAAAGCCTTCCTTGAACCCGTCAAGGTCATCCTTGATGCTATGGAGTGGAGTGTGGAAAAGGTTGTAAACTTGGAGTTATTTTTTGGATAAACCCCTTAAGTGGGATACCATCATATTCATGGTGGTGGTTCACATACTTGCACTAATTGCATTGTTACCTCAGTTCTGGAGTACAGGATCAGTACTATCTCTTTTGATTTTATACTGGGTAACAGCGTGTCTAGGAGTAACACTTGGTTACCATAGACTTCTATCACACAGGTCATTCAAAGTTCCTCAATGGTTAGAGAGGTTCTTTGCGACCTGTGGATCTTTGAGTGCCGAGTTTGGACCTATCCAATGGGTTGGACTACATAGACAACACCACAAATACTCTGACACTGACAAAGACCCTCATGATATCCATAAGGGATTCTGGTGGAGTCATATTCTCTGGATGTTCTTTGAGTGTCCAGGTGAGGAAGTGATTCCAAACTACACTAAGGATTTGTCTAAGGACCCTTATTATGTGTGGTTGGATAAGTACTTCCTGGCTCTCCAAGTTCCCCTTGGTTTAGTTTTATATCTATTGGGTGGTTGGTCCTTTGTACTATGGGGTATATTCCTTAGACTAGCTGTGGTATATCAGGTGACCTGGCTAGTCAACTCTGCGGCACACACTTGGGGTACACAACCTCATGATTCTAAAGACAACTCTAGAAACTCTCTATGGGTTGCACTTTTAACATTTGGTGAAGGGTGGCACAATAATCATCATGCCTTCCCCTCATCAGCAAAACATGGTCTCGGTGAAAATCAACTTGATATTACCTGGTTACACATTATAATATTAGAGAGACTTGGACTAGCTACGAACATCAGATTGAATTAGTATGGATTTTCTAAAAGAGATTGTAAAAGAGATTGGAGACGAATACACCCAACTTGCAGCTGACATCGACGAGACAGAGACTTATGTGGACACGGGTTCTTTCATTTTTAACGGAGTTGTTTCAGGTAGTATATTTGGTGGTGTATCTGGGAATAAGATTACTGCCATTGCTGGCGAGTCTAGTACTGGAAAAACTTTTTTCAGTCTGGCAGTCGTCAAGAATTTTCTTGATACTAATCCTGATGGGTATTGCTTATATTTCGATACTGAAGCCGCTGTTAATAAGAACCTACTCGCAAGTCGTGGGATTGACCTTTCCAGAGTGGTTGTCGTTAATGTCGTAACCGTAGAACAGTTCAGACAGAAGGCACTTCAGGCTGTAGATATATACTTGAAAACATCTGAAGAAGATCGTAAACCCTGTATGTTTGTGTTGGATTCTCTTGGTATGTTGTCTACTGAGAAAGAGATTCGTGATGCTCTAGATGATAAACAGGTTCGGGACATGACCAAGTCACAGTTGGTCAAAGGAGCCTTTAGAATGTTGACCCTGAAGTTGGGACAGGCTAAAATCCCAATGATTGTTACTAACCACACTTACGATGTTATCGGATCTTATGTCCCGACTAAGGAAATGGGAGGCGGCAGTGGCCTCAAGTATGCCGCCTCTACGATCATTTATCTCTCAAAGAAAAAAGAAAAGGATGGAACGGCTGTTGTCGGAAACCTTATCAAAGCTAAAACAGCAAAGTCAAGACTTAGTAAAGAAAATAAAGAAGTAACTGTTCGTCTATACTATGACGAACGTGGTCTTGACAAATACTATGGTCTCCTTGAATTAGGAGAACTTGGTGGTATGTGGAAGAATACTGCTGGTCGTTATGAGATGGACGGTAAGAAGGTATATGCAAAAGAGATTCTTAAGAATCCAGAAAAGTACTTTACACAGGAGATCCTAGAACAGTTAGATGAAATCGCGAAAGAACAATTCTCCTACGGTTCAAGTATTTGAACTTCTACCAAAGGAGCTTTGTGAAGCACTCATAGAGGTATTTGAAGAATCAAAGGAGGAACATCAGTATTTCAATGAAAATCACACTCCCTGCTTCACACAACTGAATATCAACAAACACCATCCAGACCTGGTGAAGGAATTGGTTGGATACATTCAGAGAGCATATGGTATGTACTCTGTAGAGGTTGGTAAGAAGTATCTACCAAGGTTGAGAGCTCTGGAGGAGTTTAGACTGAAGAGGTATGTAGGTGGAAGTGATGAGAGGTTTGATGAACACGTTGATGTAGTAGATCATGCATCTGCGAAGAGAGCTCTTGCCTTTCTAATCTATCTCAATGATAATGACGGTTCAACATATTTTCCAGAACAAGACCTGACAATTGACCCAAAGTGTGGTAGAGTATTAGTGTTCCCTCCAACTTGGGAATACCCACACATGGGTCTTTCCCCGACAACAACGAAGTATATCCTGAGTACATACATTCACTATGAATAAGATTGAGTATCTGGTTCTGAGAAGTCTTCTTTACAATGAGGAGTATCTTCGTAAAGCCATACCTTTCCTCAAGGATGAATACTTTGAGGATGAGAACCAGAAGATCGTATATCAGGAGATATCTAACTTTGTCACCGAGTACAACGAACTACCTACTAAGGAAGTTCTTTCTATTGAGGTAGAGAAAAGAAAGGATATCAATGAGGATATGTTTAAGAAGATCGCTCACTTGATCTCCTCTCTTGATGAAGAACCTGCAGATTTTGATTGGCTCCTAGATACCACAGAGAAGTGGTGTCGTGAGAGAGCCATTTATCTTGCATTGGTTGAGTCTATCGGTATCGCGGATGGTCAATCTAAAGAGAAGACTACAGATGCCATTCCTTCCATTCTCTCAGATGCTCTAGCTGTTAGTTTCGACAATCATGTTGGTCACGATTATCTGGAGGACTATGAGTTAAGGTATGAACTTTACAATCGAAAAGAGTCCAGAATTGAATTTGATCTGGAATACTTCAACAAGATTACAAAAGGTGGTCTTCCTAACAAAACTCTCAATATCGGTTTGGCTGGCACTGGTGTTGGTAAGTCTCTCTTTATGTGTCATGTTGCTTCATCTACTCTTCTCCAAGGTAAGAATGTTCTGTACATTACCATGGAGATGGCTGAAGAAAAGATCGCAGAAAGAATCGACTCCAACCTTCTCAATGTTAATATACAAGAGGTAGCAGACTTACCGAAGTCGATGTTTGAAACCAAGGTTCAAAACTTGGCCAAGAAAACACAGGGAACATTGATCATTAAAGAATACCCAACTGCATCCGCACACTGTGGACACTTCAAATCTCTTCTTAATGAGCTCGCTCTTAAGAAATCATTCCGTCCTGATATTATTTTCGTTGATTACCTTAATATATGTGCTTCCGAGAGGTATCGCGCTAATGGCTCTGTCAATTCATATTCATATATCAAGGCTATTGCTGAAGAACTTAGAGGATTGGCTGTTGAAGCAAACGTCCCTATCGTTTCTGCCACGCAGACCACTCGTTCTGGTTATGGTAGCTCTGATGTTGAGCTTACTGACACTAGTGAATCCTTTGGCCTCCCTGCTACTGCTGATCTTATGTTTGCCCTTATTTCGACTGATGAGCTTGAGGGGCTTGGACAAATACTTGTGAAACAACTAAAGAATAGATACAACGATGTCAACAACTATAAGAGATTTGTGGTCGGTATTGACAGAGCCAAGATGAGATTGTATGATTGTGAACAGTCGGCACAGAATGATCTCCTTGAGTCCAAGACCGAGGAGGAGTATAATTACGAAGAGAAACCTAAAAAATCATTTGAGGGATTTAAGTTTTGAGAGGTTACTACACAGTTTATAATCCCAGAGGTGAGAAGATTGCCGACTGTGGAGCAGAGAGAGATGCACTCAATCTCATGGCCATGAGAAACAATCGTTGGGATGGTCATTACTATACCTTCATTCCCTTACCTGGTGAGATTGTTGACGTGTCATCTAGATACCAACTTGAAGCTGTTGAGGTGGGTTATGAACCCGTCAATGACGACCCTCAAGATGGGTGGTGGTTACATCCCGAATGGAACCAAGACATCCTCCCTGAAAGTGACTTAGAAACCTTTGACCCCGGATATCATGACTAGAGTAAATACTGAAGCATACCTTGAGTTTGTAAATGGCGTTACGTCAAAAGAAAGTAAAGACCACGAAGCTTTCGTATATCGTGTTCAAGAACTGGAAGGTCAAGGATTTCCTTCCGAGCGACTGCTTACTGCATCTGTAGGTATGTGTGCAGAGGCAGGTGAGTTTACCGAGGTGGTCAAGAAGATTGTCTTCCAAGGTAAACCTGTGACAGAAGAGAATCTGTTCCATCTCAAACGTGAGTTGGGTGACATCATGTGGTATGTTGCTCAAGCTTGTATGGGACTAGATACATCTATCGATGAGATCATCGAGATGAACGTGGACAAATTAAAGTCTCGTTATCCCGGTGGTGAATTTGATGTTCATTATTCAGAAAATAGAAAGGAGGGTGACCTGTGAGTTGCGACAAAGACATTGATCTCAAGATCAACATTCATACTGCTGCTATCGTGAGAGATCAACTCTTTCAAGATACTAAACAAGATAGTTATGAGTTTCCAGGACAAAGGACAATTGCTATCCGTAGTGCAATTATTGCATTAGATAGAGCCATCGAACAAAATCTGGAGGATCATCATGAATAATAAAGATCCACTTACTCCAGAAGAGGTTCAAGCGGCTTCTGAAAGGTTCTTTCCCCTCTTTGATATTATCCTCAGAAACATGCCTGAGGGTTCTAAGACAGAGGATTGTCTGAGTGTTATGGCATCCGTATGTGAACTGGCACACAAGATGAGAGACGAAGAAGAAGAGAAGAATAAGCCACTGCCCTTTGGATTCAACAAGAAGAAAGATGACAACACCAGCCCCGAGGTTTAACGAAACTCTGATCGATGAGGCCTTCTTCGTTTATGAGACTCGTTTTGGATTGTGGTCTACTCAAACCGTTCCTGGTTATGAGTTTGACTATGGTTCAACTGGTCTCACTAGAGATGGCGTGATTCGTATGACTAGATGGACTCTCAAACACCTCCAAGAGGGTGATCTTCATTTGTACACAAGAGAAGTCAATGTCACTATGGGAGTCAAGCTGTGAAGTTCAATCTCTCAATGGAAGACTATACCATCATCATCAATGCTCTGCATTATTACAAGAAGGTGGATAAGAGAGGAAACTTTGAACAATACGATGAGGTTAGAATCAACCAGTTGAGAGATGACATGGCTCATCAATTACTATGGAATCAAAGTGAACATATCGAATATAATTAGATTCTTTGAGATGTTGATCCTTGTGTTCAACATGTGCAATAGTAATGACTTCAACAGACAACAGTGCATGAAGGACTGGGATACTTGGTTAATCCCAGAACTTCAAAAAGGGTGGGACCTGATAACTGAAAAAGAGGTTCCTTATCAAGAAGAGAAAGAAATTCTGGAAGATATAAATAACTAATAATAGTTTTGGCAAGACCCATGCAAGATATGAGAGATCTGTACAAGGCATATGCCGCTGTACACGATACTACTATTAAGGAAGAACTGGATAACTCTAAGGATCAAATCACTAAGATGAACCTGAGTCAGATGACTGAGGGTGATTTGGTTGAAGTATGTGAGGAGATTATTGAGGGTCTGTTCCAGTATGGTCTTGATCTTGATGGAGCTTATGGTGTTGTAGGAGATATTCTTGAGGCAGCCTCAGAAAATATCATCGGTGATAGGAAGAATAAGATTGTAAGTATCGCTGAAGCCTTTGAGAAGGTATTTGAAACTGTCACTGATAAGGCTGAGAGAAATTGTGAGGAAGCCTTCCTCAAGTATCGTCAACAGAAGCCTCTGACTGAGAAGTGGAACAACAGAGTATCTCATGAAACTGGTAACACCAAGATTCACGCAGCTATTATTCACGAAGATCGTGAGTGTGTGAAGGCTGGTTTGATCGAGATGATCTCTGAGAAACTTGACAAGGTTGGTCAGGAAGACGCAGACGTTGATAACGACGGTGACGTTGATTCTTCTGATTCTTATCTTAAGAAGAGAAGAGCTGCCATTGGTAAGGCAATGGGTAAGAAGATGAAGAAGGAGGAGTATGTTACTGAACTCTCCAAAAAGACTCTTGGTTCTTATGTAAAGAAGGCCGCTGGTGATGCAGCTAGTAGGTCATTTGATCATGGTGAAAGTGAGAAGCGTCAGTATGAACCAGATGCTGATGATGAGAAAGAAACCAACAAACTCGCCAACAGACAGAAAGGAATTGGTAGAGCTGTTGGTAAGATGATGAAGAAAGAGGAAACTCAAGTAGATGAGATCTACAAAGGCAAGCACGGTCAGTCTGAGAAACAGTATCAGGATTCCCGTTCTGATGCTGGTAAGATGATCTCTGGTGACTCCAAGGGTAGTGGTGCTTCATACAGTTCCCGTAGTATGAGAGGCACTGGTCCTAACCCCGCTGGTGGTTCTAAGAAGCCTGAGGGACAGGGTAGAATGACTAGTGGTGCTAGAACTGATCTTCAGTTCCGTAAGGCACAGATGAAGAAAGAGGAAGTGGTGAATGAAGCACTTCCAGCCGCTATTCCAGCAGTTGCCGCTGGAGCTGCTAAACTTGGTGGTATGGCAATGAAGGGACTTGGAGCTGCTGCTAAGGTTGCTGGTAAAGGTGCTAAAGTAGTTGGCAAAGCTGGTCTTGAAGGTGCTGCCTCTGGTGCTAAACAAGGAGCACAAGAGAGGGTTAAGAGAATGGTTGCTGGAAACAACAACCAACAAGAGTCGGTATTCTC